>Ga0207689_10001853_pt1 | contig 20012 bp, 18 predicted proteins | sample KBSMisM52_FD_184312 | JGI IMG/M metagenome (GOLD analysis project Ga0207689, IMG submission 184312) | Miscanthus rhizosphere microbial communities from Kellogg Biological Station, Michigan, USA - KBS Miscanthus M5-2 (SPAdes) (version 2) | ecosystem: Host-associated > Plants > Roots >... | reverse complement strand
TTCAAAGTAAACAGGGATAAAAATGCGGCAATGGAACAAATCGTATACGAAGCACGGTCAGAATACCAATCCATTTGCGAAGTGTAGTTATAATAGTCACTGTCAAATTTTGAAGGAATGTGAAAGAGAAGGTTGATCCATTTCATAAAAGATTCGTCGAAAGAACTATTGATCACCTGTGACTGATTAAAATAATTAAAAGTATCTCCGCCCTTGTAGTAATAAGCGTAAATAAGCCCGATGAATATGGCGCCAAAAATCTTTACCGTAAGCGCGGGGATAAAATACTTTCTCCACGGATGTTTGTAGGAATATTTGTTATTGCGGATTTTATAGGCAATCACATATACAATTCCTAAAAAAAAAGGTAATAATACAAAGTCTAAGATGGAAATATTCGGAGAAGCACCCATATTCTCAAAAATAAACGAATCCTCTCATGGCACAAAGTTTCGCAATGCGTGAATTATCATGTCGGAGCTTTTTTGTCCCTACTGACTTACGATCATCACCCCTATCAATGCAGAGATACGGGGATTTATTAATTTTATTTTTATGTGTGGGCATCACTGGTTTCTAAGTTATTCTGAGCACGGTAGAAAGACCTATATCGAAACTCAAGCAGCATGTCCTTGCCTTGATTTCCAACGGTATTCGAAAAATTGTAATTTTTGATTTGTTCTCATGCCAAAGATCCTTCGTATCCATAATCGTTTAATAACCGGTGGGCCGAGCCTGAATGCTTTATACCTCACAAAATATCTTTCTTCTGAGTTTGAAACATTGCTGGTTGTAGGTGAAAAAGAAAATCACGAACAAAGTGCCTACTTCCTTGCGGAAGAAATGGGAATTAAGCCCGCACTCATTACGGACATGGGTCGCTCTATCGATCCATTTAAAGACTATAAAGCGTATAAAAACGTACAAAAGATCATTAAAGATTTTAAGCCGGATATTGTTCATACACACGCAGCCAAACCAGGCGCAGTGGGCAGGCTGGCAGCCAGCTCCTTGAAAATTCCCGCAATCGTTCATACGTACCACGGGCATGTTTTTCATTCTTACTTTGGACGGTTGAAAACAAACCTCATTATTAATACTGAGAGGTACCTTGCAAAAAAAACACATGCCCTCATCGCTATTAGCGACCAACAAAAAACTGAGCTGACAGAGGGTTTTCGGATAGCAGAGAAAGCCAAGTTTAAAGTCATACCACTTGGTTTCGAACTAAAAAAATTTTCGGAGTGCCAGGATGAAAAAAGAAAAAAATTCAGACGAGAATTCAACCTGGAAGACGATGAGATCGCTATTGGAATCATCGGCAGGTTGGTCCCGATCAAAAACCATAATTTGTTTTTAGATGGGATCAATTATGTTCTAAAAACTACTTCAAAAAAAATAAGGGCATTTATAATTGGCGACGGGGAAACCAGGCAGGCCCTTGAAGACAAAGCTGAAAAATTAAAGATTCCATTTAGTGAGGATCACGATCCGAATGCTTCACTGATATTTACTTCGTGGAGAAAGGATATTGATGTAATTAATGCCGGCCTTGATATTATTACCCTTACCTCCCTTAATGAAGGGACGCCAGTGAGTTTGATTGAAGCACAGGCCGCCAACAAACCCATTGTTTCTACACGAGTTGGTGGCATTAGTGACATTGTGCTGGAAAATGAAACAGCCCTGCTTTCAGGTGTGCATGATGTTACATCGTTCCAGGAAAACCTTCTGAGGCTCGTGGAGAATGATGAATTAAGAAATAGTTTCAAAAAAAAGGGAGCGGACCATGTTCAGAAAAAATTTAGCGTAGAAAGACTGGCAAATGACATGGCGGGTTTATATTATGAATTACTGAGCAAAGAGAAATTTAAACGATGATATTTTTTAGACGAAAGAAAAAGACTCCTTCACTCGCTGATTATAGCGTTTTACGCAGCGACGTACATTCTCACCTTCTTCCCGGCATTGATGACGGATCGCCCGATTTCGAAACTTCCGTTCATTTGATCAAGGGAATGAAGAGGTTAGGGTATAAAAAACTGATCACTACGCCTCATATCATGTGGGATGTCTATAAAAACACCAGTGATATCATTTCAAATAAATTGCAGGAATTGAAAGTCAGATTAGCGGAAGAACAGGTAGATATAGAAGTACAGGGTGCTGCGGAATATTTTGTTGATGAGCACCTGGGAGAACTGGTAGAACAAAAGCAGCCTTTACTAAGCTTTGGAAACAATTTTGTTCTGGTAGAATTCTCCATGGTCAGTCAGCCTTTCGAATGGAAAAAAACACTGTTTGAAATGCAAATCCATGGCTATCAGCCAGTCATTGCGCATCCTGAACGCTATAGCTACCTGGAGCGGAACAAAGATTTCTATGATGAATTAAAAAGTGCCGGTTATCTTTTTCAACTTAACATACTCTCATTGAGCGGGCTTTATGGCAAATCTGTAGCCGAGCTGGCCCGCTATCTTACCAAAAAAGGCTACTATGATCTTATTGGTACCGATCTCCATCATGTTCGGCATCTTGAGGCCTTAAAAAATCCTTCAGTTTTGTCTTCACTTCAGCAACTCCTGGATTCAGGAAAGATCCTGAATCCTTCTCTCTAGTCTTACCTTTACATACCTATCAGCGATTCTGTCCCATGATTCTGGCAATATACTTGCCCTTATTTAAGGATTAGGAATTTATTCAAAGTTTAAACAATCATTTAGTTTTTTTCTGGCGAAGATGAAGTAATTTTAGTGGGTAGAAGTTAAATCGATTTTGTATGGCAAGTTTGGAATTCAATAATCTGCTGATTAGTAATGCTGATTTTTTAAAGCCCTTTGCAAATAATCTCACAAAGGACTCTGAAACAGCAAAGGACTTGTTCCAGGAGACTTTATATAAAGCCCTGGCCAACCAGGAGAAATATAATGTAGGGACCAATATCAAAGCATGGCTTTTTACGATCATGCGTAATATTTTTATTAATGATTACCGTAGAAAAGCAAAGCAGCAAACCATTTTTGACAATACATCAAATGACTTTCTTCTTAACTATAACCGCGCTGCAGTCTTTAACCAGGCAGAAACGGATTTGCGTGTAAAAGAAATACACGAAGCCATCCATCTGTTGCCGGAAATATTTAAGACCCCATTCCTTCTATATTTTGAGGGCTACAAATACCATGAGATAGCCGAAGCACTCAATGAACCCCTTGGAACAATTAAAAGCCGGATACACTTTGCGCGGAAACTATTGAAAGAACAAATCAAGAGGTATTGAAAATTTTTAGTGAATAATCAGCAGGTAATATTGGTGGACCAGTATGACAATGCCTTAGGTTTCATGGATAAGATGGAAGCTCACAATCGGGGATTGTTGCACAGGGCATTCAGTATTTTTATTTTTAACTCGAGCGGCGAAATGCTTTTACAGCAAAGGGCATTTATCAAATATCACAGTGCAGGCCTATGGAGTAATGCGTGTTGCAGCCATCCTTATCCGGAAGAGGAGGTAGAACTGGCAGCCGCAAGAAGATTAAATGAAGAACTGGGTTTCCACACTCCTCTTAAAAAAATATTTGATTTCATTTACCGGGCTTCATTTAAAAATGGGTTAGTCGAAAACGAATTTGATCACGTTCTTGTGGGCCGCTATGACGGCAGCATAAAAGTGAATGCTGAAGAGGTCAACGACTACCTTTTTAAACCAATGGCAGAGATAAGATTGGAACTGGAATGCAGTCCCGAAAATTATACTGAGTGGTTCAAAATCTCCTTCCCCAAAATTGAGGCATGGTGGCAACAGAATTTTGTATAGGCCTGGCCCATTCAGTTGTCCTGGTCAAACTGCAAAAATTCCCTCTTCACTGCTTTTAATAAACTAAAGATCTGGGCAGCCTCTATAGCTAACATTACAACCAGCGCCAATAATACAAACCAGGGAAAATTGATTCTGGGAATTATCACATGCTCGAATTTCTCATAATACCATCCTGCCAAAGAGATTCCCAATGCAAGACCCGTCAGCAAGAACGAGAGCAAAGAAAATAATATCTTAAGAAACATTACCTGGATAGTGGAATAACCCACTTTGAAATTTTCAAAAATAGCAGCTGGGATCACCAGTAGTAATGTAATCCAACTCCAGTTTTTACCAAACCAGTTACTCAAGGCTGTATTGAGCAAAAGAATAAGCAGTATGGAAACAAGAGACCAGGGAAATAACAAAAACCAGGAGGCTTTTTCGTAGCGGCGGGTAGTCATACAATCATTTGCGTTTTAGTTAGAAAAATTAGAAAGAAATTCTCAAGTTGAGAAATTCATTGTTGAATAGCAATAATTTTTTATTGTAGTCTTATGAAGGGCAGGATAAAAAAGAGGAGGTTTTGTTAAAAAAGTATTTACATTAGAGTGAATTTTGAAAAAGACTGAGAATATATTATGTTGACATGCCCGCAGGACAAACTGACGGCAATCTTGATCATTTTAATCTTTCACATACATCTTGCGGTAAAAAATTGTTCAATGGCAGAATGTCAATGAAATAACAAATAAATACATACATCAATCCTCAAAAATTTTGCGATGAATAAATTCATTTACGTGGCTTGTCTTTTTTTTGTCGCCGCCTGCTCAGAAAATAAGGTGGCCAATGAATCAACCACAACAAATACCGACACTTCTTTTAGTGTTGACGGAAAGGAGGTAATTGTTTATACCACTGCAGATAGTACTGACTACAGGCTATCTCCAATAGATACATTGTCGTTTGCTAATTTTGATCAGCCACTCGAAACACAACCCTGCATTTTTGTCGATCCTTCTCATACCTTTCAAACATTTCTTGGTGTGGGTGGCGCTTTAACGGATGCAGCAGCGGAAACCTTTGCCAAACTTCCTGCCGATAGACAAAAAGAAATTTTACAGGCTTACTATGATAAAGACAAAGGCATTGGTTATTCGATTGGCAGAACGAATATTAACAGTTGCGATTTTTCTAGTGACATGTATACTTATGTGAGTGATGGCGATAAGGAATTGAAATCATTCAATATTTCTCATGATGAAAAATATAAAATCCCGTTGATCAAAAAAGCAATGGAAGCAGCTGGTGGAAAGTTAAATTTATTTGTAAGCCCCTGGAGCCCGCCCGCCTGGATGAAAGATAACAACGATATGCTTCACGGAGGTAAATTAAAACCCGAGTTCTATGATTCCTGGGCGAACTATTATGTGAAGTTTATACAGGCCTATGAAAAAGAGGGCATTCCTGTTTGGGGATTGAGTGTCCAAAACGAACCAATGGCAAAACAAACCTGGGAAAGTTGCATGTATACGGCTGAAGAAGAAAAGAATTTCATAAAAAACAACCTGGGACCTACTCTTCAAAAGAATAACCTGGCAGATAAAAAATTGATCGCATGGGATCATAACCGCGATCTACTATACGAAAGAGCCGCCAGTTTGCTGAATGACCCGGACGCAGCAAAATATGTATGGGGCATTGGGTTTCACTGGTACGAAATCTGGAATGGCGGTCATCAATATGACAATGTAAAACGTGTTGCGGAAACTTTTCCCGGCAAGAACCTTATGCTGACGGAAGGTTGTAATGGTCCCTTCAGCTGGCAAACCTTTAATGATTGGAAATGGGCCGAAAACTACGGTGAGAATATGATAGAGGACTTTAACAACGGAGCTGTTGCCTGGACGGACTGGAATATATTATTGGATGAAGCAGGCGGTCCTAACCATGTAGGTAATTTTTGTTTTGCGCCCATCCATGCCAAAACAAAAGAAGGAACGCTTAGTTACATGAATTCCTATTATTACATCGGTCATATTTCAAAATTCATACACCCGGGAGCAAAGCGTATTATTAGCTCTTCAAACAGGGCACAGCTTTTAACAACTGCTTTTAAAAATGAAGACGGGAAATTAGCCGTGGTAATTATGAATCCCACCAGCCAGAAATTTTCATGCAGGATGTACATTGGTAAAAAGGCGGTTGAAGCAACCAGTCTTCCTCATTCAATGAGTACACTGGTGGTCGAATAAAGAAAATTAACGCTGGAAATGAGTCGATGGAATTATGCAGCTGTTTTACCACTGTTTTGGATGTGGAGTTGCGATAAAAAAACAGGTGCAGATTTTACCGGCGTTAGAATTTTCTTTCTCATCATTGAAAGGGACATCGGCCTTGATAAAATAAGGCTCCATAATCTACCGCAGCGGAACTACGACTTACTCAAAAACTTTTTTTTGTATCTCATAGGATTCATCTGGTAGTGATTTAGGAATTGCCGGTTAAAATTCGAAACATTGTTATATCCGCATTCATAGCATACTTCAGTAATGGTCATATCATTTTCCACCAAAAGTTTTGCTGCTTTTTGTAAACGTAATTCCTGTACGAAGCCCGAAAACGTTTTTCTTGTTCTCAACGAAAAGAAGCGAGAGAAAGCATTTTCATTCATTTGAGCAATTTGAGCAGCCTCAGCCAGCTTTATGTCTTTCTCAAAATTGGTGGTGATCCAGTCAAAAACATTACACAGCCGTTTCGATTCTTTTTCATTGTAACCGATATGAGTGATCCTGGTAATGGGTGACAACGTTTTTGATTCTGATATTTCTAAAAGGATATCAACCAGGCAGAGCCATCGTTTGAGCCCCGATAGCTTCACGATAGCATGTAATTTTTTGCTTATGTTATCATGTGTTTCGCCAAAAATATCCAGCCCGTGGAGTGAATCCTCAAAAAGTTTATGAAGTGATTTTGCCTCCGGCAATTCTAAAAAATCATTTCCAAGAGATGACTCCGTAAAATGGATGACGATGGATTTTGCCCTGAGTCCGGATCTTTCCTCATAGTACTTTTCATCGTTGCGGTATGTGTGTGGGATATTAGGACCTAAAAGGGCGAGGTTCCCTGGGTGAAAATCGGAGATATGATCTCCAATAAATCGCTTGCCGGTGCTCTCTGTCACCATAACGATCTCATATTCGGGATGATAGTGCCATGGCGTGGGGTAATAATTATAATCAAAGAATCTGACAACAAAAGAATTATCCTTCTCCTTTGGCAAATGTTCCAATGCCGGCTTCATAAACTCAATGGTTTTATGCGTTCAAATTACTCGATATTCGACCCGTTTTGCTAAAAAAGTACAGCTTTCGTCACGCAAAATGGTAGTTTACTTTTTTAGCTGCGCTTAGTTTTGCTTCTATAATTGAGATAGCTTTTTACCATTTTATAGACAGGTGACATACCATGATTGCTGCAATTAGCCCCTCAAAAGATAAAAATCTGTTGCACCAAAAGACTCTGGGTCATTATACCGGGAGAAGCCTGATGAAAAAAACCGTGACGAAGTTCGTTTCTCGTGACTGCCTCTCTTATTTCTTTGCAAGAATGACCTTACCGCGCAAAAAGCACAGACTATCGACCGAAAAGGCTGGCTATGAATGGCAGGAAGGCGCAAGAGTAACCAGTGAAAGTATTGTAATGGCAACGGAACCAAGAATAAATGTTGAGCATGCATTGCATGTACTGGAGATCATTGAGGCTGCAAGAAAATCACAGCAAACAGGAGCGCGTATCAAATTAAAAAGTAAATTTCCATGGCCCATTGTTAAATGAGTCAGCAATTAACAAATAAAAACATTGTCATCATTGGCGGAACGACAGGCATTGGTTTATCTGCCGCAAAAGCATTTATTGAGCAGGAGGCTAAAGTTGTCGTGGCCGGAAGAAATGAAGAAAATGTTGAGAAGGCGAAAGCTGAATTGGGAAAAAATGCACATGCCATTTGTGCTGATGCAAGGAAGATCGAGACGGCGGTAAATGCAATAGATCTCTGCATTGAAAAATTCGGTGGGTTTGATGGCATGTATCATGTCGCCGGAGGTAGTGGCAGAAAAATGGGCGATGGACCTTTGCACGAATTGTCGCTGGATGGCTGGAATAGAACGCTTGAATTAAATCTCACTTCCCTGATGCTGTCCAACCAGGCAGCTATAAAAAAATTCCTGGAACTGAAAAAACCAGGGACTATTTTGAACATGGGATCGGTGCTGGGTTTCTCTCCATCCCCATTATATTTTTCTACGCACACCTATGCCGCAGCGAAATCAGCTATCATTGGTTTTAGCAAAGCACTAGCCGCGTACTATGCAAAAGATAATATTCGGGTGAATGTGATCGCTCCGGCAGTAGTCGAAACACCTATGGCACAAAGGGCAGCCAATGACGAAAACATTTTATCATTTATAAAAACAAAACAACCTTTGGATGGCGGCAGGATCAGTGACCCACATGACGTGGACGGGCTGGCAATCTATTTTATGAGTGACCAGTCACGAATTACCACCGGACAAATAGTTGCGGTAGATGGTGGCTGGAGTGTATCGGAAGGACAATATCGCTTTTAGGGCCTATTTGAAAGGTGAGCATTGAAGATTTCTTTATAGCTAACCCGTCTCAAATGTTCAATGATCAACACTGAATAATCAATGTTGAGGTTTGGTGGGATCATGAAATTTATTAAAAATTGCCTGAGGACCAGCAGGTACCAATCCTGCCTAATCGCTGGCGGATAGAAGGCAGGGAGGTGAGGATTATGAACTTTGCAATCGGAATAGATTTAGGCGGCACCCGTATAAAGGGGACTGCGATCGATGCGGATGGCAACATCCTGCACAAATTGTATACGCCGACTTTTGATGGAGACGGCGCTATTTGGAAACATGCTGTTGCAGACACCGTAAAAGACCTTTTAGGAAAAATCAATGGCCACAATAGTGTGATCGGCATTTCCGCACCGGGTTTACCATCTCATGATCATACCGCGATCGCTTATATGCCGGGACGAATGCAAGGATTAGAGAATTTTTTGTGGCAGGAATTTTTGCAAAGGCCAACTTATGTATTGAATGATGCAGTGGCGGCGCTCATAGCGGAAGCAACATCGGGTGCAGCCAAAAATAGGAGACATGTCGTGATGTTAACCTTGGGTACTGGTGTTGGAGGTGCGATTATGATCCATGGCAAACCTTACCTGGGGGCATTTAACAAAGCGGGACATATTGGTCATATGGTGATCAATGAGGATAGAGATCGCGATGTAACAGGCATGCCGGGCAGTCTCGAGGAGTGTATTGGCAACTGCACTATTGAAAAAAGAACTAAAGGGAAATTTACCTCGACACATGATTTGTTGATAGCCTATGACAGTGGAGATGAATTTGCAAAAGACGTATGGTTAAAATCAGTAAAACAACTCGCCATTGGCATTGCATCTATTACTAACATTCTTTCTCCCGAGACAATTGTTTTGGGTGGAGGTATAGCGGAGGCGGGTGATGTTTTATTTGAACCATTAAATGAATACATCGGGGAATTTGAATGGCGAACAGGTGGCAACAAGGTCGAAATAGTGAAAGCTGTTCATGGTGACCTTGCCGGAACCATAGGAGCAGCCAGTTTCGCAATGAATAAAGCATACCAATAAAAGCAAAAACAATGGAAGTTATAGATGATTATTTGCAAAAGTGTGAAAAGATAATTCAAACGATCGGGGAACAAAAGAAAGAGATACAACAAACCGCTGCTTTATTTTCTAAAACTATATTAGCGGGGAGGATGGTGCATTTATTTGGCTCAGGTCATAGCAGGGTGATGGTAGAAGAAATGTGGCCACGATATGGTTCTTTCCCGGGCTTTAATCCAATTGTTGAACTGTCATTGACATATCATAACAATGTGGTTGGCGCAAATGGACAACGCCAGGCCATGTATCTGGAGAATGTTCCTGGTTTTGCAGAAAGAATTTTAAGAAACTTCAGTTTGAGTGAGAAGGATTCTGCGTTTATCATTTCATCGAGTGGCTGCAATATAGTCCCCATTGAAATGGCTGAACATTTTCAAAAGAAAAAAGTAAAAGTGGTTGCATTGATTACTAAACAGCACTCGGCAAAGAGCACAAGTAAAAGGGCTGACGGAAAAAAACTTTCTGATTTTGCCGATATCGTTTTGGATACGGGTGCACCGATAGGTGACTCAATGATCTATATTGATGGATTGGAAACACCCGTATCTCCCGGCTCGTCCGTTGGAGGAATTATTATCGTGAATAGTATAAAAGCGGAAGTGGCAAGGTTGCTGACGGCGGCTGGACAGCCACCAAAAGTATTGACAGCCTCCTGTGTCATTGATGCAGAGAAAGCAAAGGACCTTTTTGAAGCGGCTTATGATGAGCATGCGAGAAGACTTGCTGAGTTGTATAAAAACGCTGGAATTGAATAAAATATTTTACGCAAAGGTGCAACGAAACGCCAGGAATACATAGGCGTTGGGGTTTTACAATCTTTGCGACTTTGCTTGAAACAAAATGTTGATTAGGGATTCGAACGCACAAGAGGCTCCTTCGGAGCGACGCAACAGAAGTCTAATAGCAATTGAAACCTTGAAACATAAAAAATAAAAATGTCATCAATACCGATCCGAACAACAGTCATAGGCAGCTATCCTTTTCCGGGCTGGCTTGAGTTTGCATCGCACAATCTTGAAAAATTTGGCGCGGCCGATATTGAAGAAATGATCGAAGATGCGGTCATTGCGGCGATTCATGACCAGGTAACGGCTGGTCTTGATGTAATAACGGATGGCGAGCAAACGAGGCTTGATTTCAATTTATCATTTTACGGATTTATAAAAGGGATCGAAAACAACGAAACCGAAACGAGGAAGTTTGGACCAGCCGCCCATGATCAGCGCGGAAAGCATAACATCGTTGGTGAATTGAAAGCTCCCAATGGTTTAGGTGCTGTAAAAGAATATCTGCGGTTAAAAAAACTTGCGCCTGCTGGTCCTGTGTTGAAAGCGAGTGTTCCGGGTCCTTATACACTAAGCGGAAGATTATTACCAAATGAAAAATACAAGGATCGTTATGCCATCACCGAGGCACTTTTGCCGATTGTACGCAGTGAGCTGGAAGCGTTGGTGGCCGCTGGTTGTACTGAAATAACGGTTGACGAACCTTCAATGAGCTGTTACGCATATAAGGAAGACACAAAACGGTTTGTTGATATCTTTAATCGGACGGTCAAGCCTGTTGTGGGAAAATGTTATCTCAGCACCCACTTGTGTTTTGGAAATTTTAAAGGGCGGCCAGTCGGGTATAGAAGCATTAAACCCATGCTGCCGGATTTCCTGGATCTGACAGTAAATGAAATTCATATCGAAATGGCGAATCGTGAATTTGCAGAGATAGAATTGCTGAAACCTTTTGCGGAGAAAATGAATGTTGCGGTCGGAATCATTGATGTGAAAAATTATTACATCGAAACAGTGGATGATGTAGTGGAGAGAATAAATAAATGTTTGAAATACGTACCCGCAGAGAAATTATCGGTGGCGCCAGACTGTGGATTGAGTCAAACAGCAAGATGGGCATCGAGGCAGAAGCTGATCAATATGGTGAAAGGAGCGAAAAAAGTCAGGAATAATCTGTAAAAACAATGTCAAGAACCCAAATAGCAAGAACCAAATAAATTTCAATTTTGAGGTCGAATCATCCGTGTGATCGATCAAAATAAGAAATATGATTTGGAAGAACGGACTTCTTTATTTGCCGAAAAGGTCAGGAATTTTTGTTTAAAATTGCCGAAGAATGTTGCAAATGCTGAATATTTGTCACAATTAATTAGAGCAGGGAGCTCTCCTGGTGCCAATTACATTGAAGCAAATGAAAGTATCGGAGACAAAGATTTCAAAATGAAAATAAAAACATGGCGGAGAGAATCGAAAGAGTCTGCATATTGGCTTCGCCTTGTTATTACAGATGGATCGAAAGAGATGGAGGATGAAAGAAACTATCTGAGGCAAGAAGCTAGGGAATTTATTTTAATTTTTTCGGCAATCCTGAAGAAACGAGGAGAGTGATTTTTTTAATTTATTTGGTTTTTGGTTCTTGTAACTTGGTGCTTAATGATACAGGCATACAAAAAAGATGGAGACTTAATTTACGAAATCGACAGCCTTGCCCAGGATAGCAAGAGCTTTCATTTGTGGTGGCTGGGCCAGAGTGGATTTTTATTACAATGGAAAGGAAAAAGGGTTTTGATGGATCCCTATTTGTCAGATTCTTTGACAAAAAAATATGCGGCTACAGACAAGCCGCACATAAGAATGAGTGAACGGGTGATTGATCCGGAATTACTGGAAAATATTTCCATCGTTACTTCCAGTCATAATCATACTGATCATTTAGATGCGGAGACACTGGTGCCGGTTTTGAAAAATAATCCTGGGATAAAATTCATTATTCCAGAAGCCAACAGGGAGTTTGTTGCTGAAAGAGTGAAATGTGAAAAAGAGTTTCCTGTAGGATTGAATGAAGGCCGATCGGCAACGGTGGATGAATTTACATTCCGTGGGATGCCTGCAAAACATAACGAAATAGAGAGGGATGAAAACGGTAATTGCAAATGCATGGGCTATGTAATTGAATTCGGAAGATACAGGATCTATCATAGTGGGGATACCTTATGGTTTGATGAGATGGTTGATTTATTAAAACCTTTTGCCGTCGACGTCGCGATATTACCCATCAATGGAAATGATCCCTTGAGAAAAGTGGCAGGAAATTTAAATGGTGAGGAAGCGGCAAAATTGGGTAAGGCCATAGGCGCAAAGCTGGTTATTCCCTGTCATTATGATATGTTTACATTCAATACGGCCAATGTAAATGAATTTATCGCTGAAGCCAGGAAACGGGAACAACCCTACACGGTTTTGGAAGGGGGCGAAAGGTTTAGCAGCAATTAGGACAATCATGAAAAGACTTTTTTCACCATTACCTCTGTGGCAAAACAATGGGCTTGCCATGATCAGGATTATTGTTGGCGGCTTTCTCATCTATCATGGCTTTGAAATGTTTGATACGCCAGTAATGAATGAATACTTCAAATGGGATATGTTCAAAGATTCCCGCCTCGCGAGGACATTGGTTTATGGTGGTAAAGGTGCTGAGTTACTGAGTGGCGTATTACTGGTACTTGGTCTGTTTACAAGACTCGCCTGCATTATTCTTATTTGTACATTAGGTTATATTGCTTTCTTCGTCGGCCATGGTAAAATATGGTACGAGGATCAGTATCCTTTTTTATTTGTCGTCATTGGATTTATTTTCATTTTCACAGGTCCTGGTTCTTTTAGTTTAGACAATGTGATCTTTAAAAATAAAAACGATTGATATGCAGGATACAACACAGGTAAATACCGATACGAAAGGAGTCGCGCAGCATAGCTATGAGGCGATAGTTATTGGTAGTGGCATCAGCGGCGGATGGGCTGCAAAAGAACTTTGTGAAAAAGGGCTGAAAACACTGGTTCTGGAGCGCGGAAGAAATATTGAGCATATCAAGGACTATCCTACCATGAATACTCCCATCTGGGAATTTCGTCATCGTGGACAGATCACAAGAAAACAACTGGACGAAAATCCATTTATTAGTAAAGCGGCGGGCTACGATGAAAGCACTCAGCATTTTTTTATAAAAGACAACGATCATCCATACGTGCAGGAAAAGCCATTTGAGTGGATACGCGGTTACCAGGTCGGCGGTAAATCACTTATCTGGGGACGTGCCTGTGCAAGATGGAGTGAATTTGATTTCACCGCTCCGCTGCGTTATGGGTATGCCGTTGACTGGCCTGTACGTTACAATGATATGGCGCCGTGGTATAGCCATGTTGAAAGATTTATTGGTGTTTGTGGAACCAAAGATGGAATTGAATCCATGCCCGACGGCGAATTTTTACCGGCGTATGAACTGAATTGCGTGGAGCAACATTTAAAAGACAAGATCTGGGAAAAGTTCAAACGATATTATGTCTCGGGTCGCTGGGCACAGGTGACCGAGCCCAACGAAATTCAAAAACAACAGAACCGCCAGTGTTTGAACAGGAATCAATGCATGCGGGGCTGTCCCTTTGGTGGTTATTTTAGTTCTGTTACTTCTACTTTGCCCTGGGCGGCGGCAACAGGTAATCTCACTGTGCAACCTTTTTCAGTTGTGCATTCCATTCTTTATGATGAGAAGAAACAAAAAGCAATTGGTGTAAGAGTGATCGATGCCAACACCAAACAGGCGACGGAATATTTTGCAAAGATCATTTTTGTAAATGCATCGGCCCTTAATACGAATTTGATCTTGTTGAATTCAACATCGTCTCGTTTCCCGAATGGACTGGGGAATGATACCGGTTTGCTTGGAAAATATATTTGTCATCACAACTACCGCGCAAGTATGGGCGGAGAGATCGATGGATACCTGGACAAATACTATAAGGTATCAAAGCCTGCAGAATGTATCATGCCCAACTTCAGAAATATACGCAAGCAGGATACTGATTTCCTGGGCGGTTATGTAATTTTCTCCGGTGCTTCGCGGGCCAAAATAAGTGACAGAGGAATTGAACCAACTATCGGCGGGGAATTTAAAGATGCTTTAAGTGAACCCGGTGGCTGGGGTGGATATATGTATATGCAGGGAGAAACAATTCCGAAAGAAAGCAATCACGTAAGATTAAGCAAAGACAAAAAAGACCAATGGGGAATTCCTTTGCTAATAACTTCCGTAGATTATGACGACAATGATCAAAAGATGATAAAAGATTTTTTAGAACAGGGACAGGCCATGATGGAAGCGGCCGGATTTAAAAATATCAGCACGTTTATAAACGACTGGGCACCTGGTCTGGATATCCATGAAATGGGCGGCGCACGAATGGGTCGTGATCCAAAAACTTCGTTGCTCAATGAATGGAACCAATTGCATCACTGTAAAAATGTTTTTGTCACAGATGGCGCCTGCATGACGAGTACGGGCAATCAAAGTCCGTCTATTTTATACATGGCATTTACCGCGAGGGCAGTGGATCGTGCGGTGCAGGAATTGAAAAGGGGAAATATATAGAACCCTGCCTACCGGCAGGCACGATTTATATGAGTAGAAGGATTATCAGGAAGATTTGGGAAAACTATTTTTCATCTTTACGTTCCTTTACGTCTCGCGCCAATGACGGGATAGGGTTGCGTGAAAAAAAATAATTGAATTTAAAAATGATGGGAAGATTTATTTTGACGCCAGCTTTAGTAACTCCGATCAAGCTTTGTTGCGACGCTCCGTTCAGGTTTCTATTTTCTATTAAACAAAGGACGGTGACACTTGCTTTGCTGCTCGTTAGTTTACTGCAAATTCAACAAGCTTTTTCCCAGGCTCCTTCTGTAGGCCAGGCGGGCACCAGCTATTGCAATCCCATCAATATAGATTACGGATACACCCCCATTCCAAATTTTACAGAGTCAGGAAGACACCGTGCAACAGCTGATCCTGTGATCGTAAATTATAAAGGCGATTATTATTTATTTTCTACCAATCAATGGGGCTATTGGTGGAGTAATGACATGCTTCATTGGAATTTCAACGCAAGAAAATTTTTACGTCCATGGAATACGGGCACATATGATGAACTCTGCGCTCCTGCTGTTGGCATCGTCGGCGATACTATGATCGTGTTCGGTTCTACCTACACAAGAACATTTACCATCTGGATGAGCACAGATCCTAAAGGAAATGAATGGAAACCATTGATTGATTCATTTGACATCGGTGGCTGGGATCCGGCATTTTTTACAGATGATGACGGAAGGTTGTACATGTACAATGGCAGCAGCAATACCTATCCCACTTATGGTGTTGAATTGAACAGGAAAACATTTCAACCCATTGGAACAAGAATGCCAATGTACTTGCTGCAGGACTGGCGTTACGGCTGGCAACGATTCGGCGAACACATGGATAATACTTTCCTGGACCCATTTATTGAGGGTTCATGGATGACAAAACACAACGGCAAATATTATTTTCAATACGGTGCACCCGGAACAGAATTCAGTGGATATGCAGATGGTGTAGTTGTTGGTAGCAGGCCATTATTTGACGGGATCGAAAGTTTTCCGCAGTCAGATCCACTAAGCATGAAACTTGGAGGATTTGCCAGAGGCGCAGGACACGGATCAACCTACCAGGACAACTATGGGAATTACTGGCACATCAGCACAATTATGCTTTCAGTAAAAAATAATTTTGAACGAAGGCTAGGTATCTGGCCTGCCGGTTTCGATAAGGATGATGTGATGTGGTGCAATACGGCTTTTGGCGATTACCCTCATTATCTTCCGGCGGCTGGCGAAAAAAAATATGGTGATGGATTTACGCGATGGATGTTATTAAATTATAAAAAGCCTATTGCTGTTTCATCAACATTAGGAAACTATTCTGCCAATAACGCTAACGATGAGGACATGAAAACGTATTGGAGCGCGGCAACAAGTAGTAGGGGAGAATGGATCCAATCCGACCTTGGAAATGTTTCAAAGGTAAACGCTGTTCAAATCAACTATGCTGACCAGGATGTCGATAGCGATCGGCTTGGTAAAATCAATGGTCAGTATCATCAGTATAAATTGTCTTATTCTGTTGATGGGAAAAAATGGAATATGCTCGTTGATAAAAGCAATAACAAAACAGACGTGCCACATGAATATGTTGAATTGGAGAAACCTGTTCAGGCAAGATTTATAAAACTCGAAAATATTCACATGCCTACAGGCAAGTTTGCGATCAGTGGCCTGCGCATATTTGGAAATGGCAACGGAGGCAAACCTGATGTTGTAAAAGATTTTATTGTTCTAAGGACGGAAAAAGACAAACGAAGCGGATGGATAAAATGGAGACCGGTAAATAATGCATATGCCTGCAACATTTATTATGGTACTGCGCCGGATAAGTTATACAATTGCATCATGGTATATGACAATAACGAATACTGGTTCAAGGGCATGGATAAATTAAAGACATATTATTTCTCGATCGAAGCGGTCAATGAAAATGGCGTTTCTGAAAGAACAAAGGTTATGGAGGTCAAATGAGCAATAAGTCAGGATGTAAACAATCCGTTTGTAACCAGTTTGTGCCCTTTGTGAATCCGTCGTCTCCTTTGTGAATCCGTCGTGTCGTTTGTGAATCCGTCGTGTCGTTTGTGAATCCGTCGTGTCCTTTGTGACCATATTTTATTGACAAAGAAATGACCACGAAGTGCACAAAGAATACACAAAGAACACTATGTATAAAAAATAAGTTTGGGTATTATATCCAAATCATTAAACGTAAAATGAAAAAAGTAAAAATAGCGCTGATCTTTTTGGTCTTTGTCAATGTTCTTGCTGCGCAGCAAAATCCCCCTTTCTGGGAAGACATACAAGCTTTCAAACACCAGGACAGCGTCCAGGCACCACCACAACATGCCATCCTGTTCGTTGGCAGCTCTTCATTTACGAAATGGACAGACGTTCAAAATTATTTTCCCGGTTATGCCATTATTAATCGCGGGTTTGGCGGTTCGTCATTGCCCGATGTAATCAGATACGAAAATGACGTGATCTTCAAATATAAACCGAGGCAAATAGTGATGTATTGCGGAGAAAATGACCTGGCTGCGTCAGACACCGTTACCGCCCAGACGGTTTTTGACAGGTTTAAAAAACTTTTTACGGACATCCGAAAAAAATTCTCGAATATCCCTTTTGTTTACATCTCTGTAAAGCCAAGTCCAAGCCGGTGGCAGTTACGGGAGAAAATGATAGCCGCAAATAGCCAGATAGAAAGGTTTCTTGCGAAAAAGAAAAACACCGTCTTCCTTGACGTGTACCACAAAATGCTTGGCCCCAACGGAACACCTATCAAGGAAATTTATGACGAAGATAACTTACACATGAATGCGAAAGGCTATGCTATCTGGAGAAAAGAGATTCAACCTCATTTACTGCGATAAAAAATAAAAAACATCACATGAAATCCTTACAACGACTGCTGGCTGTATTATTCGTTTTTGTATCGATCACTGTCCAGGCACAGGTTTCCCAGGATGCGAAATCTGATAGCTATCGGATGAAAACCTTCATTGATGCATTAATTAGTAAAATGACTCTCGATGAGAAAATAGGGCAATTAAATTTACCAGGCGCTGGCGACATCACCACCGGTGGGCAGGCGTCTGAAGACAATTCCATGATCGCAAAGAAGATCAGAGACGGGAAAGTGGGAGGATTATTCAACATTAAAGGAGTGGAAAAAATAAAACACGTGCAGGAGATAGCTTCCAGGGAAAGCCGATTAAAAATTCCGTTGATCTTCGGAATGGATGTGATCCATGGTTATCAGACCGTGTTTCCCATTCCACTTGCATTATCGTGCAGTTGGGATATGCAAAAAATAGAACAAAGTGCGAGGATCGCTGCTATCGAAGCCAGTGCTGATGGTATTTGCTGGACATTTTCTCCCATGGTCGACATTGCCCGTGATCCCCGCTGGGGACGCATTGCGGAAGGCAATGGTGAGGACCCTTATCTCGGTTATCAAATTGCAAAAGCCATGGTGAAGGGCTACCAGGGGGACGATCTTAAAAAAAATAATACCATCATGGCTTGCGTAAAACATTATGCCCTGTATGGTGCAGCGGAAGCCGGCCGTGATTACAACACAACGGACATGAGTCGTGTAAGGATGTATAATGAATATCTACTTCCGTATAAAGGTGCGGTGGATGCAGGTGCAGGAAGTGTCATGAGTTCATTTAATGAAGTGGATGGCATACCGGCTACTGCCAATAAATTTTTGATGACTGATGTTCTTAGAAGGCAGTGGGGCTTTAAAGGGTTTGTCGTTACCGATTATACAGCTATCAACGAAATGATCGATCATGGACTGGGAGATCTACCAACCGTTTCAGCATTGGCATTGAATGCGGGTATTGACATGGATATGGTGGGTGAGGGATTTCTCACGACGCTAAAAAAGTCTTTGCAGGAAAAGAAGGTGACACAAAAACAAATCGATGATGCATGCCGCCGCATTCTTGAAGCAAAATACAAATTGGGACTGTTCGACGATCCTTACCGCTATTGTGATGAAAAAAGAGCAACCTCAGAAATATTTACTGATTCTAACCGGAAAGCAGCAAGAGAAATTGCGGCGGATTGTTTTGTACTACTGAAGAATCAAAACAATGTTTTGCCATTAAAGAAAAGCGGTACGATTGCTTTGATCGGCCCGCTGGCAGACGCAAAAGAAAACATGCCCGGGACCTGGAGCGTCGCGGCAGATTTTTCAAAAGCCATTTCGGTGTTACAGGGATTAAATGAAACTGTTGGCAACAAAGCGAAGCTGTTATATGCGAAAGGCTCTTTCCTCGATGATGATAGTGTATTTGAACAAAGGGCCGGGATGTTTGGAAAATCGTTCAGTCGTGACGGAAGGACCAAGGAGCAGTTATTGCAGGAAGCATTGAATATCGCATCACAATCTGATGTTGTTGTCGCTGCATTGGGCGAGTCAGCGGAAATGACCGGGGAGAGCAGTAGCCGCAGCAATATTGAGATCCCGCAAACACAGAAAGAATTGCTTGCTGCATTGCTGAAAACGGGCAAGCCGGTCGTACTTGTGTTGTTCACGGGCCGTCCTCTGGCCATTAAATGGGAAAATGCAAACGTGCCGGCGATATTGAATGTATGGTTCGGAGGCAGTGAAACGGGATATGCTATTTCGGATGTTTTGTTTGGTGATGTAAACCCCTCCGGTAAGTTGACAACGACATGGCCGCAGAATGTAGGCCAGGTGCCCATATATTACAATCACAAAAACACGGGTCGTCCGCTGCCGGAAGGACAATGGTTCCAGAAGTTCCGTTCCAACTACCTGGATGTTTCCAATGATCCTGTTTATCCCTTTGGTTATGGATTAAGCTATACGAATTTCACCTATGGTGACCTCAAATTGAGCAGTACTTCATTAAAAGGAAATCAAACATTGACAGCGAATGTCGCTGTCACCAATGCAGGAAATCGCGACGGCAAAGAGGTTGTTCAATTGTACATCGGCGATGTGGT
>Ga0207689_10001850_pt1 | contig 20023 bp, 17 predicted proteins | sample KBSMisM52_FD_184312 | JGI IMG/M metagenome (GOLD analysis project Ga0207689, IMG submission 184312) | Miscanthus rhizosphere microbial communities from Kellogg Biological Station, Michigan, USA - KBS Miscanthus M5-2 (SPAdes) (version 2) | ecosystem: Host-associated > Plants > Roots >... | reverse complement strand
CCTCCAGGAAAAAGTCCGCGACGTGCTCGCGGCAACGACCGTTGACGACGCCAGGCAGGCGTATGCGGCGATCCGTCTCGCCAGCCCTGGCGGCCTGGATCGCGTGGACGCGCAGGATGTGTCTACCGAGCCGACGATGACGCTCGTTGAGGTGATGCGACTGGCGGCGCATCGAGATACTGTCGCGTCCGAGTACGCGACGGGATTTGAGGTAACGTTCGGAATGGCGGTGCCTGCGCTCGAGCGGGCCCGCCGCGCGGAGCTCTCCTGGGACGATGCCGTGGTGGAAACGTTCCTGACGATTCTCGCCGCCGTCCCCGATACGCACATCGGAAGGCGGAGTGGCGCGGCGCTTGCCGCCGACGTCTCGACGCGCGCACGCACAGTGCTTGCCGCGGGAGGTGTCCGGTCTGACGCCGGACGACGGGCGCTCGACGAGTTCGATCGTGAACTGCGCGATGAGAGAAACAGCGGCAACCCCGGGACCACGGCCGACCTCACAGCCGCCGCGCTGTTCGTCGTGCTGCTGGGCGGCGGTTACGAAGGTCAAAAGTCAAAGGTCAAAAGTTAGGTCAAAGGTGAAAAGTGGAGGCTGAGGGCTTCATGCAGGGACGCGGTAACTTCCGCGTTTCGGTGACCAAGGATTATCTGGTCTTCGCGTCGGCGCACTTCATCACCTTCGCGGGTCATCGTTGCGAAGGACTGCACGGCCACAATTACCGCGCGAGCGTCACGGTTGAAGGGGCGCTCAACCAGGAGAGCTGGTTCGTCTTCGACTTCGTCGAGCTCAAACGGATCATGAAGCGGCTCTGCGACGAGATCGACCATCTCGTGCTGCTTCCACTCAAGAGCGAGCGTGTTCGCGTCGTCGAAGACGGCGAATCGGTCGCGGTGTCGGTTGACGGTAAACCCCGATACGTGTTCCCGCGTAAAGACTGTGCCCTGTTGCCGATCCCGAACACCACGGTGGAAATGCTGGCGCAGTTGCTGACGGAACGTCTGCACGGTGAGCTGCAGTCCATGGGCGCGCGCGACCTGACCGCGATCGAGATGGAAGTGGAAGAGAACTTCGGCCAATCGGCTGTCTATCGAGTGACGTTGACGTAGAGAATGAGGGGCGAGATCTATGCGCTGGACGACGCTCGCGAGTGTGTCCCTGGTATTGCTGTGGCCCTGTGTGGCGGCAGCGCAGCAGGCCGCTCCGCCGGGCGCCGCCGTCTATAAGCAGCGGTGTGCGAGCTGCCACGAAGGCTCGCTGCCCCGAATGCCGACGCGGCAGGCCCTGGGCGCAATGTCACCCGAGCACATCGAAAGCGAGCTGGCATCGTTCAGCATGCGCCGGCAGGGTGCCGCGCTCAGTCCTGCCGAACGCCGCGCGGTGGCGGAGTTCCTCACCGGCCGCCCTGCGGGATCGTATCGATCGCCGATCGCCGTCATTCCCAAGAGCGCGTACTGCAGCACGACTGGCGCAACAGCCGGCGATGTGCTGAATGGCGCCTCGTGGAATGGATGGGGAATCGATCTGCAGAACTCGCGGCATCAGCCCGCGGACGCCGCTGGGCTCACAGCGGCTGACGTTCCCCGCCTCAAGCTCAAATGGTCGTTTGGATTTGCGGGCGCATCGGCATCGGGCTCGCAGGTTTCAATCGTAGGGAACCGCGTGTTCGTGGGCAGTCGCAACGGCGTGATGTATTCGCTGGACCGGCAAACCGGTTGCCTCGTGTGGGCCTTCGAAGCCGATGCCGGCACCAGGTCAACGCCTGTCGTGATGCGCAGCACCGGTGGCAGCGGCGCCACCGTGTACTTCGGCGATGCGCACGCGCAGGTCTACGCCCTCGATGCCGGAACGGGCGCGCTCAAGTGGAAGGTGAAAGTGGAGGATCACCTCGACGCGATGATCACGGGCGGCGTCGTTTTCCACAACGGACGCCTTTACGTGCCGGTGTCATCCCTCGAGGAAGGAACGGCGGTGATTCCGTCGTACGAGTGCTGCACCTTCCGAGGGAGCGTCGTCTCACTCGATGCGGCAACCGGCAAACAGATCTGGAAGACGTACACGATTCCTCGCGCTCCTGAGCCGGTGGGCAAGAACAGCGTCGGTACTCAGCTTCGCGCGCCATCTGGAGCCGGGGTGTGGTCGGCACCGGCACTGGATCCGGATCGCAATCACCTCTACATCACGACCGGGGACAGCTATTCAAGCCCGGCCGCGCCTGAGAGCGACGCGATCATGGCGCTCGCCTTGGATAGCGGCAAGGTCCTGTGGATACGACAGACACTCGCTGGCGACGCGTGGAACACGGGCTGCTTCGGGAATGTCGCGTCAGAGAAGGTGAACTGTCCGTCGCAGGCAGGTCCCGATCACGACTTCGGCAGCTCACCGGCGCTCGTCACGGTCACGGGCGGACAGCGCGTGTTGCTGGCCGGGCAGAAGTCCGGCACGATGTTCGGCATCAACCCGGATACGGGCGACGTGATGTGGAAGACACAGGCAGGCGACGGTGGCGTGCTTGGTGGAATCGAATGGGGCTTCTCGGTCGAGGGATCGACCGTATATGCGTCTCTCTCGAGCGCGATGGAAAAGAAACCAGGCCAAGCCGGGGGTCTCGTGGCACTGAACGTCGCTGACGGGTCGCAACGGTGGGCGGCGCCGCCGCCAACGGACACGTGCTCCGGACGCCAGGGGTGCAGCACCGGGCAGCCGGCTGCGGTGTCATCGATTCCGGGCGTCGTCTTCTCCGGCAGCCTGGATGGCCACTTCCGCGCCTACGACAGCAGTAGCGGTAAAACAGTTCTCGATGTGAATACGATCAACGAGTACGACACCGTGAACGACGTGCCCGCGCGCGGCGGATCGATCAACGGTCCGGGTGCGACGATTGCCGGCGGTATGGTGTTCGTCAATTCCGGCTACAGCACGATCGGCTTCATGCCCGGCAATGTGCTTCTCGCGTTCTCTGTAGATGGGAAGTAGACGAAGGTCAAAGGTCAAACGTCAAAAGTAAGGTCAAAGGTCTTAGGTCAAAGGTCTTAGGTCAAAGTCTCAGGTCTCAGGTCTCAGGTCTCAGGTTCACAAGTCAGAGGTCCCGAAGTTCAAAGTCGCAGCTGCAGCGATCTGTTCAGCTGAAATCGCCCCGGTGTGTAGCGCCGTGGCGACGAGGGCCGCATCGCAGCCTGTTCGAGCGACCAGCACGAGATCATCCCACCCGCGGACGCCGCCGCCCGCAACCAGACTCGGTCCCGGCACGGCCGAGCGGATGCGGCTCAAGAGACCGACATCGATCCCACGGCCCGTTCCGACTCGCGCCAGGTCGATGACGATCACCGTGTTCGCTCCTGAGATGGCCGCCAGGGCGGCGATCTCCTCGGGTGTTTGTGCGTCCCCAACGCGGGCCGAGTTATCAACGCGAGCCGCGTCATCGCCGCTGGTGATGAGCGGCTGACCGTCGTGCAGGTCCAGGCTGAATGCCACGCGGTCACCGCCGACTGCGGCACAGATGTCCGAGAGCAGATCGAAGGACGGCAGCGTTTCGAGTCCGACAATCACGCGACTCACGCCAAGGGCAATCGCCCGCCGCGCATCGTCGACCGATCGGATACCTGCGTCGAGCCAGAGCGGCGCAGTCAGGGAGGCGAGCCCCCGCGTCATGTCGTCGTGAGGCCGCCGATGGAGGATGCCATCGAGATCAGCCGCGTAGATCTGCGAGATCCCCAGGACGTCGGTGTAGATCTCAGCCAGGGTCCGGGCGTTGCCCGGATCGATCGGCCAGCCGGCGGCATTCTGTACCGGCGCGTAGCGATCGCGCGCTCCGGCTCGCGCGTGCACGGCGAGTCCGCCCAGCAAGTCGAGGACGCCGATGATCTGCAGTCGTGGTTCTCCTCGGTAAGCACCATCGTGCTTCTCGGGCCGTCGCGCGTCAACTCTCGACAGGGTAGACTGGCGGCTGTGTTTGCGGGCGTCCTTGGTCCCTGGGCCTTCGTGCCTGGTCCTGGTCCGTCCTTGGTTCCTCGTCCTTGGTCCCGCTGCGGCGCGGCTGAGGACCAGAGGACCTTGGATCACGGAACGGACCAAGCACCAAGAACGAAGGTCCAAGGACTCGCGCTACATGATTTGAAAAGCGCGCGAAATACCCGCCTCTACGAAAAAATCCCGGTCAAGCGCATTCATTCAAGGAAGGCCGCCTATGCAGCCATTACTCAGAGCTTGGCTTCCAGTGATCGTCGTCGTTCTCGCCGGCTTGCCGCTCGCCGCAGGGTCGATCCCGATTGGCAAAGCCGAAGACGTCGGGATGTCCACGGAGCGGCTGAAGCGCATTGGTGAAGCCGTTCAGCGCCACGTCACGGCTGGCGATGTTGCTGGTGCCGTGACGCTCGTGGCTCGTCGCGGCAAGATCGCTCACTTCGAAGCCCAGGGGGTCATGGACGTCGACACCAAGAAGCCGATGGCCAAGGACAACCTGTTCCGGCTCGCATCGATGTCCAAGCCGATCACCGGCGTGGCGGTGATGATGCTCGTCGAGGAAGGGAAGATTCGTCTCAACGATCCGGTCTCTCGATTCATCCCGGAGTTCGCCAGTCTCAACAAAGTGGCGGTACCGCGACCCGGCGCGCCGGCGGCGCCGCAGGGGCGACAGGGAGGCGCGGCCGCCGCGCCGCAGTACGACATCGTGTCCGCCAATCGTCAAATCACGATCGCCGACCTGTTGAAGCATGGATCGGGCCTGGTGAGCGGAGGCCTGGGCGCGGCGGATGCGGCTCGCCTCGCGCCGCGCACGCCGGCGGACACACTGGCCACGTACATTCCCAAGCTCGCGGCGGTTCCACTGGACTTCCAGCCGGGCACGTTGTGGCGCTACAGCGGTTCGGCCGGCTTTGATGTTCTCAGCCGGGTCGTTGAAATCGCCTCGGGTCAAACCTACGACAAGTTCCTGCAGGACCGGCTGCTCGGTCCACTCGGCATGCAGGACACCGGTTTCTTTGCGCCCGCGGGCAAGGCGGCAAGAGTCGTGACGATGTCCGAGTCGACGCCCAACGGATTGCGCGCTGTGGCGCGAACGGATTCGACCGTGTACTTCTCTGGCGCCGGCGGCATGATGAGCACCGCCGAGGATTACCTGCAGTTTGCGCAGATGATGCTCAACGGCGGCGAGTTGAACGGCCGCCGTTATCTCAGTCCGCAGACGATCGCGCTGATGACGTCGAATCACACCGGTGACATGGTCAACGGACAGTTCGGCCGGCCACCACGAGGCATGGGATTCGGCCTGAGCATGCAGGTCGTCATGGATCCGGTCGCTGCCGATCTTCGCGTGTCGAAGGGCGCCTACGGCTGGGCGGGCGGCACCGGCGTCAGCTTCTGGGTCGAGCCTGCCGAGCAACTCGTGTCGATCTATTTCATCCAGGGCGGATCGGGTGGGCAGATGCGCGCCGATGTGGAGAACGCGATCCGGCAGGCGATCATCAACTGACTTCTGCGGTCTAAACGATCACGACACACAGAGGCATTGAGACACCGAGAAGAACCAAAATTTCTCTGTGCCTCGGTGCCTCGGTGTGTCGTCGCGCGAGCACGTGCTGATGGGAGGTTCACGATGTGGCATCGGTCAACCGCTTTGTGGTTCGGCGCGATTGCGTTTGTGGCTGGTCTGGCGAGTGTGGACCGCGTGGCTGGACAGAGTTCCGGAAAACCTCAGACCCCGAAAACGGTGCGGCTCTACGTGTTCGATTGCGGCGTCATCAACGTCAATCGCGCGGGCACGGAACGCTATAAGGTCACGCCGGAAGAAGTGGGGGAGACGCGCTTCTCGGTCCCGTGCTTCCTCGTCGTCCACCCGAAGGGCACGTTGATGTGGGACCTCGGCATCCTTCCGGATGACACCGTCGAGGCGCGGGCCCGCGGCGAGCAGGGGAATCCGACAGCGACGTCCGCCGCGGTGACGACTGTGCCGCGGACGCTGGCGAGCCAGCTTGCGGATCTCGGCTACCGTCCTGCCGACATCATGTACTTCGCCTTCTCGCACGCGCACGTCGATCACAACGCCAACGCCAACTTGTTTGCCGCGTCGACGTGGCTGGCGAGGCCGGCCGAGCGGGCGTTCATGTGGGAAGAGGGCAACATGCGCGTCAACCGCACCTTCTTCGACAAGATCAAAGACTCCAAGTCGATCAGTCTCGACAAGGACGAGTACGACGTCTTCGGCGATGGGAAAGTCGTACTCAAGGCCGCGCCTGGCCATTCACCGGGACATCAGGTCCTCGTGCTCAATCTCGCGAAGACCGGACGCGTGATGGTGGCCGGCGACCTGTATCACTATCCACAGGAGCGCACGCTGCATCGCCCGCCGCCGGACACGGAGTTCAACGTTCAGCAGTCAGCGGCATCGCGCGTGATGATCGAGGAATACCTGAAGCGGACGAAGACGGAGATCTGGATCGAACACGACTTCGTGGCGAACGCGAAACTGAAAAAGTCGCCCGCCTACTACGAATAATTGATCACGACACACCGAGGCGCCGAGGCACGGAGATATCTTTTCAAGATGATTCTCGGTGCCTCTGTGCCTCGGTGTGTCGTCTTCAGTTCTTGAGTCGAGGCAACAGCCTCACAGCATTGTCGCGATCGATGGCCCGCAGATCGGCTTCGCTGAACATCTTCAACTCGGCCAGTGCCTTCACGTATTCGGCGCTCGTTCCGCCCGGCGGAAAGTCAGTGCCGAACAACACCTGCGATGGCCTGACCAACTCGAGGAGCGAAGCCACGGCGCCGCGATTCGAAGCGCCCGCGAGGTCGTAGTAGAACTTCCGGATTTCGGCGATGAAGCCGTTCGGCAGCCGATCATTTGCGTTGTTGGATGCGCCTTCGATCCGTCCTGCCAGGAAGGGCACCGTGCCGCCCGCATGCGACCAGATGAAACGGATGTCGGGAAAGCGCGCGGCATCGCCACTGAAGGCGACGCCCATGATCGCGCGCGTCGTGTCGGTGCCGTATTCCATGCTGCCCGGTGCCACGCCCGTGGCGTAGTCCAGGTTGCGACAACAATTGGCGGCTGTCGGATGCACATGAACGACCGCCTTGCGGCGGTTCAGTTCTTCCATCACCGGCCGGAACTTTGCGTTGCCGAGCCAGATGTCTCCGTAGCTGGTGAACAGTCCGATCCCATCCATCTTCAGCGTGTCGTAGACGTATGCGATCTCGGCCAGCGTGGCATCGACATCGGGCAGCGGCATTGCGGCGAACAGTCCGAATCGCGTCGGATGTTCCTGCACGAGCTTCGCGCCGTACTCGTTGCACGCTCGCGCCAGCTGTCTGGTCATCGGCGCGTCGCCGAACCACAGACCGGGGTTCGTGATCGACACCATCGACGCGGCAACACCGCCGCGATCCATGTCCTCAACCGATTTCGCAGGTGTCCACGTGGTGTTGGCGGGCTGAAGGAGCGGCCGCCCCTTGACTGCCGTGACCCACGCCGGCGGAGCGAAATGATGGTGGATGTCGATCCGGTACGGCTTCGTCGCGCCGGGCGACTGTGCCAGCGCAAGCAGGCGTGCCACGCCGTCGTGCGCTGCCAGCCCGGTCGACGCAAGCAGGCCTGCGATCAGAGAACGTCGACGCAAGTCCGTCATGGTCATTCTGTCGCACCGAGCGATCGAAGCAGATCGATCATGCTTTGACGTTTCGGACCTGTCCGCCCCGTCAGTACCGCCAGCGGCGTCAAGCCACGGGCATTGCGGACATTGACGTCAGCGCCATGCGCGGCGAGGAGCTTGACGACGTCGATGTAGCCCTGCGCCGATGCGATGTGCAGGGCCGTGTCACCCGCAGGGTTGACCGCGTTGACATCGCTGCCGAGCGTCAACGCCGCTGATACGGCGCCCAGTACCTGGCTGTCTGGCTCGGCCTTCCCGCCGTCGAGAATGGCCAAACCGCGGCGATCGGTGCCGCGCTTCTCGTCTTGTGCCGGCGCGGCGATGCCCATGCCGGCTGCCGCCATCAATGGCGTCGCGCCGTCTTTCATCGGCAGTCGTGTGTCGGCACCGCCCGCCGCGAGCGCGCGCATGATGTCGGCTTCGAGAAACTTGGCGGCCAGCAGATACGGCGTCGCGCCGATCAGTGTCTTCGGTAGTTCGAAGTCCTGGCTGTTGCGTCTGACTGGCGTGCCCTTGGTGATCTGCGTGTTCGGGTTGGCCTTGTGTGCCAGCAGTGACTTCACGAGCTCGAGGTCGCTGCGCAGGACAGCGGCGTGCAGCGCGGTGTAACCGATGTCCGCAGCATTCGGGTCGGCCCCCTTGTCGAGCAGCAGCGCCGCGACTGGGCGGTTGCCGCTGTGCGCCGCGACGACCAGCGCGCTGGCGCCATCGGGGAGCGCATCGTTGACGTCGGCACCCGCGGCGATGAGGAGCCGCGCCGACTCCGCATCACCGGAACGCGCGGCGAAGAGGAGCGCCGTGCTGTCGCCGCGCGGCACCGTGTAGTTCAACTCTTCGCGGCCGGCGCGCTGGGTGACTTCGCTCGTGACCGTCTGGCTGTATCGTCGCGAGCGCGCACGCACCTCGGCGCCGCCGCGGAGCAGCGCATCGACCGCCTCCGCGTGCGCCTGCGCGGCGGCCCACATCAAGGCCGTCTGATCGTGCCCCGGCTCGGTCGCGTTGACTTTGGCGCCGCGAGTCAGCAGCGCACGCACACCAGCCGCCTCGCCCGTGCGCGCGCATGTCATGAGAACGGTCTCGCCACTGACGGTCGCAGCGTTCGGGTTGGCCTGCGCCTGCAGAAGCCGCTCGACCAGCGCCGCCTGTCGATTCAGACATGCGAGATATAAAGGTGTGACCCCGGTGTCGTCCGAAGCGTCTGCGTTCGCTCCCGCCCGCAGAAGCAAATCAATGACATTCCCATCGTCGAGATGCACGGCCCAGTGCAGCGCCGTGGCGCCGTCGCCCTGGCGCGCATTGACGTCGACTCGCTGTTCGAGAAGTGAGCGAACGGTCTCGGCGTTGCGCGTTTTTACGGCTTCGATCAGGCGGAGGTCACCTGCCGCTGTAACCGTCACGGCCATTGCGAGTACCACGATCAACGCCGATAACGACACACCGAGGCTCCGAGGCGCCGAGAAAATTCCAACTGGTTCACGTGCAATCACGGTCACCGGCGGTTCCTCAAATCCCGGCCAACGCTTTGTCGTCGAGCCGCCCCGTGCTGTCTCCGATGCGATCCAGGTGAACGCCAAGCTTGTCGAGCAGCGTCAGATGGAGATTTGCGAGCGGCGTCTCTTTCGGGTATCGCAGGTGACGTCCACCTTTGAGCTGTGCGGAGCGACCGCCGGCGAGCAGCACCGGGATGTTGCGCGGGTCGTGCGCGTTGCAGTCTCCCATCCCGGTGCCATACATCATGATCGTGTGATCGAGAAGTGAACCGTCACCGTCGGGTGTCGACTGCAGTTTCTCCAGGAGGTAGGCGAGCTGCGTGACGTGGTAGTGATTGATCTTCACGACCTTCGCGATTTTCTCCACCTCCTGCTGGTGGTGGGTGATCGGGTGATGCGCGTCGGGAACGCCGATCTGCGGATAGGTGACGCCGCTGAATTCCCTGCCGAGCATGAACGTGACGATCCGCGTGAGGTCGACTTGATACGCCAGCACTTGCAGATCGCACATCAGCTTGACGTGATCGTCGTAGCTCGAGGGGATACCGGCCGGGTGCTCGACGACGGGGAGCTCCTTGTCGCTCTGTTCCTCGGCTTTCTGAATCCGGCGTTCGACGTCGCGAATTGCCTCGAGATATTCGACCAACTTGGTGCGATCGCCGGCGCCGAGCGCACCCTGCAGGTGCGCCACCTCGTCGCGGACCGAGTCGAGGACGCTGCGGTCCTGGCGAATTCGCGCGAGCCTGGTTCGTGCGTCAGTGCTGCCGCTATCACCGAACAGGCGCTCGAACACTGTCCGCGGATTGTTCTCGGTCGGCAGCGGCGTGGCGGGGCCGAGCCACGAAATCGTGTTGGTGTACGCGCAGGCAAAACCGACGTCGCATGCGCCCGCCGTCTCACCAGACTCAACCGCCAATTCAAGAGAGGCCAGCTGCGTCGATGCGCCCATCTCCCTCGCGGCGATTTGATCCATGGAGATGCCGGCGTCGAGCCACGTCTCGCTCGTCGGCGGCGAGATGTCCGTCAGGAAGCGCGTGCTCGCCTTCGCGTGCGCGCCGCCAGGGCGGCCCGGCGACGGCACGCACGCCAAATTGCTCAGGACGATGAGATCCTGGCGAAACGGCGCGAGCGGAGCGAGCGTTGATGGCAGCTCGAATGCTGTGCCTTCGGCGGCCGGCGTCCACTGGTTCATGACCATGCCGTTCGGCACGTACATCACGCCGAACCTCGTGATGGGTTTCGCGGCCGTCTTCTGCAAAGCCGTGAGCGACGGCACCATCGCATCGAGGAGAGGCAACGCAAGCGATGCGCCCAGACCTTGCAACATCGCGCGCCGCGGAATAGCTTTCCTGGTGATGAACATGCCGTGCTCCTAAGGTGCCGTAGTCGACGGCGCCGTCTCCTGAGACCCGCGCGTCGTGCTCATCGTGAACGGTGCGCTTTTGACGACGCCCATCATGAGCGATGACCAGCGATATCCGCCAGCGGCAGCGTTTCGGGTGATCTGCCGGATTGCCGGGAAATCCGAGGCCTCGATGCTCCGTCCCAATGCATAACCCAATAATTTCTGCGTGAAGGTGCGCGCGAAATCTTCCTGATGCCCCGCCAGCAGTTGTCGCAGACCTGCCATCCCGTCGAATTTCGTCCCGTCCGGCAGCGCCGCCGACGTATCGATTGGCATGGCATCGATCGATGTGCGCCATTTGCCGAGGGCGTCGAAGTTCTCGAGCGAGAAGCCCAGCGGATCCATGCGGACGTGACACACGGCGCACGATGGGTTCTTCCGGTGCGCCTCCATCTGCTGGCGGATCGAACGCGGCCGGCCGCCGGTGTTTTCCTGCAGGGCAGGCACATCGGGCGGCGGCGGTGGAGGTGGCGCGCCAAGGATGTTGTCGAGGAGCCATCGGCCACGCAGAACCGGCGATGTGCGATTGGGATATGAAGTCACCGTGAGGATGCTGCCCTGCCCGAGCAGGCCGCCACGCTTCCCATCAGCGAATGTCACGCGCCGGAAGTGACTGCCGTAGACATTGGGAATCTGATAGTGGCGCGCGAGCCGCTCGTTGACGTAGGTGTAGTTGGCCGTCAATAGCTCATTCACGCCGCGATCCTCACGCAGTTGCGCCTCGACGAAGAGACGCGTTTCCTGCCTGAATGCCTCGCGCAGGTTCTCGTCGAATTCCGGGTACGCGTCGACATCGGGTACGACGCCGGCGAGCTTGTTCAATGTGAGCCACTGGCTGACGAAGTTGTCGACGAGCGCCTTCGATCGCCCGTCGGCGAGCATCCGGCGTACCTGCTGTTCGAGTCCTGCCGGATTGCTGAGCGTTCCACGCGTGGCCGCGTCGAGCAGTTCGTCGTCGGGGATACTGCTCCACAGGAAGAACGAGAGCCGCGATGCGAGATCGATGTCGTTGAGGCGATACGCCGACCCGGGCGGCATGTTCGCGGGCTCGCGCTCGATGCGGAACACGAAGCTGGGCGAGGCGAGCATGCGCCGCAGCCCTCGCTGGATGCCGGCATCGAAGCCTTCCTCCGCCTGCCCGGCACGGTAGAAGGCGAGGAGTGTCTCCATGTCCTGCTCGGTGACAGGACGACGGTACGCGCGGCGCGCCAGCCGCTCGAGAATCGTGCGCGCGCACTGTTCATCTCCACTCGCCCCGGGTGGACGACAGATAAACACGGCGCGGCGGCTGGGTGTGTCGTCCGCCTGACGCGGCGAGTACGGTCCGGCAATCGACACGATGTCGACAGCGGGATCGCCGTAATAGAGCTCGTTGGTCGTACGCGCGAACCCGCGCTGCGGAGGCTGCAGGATGCCCTCCGGCTCCCAATGCCGTCTGACGAACGACACGCCAATGTCGTGCGAGCCCGCGGTCACCGGTACGGTCACCACCAGGCCGTCGTCCGCCGTGTGCATGTAGACTTCCCACTCCGGATCGCCCTGCGTGTTGCCGGCAAAGCTTTCAGGCGCCGTCCGCCCTGTGCCCTCTCCACCAATCGTGAAGCGTTTGATCAACGTTCCGTCGAGGCGGATGTCGATCTGATGCCGCTCACCCATGCCGATCAGATACAGATAGAGCTGTCGCTTGAGGAGGACCTTGATGCGGTACTCGCCGTCGAGCGGGAACTGGTATGGAATCGAGATTCCGCCGCGCGATCCGAACGGAAGATCGTCGTTCGTGCGGTCCTCCTGTACCAGCGCCGTTGGAACCTTGAACGTGTTCTCAGCCGTGCCGAGCGAACGATCGCCCACGGCAAGCCGACTCACGACGCTCGCGGCTGAAAGGTAGTTCTCCAGGAGACGCGGCGAGACGGACAGGACACCCGCCACGTTGTCGAATCCCTGCTGGTCCGGTTCGTCGGCCGGCAACAGCGATCGACCATCGACGTCGAGCGCGAGAAGATCGCGAACCGCGTTCACGTATTCCGTACGGTTCATCCGATGCACGATGACGCGACCGGGGCTGGGATGAGCCGACGCTGCCTGGTCGAGAGCGCCTTCGAGTGCCGCGGTCGCGCGCTCATACGAATCGGGATCGGGCCTGGGCAGTCCCGGCGGCGGCATCTCGCGCGTGCGCAGCTTGCGCGCGACCTTCTCCCACGTGTCCGCTTCACGCCCCACGCGCGTGAGGTCGAACCCCTCGAGGACGAGGCCGGCCGTCTTGAGCCTCTGGTTGTGGCAGGTGATGCAGTAGCGATCGATGACTGGACGGACCGACTCGGTTGCGGCGGCTTCGGCCTGCGACAACGGTGCCGCGCTGGAGTGGACAGTCAGATAGGTGGAGGTGGCGACGACCGCGCCACACACGAACAACCACGCCGCCCTGGATGTCAGCATCACGGCTCGAGCGGCCCTCTCAGGCCACATCAAAGTCTGAAGGAAAACGCGGCTATGTCAAATACCGTCTTCTGGGTAACGGGGAAGACGCGTCTTCTGGGTAACGAGGAAGACGGCTTCGAGAGTAGGATTGACGCCGCGCATCAGCAGGAGACGTGATACATGGTCAAAATCGCTGTGATCCCCGCATCTTTGCTCGTCTTTGCGCTGAGCATCGTCGTGCCCGGCTTCAGCCGGACCATCGACGCCCAGGAGACAGCCAAACCTGATTCTGCCGAGGTTCGCCAACTTCTCGATAGTGCGAAAAAGAAAGCGGGCACCGAGTGGAGCGAAGCGTTCGACTTCATCTGCGCCCTCAATGCGGGTCGTGCGAATAGCCCGACCGACCCGGTCATCACGCCAACGAAGGTCTTCGACAACCTGTACGTTATCGGCCGGACCAGCACGGCGGTGTGGGTCGTCACGACGTCCGCCGGGACGGTGCTGCTCGACTCGGGATATGGAGACCAACTCGAGTCGGTGCTGCTCCCGGGCATGAAGACGCTGGGCCTCGACCCAGCGCAAGTAAAGTACGTCATCGTCGGACACGGTCACGGCGACCACTTCGGTGGCGCCGCGTACTTCCAGCAGCGCGGTGCACGCGTGGCCATGGCAGGGCCTGATTGGGATCTCGTGGAGACTCCGCCAGCCGCCGGCCGCGGCGCCGCCACCGTGCAGCCGCCGAAGAGGGACGTCATTGCGATTGAAGGACAAGCGATTACGGTTGGCGATGTCGCATTCACGCCGGTGATGATCCCGGGTCATACGCCGGGGTCGATGGGAGTCATCTTTCCGGTGAAGGATGGACGAGCGACACGCATCGCTGGACTCTTTGGCGGAAGCATCCTGACGCCTGGCCGCATCTCTGACGATGGCCTTCGGCAATACATCGCGTCAGTCGATCACTGGGCCGATGTGACGCGGAAGATGAAAGTCGACGTCGAGATTCAAAACCATCCGATGTACGACGGCTTCCTCGGCAAGCTGGATCGACTGAAGGCGCGCAAACCCGGTGATGCGAATCCGTTCGTCGTCGGCAGCGACTCGTACCAGCGGTTCGTGAGTGTGATGTCCACCTGCACCCAGGCACAATTGGCCCGCCGCAAGGGAGCGTGAACGATGGGTGTCACGCCTGAGTCCGACGATCTCACGCGTCGCGGCTTTCTCCATCAGGCTGCGAGACTCGCGGCCAGCGGATTGGCCGCAGCGACCATCGCGGAGCAGGTCGCGCCTCACGTGGTGGCGCAGGGTACCGGCAAGACCAGCGGCCGGCGTCCCCAGCGTGTTGCCGTCATCGGCGTCGATCACTATCACGCGACTTCCACGCCGAACTACCTTCGGATTCTCCAAAGTGAGCATGTCGACATCCCGGGTGTGCACGCGCCTGATGCCGCGATCGCCGCGAAGTGGGCCGGTCAATACAACAGCACGCCATACACCGACTATCGCCTGATGATCGAAAAGACGAAGCCCGAGTTCGTCGTCGCGCTGGGGCGGCACGTGGCGATGCCCGCGGAGTTTCGATTCCTCGTCGACACCGGCATTCCGTTTCTGATGGAGAAGCCGTGGGGCATCGACGACAAGACCGTCAACGAGCTCGCGGATCTGGCGGAATCGAAGCACGCATGGGCCGCCGTGCCGATGCCGTTTCGCTACAGCCTGTTTGCCGAGACCGCGGTCGAGATGAGGCAGCGAGGCGAGCTGGGGACCATCTCGCACATGCTCTTCCGGTTCAACCAGCCTGGAGTTCAGCGATACCTGGACCTCGGTAGCCCATGGATGCTCTCGAAAGCCGATGCCGGCGGCGGCGCGCTGATCAACCTGGGGATCCATGGCATCGACCTGTTCCGCTACATCACGTCGGAAGAACCGAGCGTCGTCTCTGCCGTGACGAGTCACGCGATTCACAAACGGGAGATCGAGGATTACGCGCACGTCACATTGCGCACGCCGGGTGGCACGGTGTTCCTGAACGAAGCCAGCTACACATTTCCCGGCACCGCCGGCGATCAAGAGCGGAAGCTGTCGGCAGAGAAAGTGTTCCTGAAGGCCACGACCGCCGGTGGCGAAGGCGTTCAAATCGTCGGACCCGGGCGCGACGAGACAAAACGGGCGCCGGAGGGCTATCTGAGCGGCTGGCCCAAAGTCGTGAATGAATGTCTCAATCGGATCGGTCGGGGGGAGCCGCCACCGGCGACCGCCCGCGACTGCGCTCGTGCCGTGTCGTTGATCTTCGACGCCTATCGAATGGCGGGCGAGACTGTTGCTCGCTCTTAGCAAGGAGCTTGATCATGCGCGCCTTCCTGATGTCCTTCGCTCTGATTGCAGTGCTGATAGTGGCGTTGACGGCACAATCAGCCAACGATCCTGCCTGGCGGCCGAAGACGAGTGCGCCTCCGAGCCTGGTGCCTCCGGGGACGCCCGCACCTGGCAGCGCGGAGAGCGCGGCGATCGCCGAAGTGATCGCTTTCGAGAAAGCGACAGAGGCGGCCGTCGTGCGCGGTGACACGGCGTTTCTCGAGAAAGCGCTGGCGCCGACGTTTCTCTTCACGCATGGCGATGGGTGGGTCGATGGCGGAGCACCACTCAAGGTGGACACCAAGGCGAGCTGGATTGAATATGTGAAGCGGCAGCCGTCGCCGTACATCTATCGCGAGCTCGATCACGTGCAGGTCGAGTTGCACGGCGATATTGCGATCACCCTGGGCCGCTACTTCTACCTTCCGCAATCGAATGGCCAGGCCAATCACATGCACGTCTGGTTCGAACGGCTGTACGCGAAGCGCAATGGACAATGGCAGATGCTGTCGCATCGCACGGTCAAGGGACCCGTTCGCAACGATGCGGTGAAGACGTCGAGCACGCAGTAGAGACGCCAGAGACCCGCTTTAGATGACGCGAACGGCGCGTCTGATCGCGCGTCAACGCCCAACTTCCAACTCCCAACTCCCAACTCCCAAACAGCTCGTTTCCTTGGGGGTTGGGAATTGGGTGTTGGGAGTTGACGATTTCATGAAACGGGAGAGATCGAATGCGCACGACATCGTTGTTCGCACTCGCAGTGCTCGTCTTCACAAGTCACGCCGCTGCGCAGTCGTGGCGACCACCTGCCGACAATCAGCGCTGTCCATCCAAGTGGGGTGCGGCAGACGAGCGCGGTTCGGGCAACCACATGAAGCCCGAGACCGTCCTTCGCGCGGCTCGTCTCATCAAGACCGGCGAAGTCTTCGAGCTGGGGCGCGTGCTGGCCGAAGGCATTCCGCTTTCCGCAGGGCGGCGATTCGAGATCATCACCAAGCGCAGTCGCCAGGATCCCGGCACCAATCATCGCGGCTCGAACGAAGAGTTGGTCGTGTCCGAGATCGGACAGGTCGGAACGCAGTTCGACACGTTCAGTCACCAGATGATCAACTCCAGCATGTACAACTGCTTCAAGCTCGATGACGTCGCGAGCCGCACAGGCTTCACCAAGCTCGGTGTTCAGCAGGTGGGCACACTCATGACGCGCGGCGTTCTCATCGACGTCGCAGCGCTGAAGAAGACATCGGTACTCCCGGACACGTACGAGATCACGCCGCAGGATCTGCAGCAGGCATTGTCCGCGCAGAAGCTCGCGCTGCAGCCGGGGGATGCGGTCCTCATTCACACGGGATGGGGCACGCTCTGGGGCAAGGACAACGCGCGCTATCAGCGCACGAGCCCGGGACTCGGCACCGCCGCCGCGGAATGGCTCGCGAAACAGGACCCGATGCTCGTGGGCTCTGATAACGGCGCCGTCGAGGTCACGCCCAACCCCGATCCGCAACTGGCCGGTCCCGTGCATCAGATCTTTCTCGTCGTCAACGGCATTCACCTGCTCGAGAATCTGCGCCTCGACGAGCTGGCGGCGCGGCAGGCTCACGAATTTGCGCTCGTCGTCGAGCCACTGAAGATTCAGGGCGGCACCGGATCGACGGTCGCGCCTGTTGCGATCAGGTGACGCCATGACAGGCATGAAAGCAGCGCGATCGATAGTGGTGGCGTGCCTGGTTGCGGGCGCGTCCGCAATCACGGCGCAAAGCCCTGGGCCTCGAAAAGCGGCGTCAGCGCCGGAGCTTCAGGTCGACCCGTTCTGGCCCAAGCCGCTCCCCAACAACTGGATTCTCGGTCAGGTCTCGGGTGTCGCTGTCGACAAGCGCGGTCACGTCTGGATCGTGCAGCGGCCGCGATCGCTGAGCGATCGCGAACTTGGGGCGCAGCAGAACCCGCCGTGGAGCAAGTGTTGCCGTGCGGCGCCGCCGGTGATCGTGTTCGATCAAGTCGGTGTCGGAACTGGCGTTTTCACCGGATCGTGAGCAGTCGGCGCTGTTCATGGTCGACGGCGTCAACAACGAGATACGCATTGTGGACCGCGCGACCAACGCGATCCTCGGCCGCGTCGGACGTCCGGGCCGCTTTGCCGGTCAATTTCATGTCGTGCACAACGTCGCCGTGGACGCGCAGGGGAACGTCTACACGACTGAAGTCAACACGGGTCAGCGTGTCCAAAAATTCCGGCGAGTGCGTTAGATTTCTGTCCGCTACAGACCAGAAGTCGCCCGTCAGTCAGTTTTTCCGCGATCCGGCGCGCCGGGCGCCCGCCGGTCCGCCCGCCGCACGGTCTGCGTGCGCCGCACGTCTGCGTGCGCCTCGTCGTCAGACAGTGATTCGTGGTCGTGGTGGCGAATCCCGCTTTGCCGGCTTAGGTGGCTTGGGCGCCACTCCGTCCGGCATCTTTGTCAGAGTTTCAGTGAACAGTTCACCCTCGGCGCCAACTGCCGTCCAGGTGCCGTGCAACTTTCCGCTGTCAATCGAGTAGACGACGAGCGAAGGAGTGCCGCCGAAATAGCTCACCGACAACATGCCACCGCTGAGGATGCCGATCCCGACGACCTGCGTGTCGTCCGGCATGGTCCATCTCACGAGGTACGCATCGTGGTGTTTGATGATCTGAACGATGCCCGAGTAGGTCCCGCCGTCAGGATTGGTGCCCTCGCAGGCGTAGGTCCCAACGATTGTGCTCTCAGGAGCCTTGTCTGGCGCCGCCGCGTACGCCGGACCAATCAAGGTGAGGGTGACGAGACCGACCAGGACAGTTTTCACCATTGAGACTCCTTGAACTTTCAGCGCATCTTGCGATTAAAGTCTGCCGCGCCGTACGGAGCACCAGCAAGAGCCGGGCCATGGCTACTGCTGATGCTCAGTGTGTTGCGAGGTCGCATCCGGGCCGAGTTCCGTGGAACTGATGACGGTGCGGCGACCCTTTAGTCGGGCCGCCGACCGCCTTTATCCCTTATTTTCCGTCCACCGTATAGGCCAGCAGGACGTTGCCCGGCATGCCGTTCTGGACGTAACCCGAGTTGATGATAACAGTGCCGTCGCTGATCGCGGGTCCCGCGACGTTCAACGATCCACCTTTTCCGGGAACGCCGTTAACGGTTTTGTATGTCTGCGCCGTGTCGACGTCCCACACAATCGAGCCATTGCCCGTCGAATAGGCGCGCAGGTGCCCATCGATGGCGCCGGAGAACACGACACCGGGAATGGCGCTGACAGCGGCCGACTGCGCGGGACTGCACCGATCGCGCGTACGGCACGCGCGTGGCGGAGGCGTTTGCCAGACGCGCTGGCCGGTGTCGAGCCGGATCGCGAACATGCCGCCGCCCTCTTCCGGATCCGGCACGGTCGCCTGGCTGTTGGGCACCGCGATCCGGCCCAAATCGGACAGCGCGACGTACACGTTGGAGCCGTCGGCTGCCGAGCCCCACTGCACGCCGCCGTTGATGCCGCCCTTGCCGACTCGGTCCTGCCAGAGGATCTTTCCTTCTTGATCCGGATCAAGGGCGTGAACGACGCCCGACTTCTGGCCCGCGACAATGGCACGGCGGCCATTGGGCAGGGAAACCAGGATCGGCGGGGACGCGAAGTCATGGTCCGGAGCGTCCTTGTTCGTGCAGTTGGTCTGATCCGTGAGGCGGCAGGCCGTGTTCCAATCGTCTGACGCCGTCATCTGGCGGAACCACAACATCTTCCCCGTCGCGAGATCGAACGCCATGAACGCATCACTGCGATCGTTGGCGGGGCCGCTGTAGTTGTTGCCGGTCGTCACGTAGACCGCGTTCTTCTGGGTGTCGATCGCCGGGCTCGACCAGATCGGCGCACCCGACGGTCCCCATTGCTGCGTGCCGATCCGGTTCTTGCCCCGGCGTTGCGGTTCGTCCATCGTGTAGGTCTTCCACACGCGAGATCCGTTCGCGGCATCGAGGGCGACGAGGCTGCCACGGAACGTGCAGCACTCGTATTCGGCGACGGCGCCGGCGGTCTCTTCACCCGAGGCGACGCCGACGTACAGACGGCCGTTGTGAAACGTCGGCGAAGCCGTGACGCGGGCAAAGGGGTGATCGTCGACGTGAGACTTCCAGATCATTGCGCCAGTTGCGGCGTCGAGGGCGTACACGTTCGCCGCCCGGTCGCCGACAAACGCGACGTAGCGCTGATCGAGGCGTGCGATCGTGATCGCGGCGCGAACGGCAGACTCGGCATGAAACGCCCAGTGGACGCAGCCGGTGGCCGCGCTGAGGGCATACACGGTGCCGCTCTGGGTGCCAACGAACACTCGACCTCCGGCGATGGATGGCTGAGCGTCGGCGCTCAACTCACCGGGGAACCCGAAAGCCCATTTGAGTTTCAGGTTGGGCACATCGCCAGCGGTCAGACCCGCCGTTTTGTCGTTCTGGTAGCGCGTGTTCTGCGTGTTCGCGCCCCATCCGTTCCACGCCGGCCCGGTCAGCGGGTTCGCGAACTCACCGGCGCTGGCTTTGCACATCGCCTGCGGCGATGGCGTGGTGCTGAAGGCTTCGGAGAACGTCTTGCCGGTGACGAACTCGGCGATCGCGCGGCGCTCGACACCAGTTCGGCCGGCAGCCATTGAGAGCATCGCGCCGCTCTCCATCGCCGTGAGCACGCGCTCCGGAGTCATCGCCTGCAG
>Ga0207689_10001849_pt1 | contig 20026 bp, 13 predicted proteins | sample KBSMisM52_FD_184312 | JGI IMG/M metagenome (GOLD analysis project Ga0207689, IMG submission 184312) | Miscanthus rhizosphere microbial communities from Kellogg Biological Station, Michigan, USA - KBS Miscanthus M5-2 (SPAdes) (version 2) | ecosystem: Host-associated > Plants > Roots >... | reverse complement strand
CGACGAGTCGAGAAAAGGTCGTCCGCTGACGAAGGGCGCGAGGTATACCGGACGCCGAGTCAGGAGGAACCCGCGTTGGCCGGCCTCGGCGTCCGCCAGGTAGGCAAGGAACGTTGCTGTTTCCGCGCGGACATGTTGAGCGTGAGCGTCCAGCGCTATGGCCGTTCGCTCTCGCTCACTGGCGGCGCGGAGTATCAGCATGAATACGAGAACGAGCGCGGCCGGCCCCCCGACGATTGCCGCTCTGCCGATACGGGAGCGGACGAAACGGGTTGCGCGCTGCGCGCGCGGAGAACGCGCGGTCTCGAACGTGGAGGTATCGGAGACAGGGAGCGTGGTCATTGTGCGAGGATCTTCGCGCTGCAATGCGATGGAAGCAACTGGGGTAAGGTTCGGCCTGGTCTTTGCGGCCGCGGGCGTGCTGTGCCTCAATACCGCAGGGACGTGCGTGATCTCGCGGTGTGCCTCCTGCTCGCGGCGATCTTCTTCGATCTCGCCGTCGGCACTGTCGTCGTGCGCGGCCTTTCGATTCCAGCCGGCTGGTGGATCGGCCTCGCGATTGGGCACGTCCTGCTGATAATCGCGTGGTGGCACGGCTTCGTCCGCAAGGACGCGCGCGCCGAGCCCGGCGAGGTGTTACCGCAACGTGTCTATCTCCTGGCGCCGCTGCTGATCACCACCGCGCACGTGGTGGCCAAGCTCCCGTACCTCGACGCCGTGCCGCGGTGGTCGACTGGGATCTACTATGCCGAGCTCGCGCGCGCGGTGTCCACGCTCGACTTCTCGGCGCACGACTTCGCGACGACCTATCGTTTGGGTGCCCACCCATCACACGCCTACTCGATGTACCTGGCGGTGGGCCAGATCCTCACGGCTGGGTGGTCACGAGCGGGGTTGCCCACGACGCCGGCGCTCCGGTATGCCGCCGCCAACTTCCAGGACCTGCTGCTTGCGGCCGCCGCGGTGTGGTGTTTTTGGCTGCTCATCGTGCGGCTGTTCCCCGCACTCCCCCGCGCTCATGCCGTGTTGATCACGCTGTGCTTTGCGTTCAACCCGCTCGTGTTCGCGCACGGCCTTGGTCCGAACACCGATCTGCCCATCACCGTCGGACTGATCTTAGCCATCCTCGCATTCGCTCTGGATCGGCCGGTCCTCGTTGCCTTCGCGGGGCTGTGGATGTGCTTCTCGAAGGAGTCCGGCGCGCTCACGTACGGCGAGCTCTGGGCCTTGGTCGCCGCGCTGTGTGTGGTACAGCAGCTCGGTCCGCCGTGGCGCAAGCCGGCTGCGTCGCTGCTCGTGCGTCGCGTGCTCGTGCCGTCGCTGCCGCTCGTGGCATACGTCGCCTACCTGCGCTTCACGTCTCCACTCGTTTGGGTGGAGCGATCGAGCGGATGGAACGACCAGGCCAATCCAGTGCTCACGCCCGCGTTCGGGTTGAGCTCAATCCAATTCGAGACCGGCTTGGTCAGCGCGTTGCTTCACAACTGGAACTGGATTCCCACGCTCGCTTTCATCGCGTTGCTCGCCAAACGTCAGATGTGGCCGCGGATTGCGCCAAGGCCGATCGAGGAGCGGACCGCGATTTTCGTCCGTGTCATCGCCTGGCTGTTCGCCTTGGGCGTTGTCTTCGCGTGCGTCTACATCAAGGACAACCACGCTCGATACTACGCGCCGCTCATCCCGTTGATGCTTGTCCTGTTCTATTACGCGCTGTCGCAGCTCGTGGCCTCTGTTCGCGCAGTGACAGTAGTGCTCGCGACGTTTTTCGTCGTTGGGTTCGCGCAGATCTGGGCCTCGCTCGATCCAGTGGGCAACGCCATCTGGGGTACCTTCGCGATCGGCGATCGCAAGGTCATGCTCATCCAGCGCGGTCTCCAAGGTCAGGCAGACGGGATGATCTTCAACGCGCAGCACCAGGCGGTGAGTCGGCTGTACACGAGGCTGAACAAGGTGGTCTTCAGTGGCGGACAGCGGCCGACGCTGATCTTCGGCATCGATCACCCGTGGGTCGTCAACTACGCGCTCTGGGGCCTGCGGCTCGACGAGCGCACAATGGATTACACCTACCAGGCGACCGGGTCGTTCGTGCCCGACACGCGCGCGGTTGGGCAGATCGACGCGACGACGGCGCCGGCGCACGCCGTGTATGTCGCGCTGCCATGGCTCGAGAATCCAACGGTCACGCTGCAGAAGCTGCGGCAGATCTACCGAGTGAACGGCGAGAACGTCATCGCCGATGGCGGGTACCACATCACTGCCTATGAGCTCACTCGTTGATGCGCTTCGCCTGACCCGAGAAGGCCCAGTCGAGAACCGGTGACAGACGCGGTGGTCGTAGGATCGGGTCCGAATGGGCTCGCCGTGCCGGCGCGTGCCCAACCAAGTCGGAGGCGACATTGGCGATGGCGCGTACACCCTGCGACAGCTGTTCCTGCGCCCGGTTGCGCGCTGGCGCCCACATACGACGCCAGTGCGTGGACTCTATCTCTGCTCGGCAGCGACGCCGCCGGGAGGTGGCGTGCATGGGATGTGCGGCTTCTACGCGGCGAGGGCGGCGCTGCGCGACGTGTTCGGCTTGGCCACCTAACGCGCCTCGCGACGTGTTAACGCCGCGGACGTCCCTTGGGGGCTGCAGACAGCGTGTGTCCCGACAGCGTCCAATCGAAACGGGTAATGCCATCCGCGACTTCTGAATCCGACACGACGACAGAGGCTGAGGTGGGGTCTCCGTTGGGACCGCGCCCGCCGATCGGGACCGCCGCCACCGCCACGACCTGACCAGAATTCTTCGCGAGGTCTGTTGGCACGTGAAATCGCGCCTGACGGAATGCCTGGACGTGTCCAACGAGCCACCGCCTGTCCCCCGCGTAAACGAAAACGCGCACCTCATCCTCTGTATCGTTTCGGAACACGAGATACGCGCCGTCGTCAGGCGGAGCAGCACCGCCAGCATTTCTCCCTGCACAGTCCGTTGCCACGACGAGTGCTGCCACCGCGGCGGCGACTCGCGCCGACCACTGGCGGCATGAGGATGGATGAGCCATGACGGCTTGGGCTCGGGGTGCCTTGTCGCAGCGGCGTCGCCTACCGCCTCGTCGCGGCCCGTGCCTCGATCGGTCCAGACGTGACTCGAACCGCACTGGCGCCTGACCATCCTGACCTACCGTCTGGTCGCGATAGATCGAATCGTTAGGCGCCAGTGCTGCTGGCATTGCGCCGTTGCATCACTTCAATACGAATGGCTCGTGGCCATTGACGTCGTGCGCGAGCGCCCATCCAGCTACGGTGCGTCCAAGCGCCAGCCCCACCTCGGAGTCGAAGCGATAGTGGATGCCTGCGTAAACGCGCGAGATCGCGGCTTCCTCGGCCAGCGAGTCAAGCCGCTCGCGCTCGGCCGGGAAGCTCGTGCCTAGGATTTTCATCATGCCGGCCGAGATCACCGCGTGGTTTGACGTGTACGAGGGGAAGTTCGGCATCGGGATCGCGAGCTTGATGAGCGGATCGGCCATCACGGGCCGCAGCAGCCAGTAGTAAAACTTCGCGTCGTGCGAAACGATGATGCAGTCGAACGCCGTCATGTTCATGAGCGCCAGCAGATGGGCACTCTCGCGCTCGGTCCGGTGATACTGAACGGCCAGCGTCGATGCCTGCACATTGTAGAATCCCGGCCCGTTGGCGGCCCAGAACTTCGCGATGCGCTCCTGCTCCGCAGTCCGCGTGTCGGCAATCTGCCGAACCTCGGCGAGCGCCGCCAGGAACTCCGGCGACCCGAACGCGGGTGGTGGCGGGGGTCGGAACTGGTCGCCCGAGAGCAGAAAGTAGGGCTTCATCTGGCCCCACATCGGCCCGACCGGGGGAGTCGCGCTGAACCAGATGCCCGGGCCGGTCGGCACCGTACCGGTCCACGGCGCGAAGAACCTGTCCCCCTGGGCCCGCGTCACGACTTGTGCGGCAATGTCACGTCCAATGGCTTCGCCTGACGCGACATCGGTGTTGCGGTTACCCGGCCAACCATCGGCAGCGAGGTACTCATCCAAGCGTGTTTCCAGCGCAGCCGCCTCACCCGGAAACAGGTACGTCAGCGCAACTGTTGATGCAGCACTGATTGCGGCGTGCGTCGACGGGTGTACTGCGCCAGTCCCCGCCTTCTCGGCGGCAACGGCGGCGTTGTATCCGGCAACGCTCACGATCCCAAAATTGCGGATCGTCTCGAACGGACTCTTGGCGTACTTCACGGCGAGGCCGTTGGCCACACCATTCCAGTAGACGGCGGCGTTGTCGTCCCAGAACTTGACGGCGCTCGCGCTCGGCGACGTGGGGATTGGCCCAGTGGCGGTGGGTCGGTCCGAGCACGCCACCAAAGCGAAGGTCATGGCGAAAAGGCGAGGGATTGGGCGCTGCATCGAGAGCCTCCTGTAGGTAGCTCCTGCGGTGAAGAGCGCTGAAGCCTTCGCGTGCGAAGGCCTCCCTTCCGCCAGTAGCGGAGGGTTCATGTCTCTAGCCCGGGCGATGCCGCCGGCGTAGAGTAGGTGGTAGCGACGCTGCTCGGCTCATGTCACCTCGCCGTGATCTATGCGCAACCTGGAACGGAGGCGCGTGTGACCGAGCATCTGACTGGCCGTGTGCGTCTCCTGGTCCTCGGGCCGTTGGACGTGCGCTCCCCCGACGGTCGCGAGCTGCGAGCGCCGATCGCGCAGTCGAAGCGCCTGGCGCTCCTGTCCTACCTTGCGTTGGCGGGTCGTGACCGTTTCCGGCGACGCGACACGATCGTCGGACTGTTTTGGCCCGAGGCCGACCAACGGGCGGCACGCGCTTCCCTGCGTCAGGCATTGAGCTGGCTACGCCATGAGCTGGGCGGTGGCGTGTTCAGGCATCGTGGCGAGGAGGAGATCGGTGTCGCCGGTGAGCACGTCTGGTGTGACGCCGTTGCTTTCGACGAGACGATCGCCGACGAGGCTCCGGAGCAGGCGCTCACGCTCTTCCGCGGCGACCTGCTCGAGGGTGTGTTCGTGGCGGGCGCTGCACCGGAGCTCGAGCGATGGCTGGATGCCGAGCGCGTTCGTCGCCGCCAGCAGGCCACACGGGCCGCAAGTACCCTGGCCCAACGCGACGCGGGCTTCGGTCGGCTGGACTCGGCGGTGGCGTGGGCGCGACGGGCGGTGTCCCTATCGCCTAACGACGAATCGAACCACCGGCTGTTGATTCAGCTGCTCGCGGCCGCCGGCGATCGCGCGGGCGCGCTCGAGGCGTACTCCGGGCTACGCGAGCGGCTCGTCGCGGATTACGGCGCCGAACCGTCCGCGGAGACGGCCCGGCTCGTCTTCGAGATGCGAACCCACAGGCCAAGCGAACGGCGTTCTCACTCCACGGCGTCCAATGGCAGTTCGCCTCCAAGCCGGCCACCCGGAAGCGTCGCACGTTCGTCTACGTCGAACCCTGATGCCTATCTCCTGCTGGTGAAGGCGGAGTACTACCTCGCGAAGCGAACCACTGAGGCGTTCGCCCGGGCGCAAGGACTGGTCAGGGAGGCGCTCGAGCTCGATCCGTTGTACGCCGACGCGTACGCCGTATTGGCCAACACGTACCAGGGATTCGCCTGGTACGGCCGGATGCCGGCAGACGAGGCGCTCGCCACTGCCGAGACCGCGGCGAAGAAAGCGGTGGCGCTCGACTCCGCATCTGCGTTTGGCCATGCCATGCTCGGGGCGACGCTCTCGTTCTACCATTACCGGTGGGTGGACGGGGAGGAAGAGTTTCGGAGAGCGATCGCGCTCGATCCCGACGACGGGTCTATCCGGAACTGGTACGCGCTCCATCTTCGAACGTTAGGCATGGTGCCGGAGGCCCTGACGGAGATTCGCCGCGCCCACGAGCTGGACCAACTCTACCGTCACTACTACTGGGCGATCGGCTACACGCTGACGCTCGCACGCAGGGACGACGACGCGATCGTAGAGCTGGGCCGGGCATTGCGGCTGGACCCGTCGTATTGGCGTGCGCGCGAGGAGCTGGCCGCTGCGCTCGCGCGGCGCAGCCGCTACGACGCCGCCCTCCATGAACTGGGCGTGGGATTCGAGATCGCGGGAGATACCGAAAAGGCCCAGGTCGTCGCCGCCGCCCGAGGTCAGTCGGGATACCGCGACGCGCAGCGGCGACTGGGCGAGATCGAGCGCGAGCGCCTCCGCGTCCGCGCTCGCGAGGGCCAATACGTGCCCGCGTTCGACCAGGCCTTGGTGTTCCTCGACCTCGGGGATCACGAGGCCGCAGTCGCGCAGTTGGAACGCGCCTACGCCGTCCGCGACCCCAGACTGACCTTCGTTAGGTTCGGTCCGAAGTACCGCGCCATCGCGAAACATCCCGGTGTTCTGTCACTGATGCGCGTGATGAACCTGCCGTGAGACCGAACACGCTGTGCCGCCCGCCGACTATCGTCTCGCCATACGCCGCCATAACGCGTACACGGGCAGCCCGATCAGCGTGAGCACGATTCCCCCGAGCGTCGTCACCGGGCGCGCGATGAGCGCGCTCCCAACGACCCACAGCGTACCGCCGATGAAGATGAGCGGCACCACGGGGTACCATGGCGTGCGGTAGGGGCGCGCGAGCTCCGGATGCCGGCGGCGCAGTATGATCACGCCCGCAACGGCGAGCGCCAGGAACGGCCAGACGCCTAACACGAACGCTTCAGCGAGCTGCTCGAAGCTGCGCGACCAGACCCCAACGACCGCGACCGCCGAGTAAGCGACGATCGCGACGTGCGGCGTCGCGAAGCGTGGGTGTACGCGCGCCAGCGGTCGGAAGAGGAGCCCGGCGTCGGCCATCGCGTAGAACACGCGTGGCTGCGTGAGCGCGAGAGCGTTCACCGTGCCGAACGTCGAGACGATCACCGCCAATGCCACAGCGGCGGCGCCGATCGGGCCGACGACGCGCACCATCGCGTCAGTCGCGACGAGCGGCGAAGAGCGGAGGGCCGCGTACGGCAGCACGTACAGATACGCAGCGTTCGCCAAGAGGTAAACGGCGACGACAATTCCGGTACCAACGAGCAGCGCGCGCGGGAGGGCACGCCCCGGCTCGCGCACTTCACCGGCCACCGGCAACATGTCTTGGAACCCGTTGTACGCCCACAACGCCGCAACGAGACCGAGACCAACCCCGCTCCAATGCGCGTCCGCCGGCGCGGGGGCGCCGGCCGCGAACGCGCCCGCGCCTCCATTGCCGAAGAGAAACGCCGTGACGACAATCGCAGCGAGCGCGGCCACCTTGCCTAACGTCGCTGCGCCCTGCATCGCGCTGGCAGCGCGTACGGAGCGATAGCTCGCCGCTGCGGCAAACACGATGGCCCCGGCCGCCGCGAACCTAACGCCCATCGGAGAGAGCCCGACAAGTCGGCCAAGATACTCACCAAATGCGACCGCCACGGCCGCGATCCCGGTCGGTCCAACGAAGAGGTACATCCAGCCGAACAAAAAGGCGACGGCGGGTCCATACACCTCTCGAAGGTAGACGAATATCCCGCCCGGCTCCGGAAACGCCGCCGCGAGCTCAGCCAACGCGAGCGCGGCGCACAGCGAGATGACGCCGCCGGCGATCCACACCGCCGCGACACCCCCGGGGGAGCCCACCGTGTCGGCTACCGAGGCCGGCACGCGGAAGATCCCGCTCCCGATCGTGACACCGATGACGATCAGCGTCGTTTCCCAGAAGCCGAGACGCCGAGGGAGCTCCGTGCGCAGGCGCGCCGTCGCGGATCCCGACGAGATGTCGGCCGCTGGAGTCGGTGGAGACAAGGTAGGTTCGGGCGTGCGGGAGACGTCTGTCGCCATGTAACCGCCACGGAAGAGGAAGACCCACGACAAGAAGCTGCACCCGAGCGCAAGAAGTCGATAGCAGGGAGCACGCACCGATGACAGAATTGCCAGGTTCCTCCGACGGCGGCCACCGTTTCCCATGCGCGATGTGAAAGACGTTCTCGTGTCTCGCCGAACCATGCTCGGCGCAATGGCGTCGATCGCTCCGGCGTCGCTCGCCGGCCGGCTGGAGGCGATCATGCGCCGAATCGCAACCACGGTCGAGCAACCGAGCGACGAACTGCTCGAGATGAGCGCCCGCGATGCGGTCGAGCGCATTCATTCCGGCGATCTCTCGGCCGAAGCGTACGTCGCCCGCCTGCTCCGGCAGCACGAACGCTGCAAGCCCCTCAACCTCGTCACCGCGATCGATGGCGAGCGTGTGAAGGAGGCGGCGCGCGCCGTCGATGTGGCGCGCGCACGCGGTGCCAGGCTGGGTCCCGCCGCCGGGCTGTCGTTCGGGGTGAAGGGCCAGATCTCCGTCGCCGGATATCCGACGACGGCCGGCAATGGAGCGCTGCGGGGATACGTGCCGACGCGCCATGCTGCGGTGGTCGACGCACTCGTTAGGGCCGGCGCCATCCCGTTCTGCATGACAGCCGTTCCCGACATGACGATTTCGGATGGCATCATGCATCAGGTCTCCTCGCACAGCGATGTGTTCGGCGCGGTCCACAATCCATACGATCCCAGTCGCATTCCCGGCGGCAGCAGCGGTGGCAGCGCCGGGGTGCTCGCGGCCCGCATCGTTCCGGCGGCGTTAGGTCTCGACACCAACGGCTCCATTCGGTGCCCCGCCGCGTTCAGCGGCGTTGCCGGTCTCCGGCCGTCGACGTGGACGATCGACAACGCCCTGACCGGCACTCGGCGAAAGCGCTACTCAGAGGACGGCGTGCTTCTTCCTCCGCTCACTCGGCTCGACACTGTCGGACCGATGGCGCGCACCGTCGCCGACGTGGCGTTCCTCGACGCGTTGATCAGCGGCGAGCGTGCACCAGCCGTCGACCTGCGTCACGTGCGCATCGCGATTCCGGGCGACGATTTCTGGCAGCAGGAGCCGGTCGATCCGGGCGTGGCCGCAGTCGTTAGGGAGGCGTTCGCCAAGCTTCGTGACGCAGGGTGCACACTGGTCGAGATCGACTTCGACCGCGAGGTGCGAAGCCTCGTGGGCACGATCGACACGCCGAGCCAGGCGAGCATGTTCGGCGCGCAGGGAATGAACGCGCCGCTGCAGTCCTCGGAAACGATGGCAGCGTGGCTCCGGGAGAACGCGCCCGACGTGACCGTCGAGCAGATGTACCACGGCCGCCCGATCCGTAATCGCAAGCCTACGCTTCCATCAGAAGCAGAGCAGGTCGCGGTCCTGCGCGAGACGAATCGTCGGTACACCGACGTGTACGCCTCGCACGGCGTGGCGGCGATCGCCTACCCGACAGTACCGCTGGTCGCCACGCCGATTCGCGCTCAGGGTCCCCTCGAACCACTAGGCGAGATGCTCACGCTCAACGGCGTGACGATCGCTGAAGGATTGGCAATCGCACGCAATCTGTTCATGGCCCCGCGCCTCGGCGTGGCCGCGCTGAACGTTCCCGCCGGAATGTTCAACGGCTTACCGGTTGGATTGCAGCTCGATGCGCCGCCCGGTCACGACAGTGAGCTGCTGGGTCTGGGGATTGCCGTCGAAAGAGTGCTTGGGCGAATCCCGGCCCCTTGATGCAGTCCTCGATGCATCGCACTCGGTGAGGAGAGAACGATGACACGAACCTTGTTGATCACGTCGCTGATCGCCATCGGCGGCGCCACCGTCGTTTCAGCGCAGGAGCCACCAGCCGGGTCGGAGCTCGGCGCGCCGGAGCTCGCGTTCGTGAACCTCCCGGCGAAAGGAGGTGCGAAGCTCACCGTCAGCTCGCCGGCTTTCAAACCCGGCGGCGACATCCCGTTCGAGAACACCCAATACCGCGGCAACGTGTTCCCCGGCCTCTCGTGGACCGCCGGCCCGCCGGGAACAAAGTCCTACGCGGTCATCATGCAGGACGCCGACGCCATCCGCTCCGACATGCCGATTCTGCATTGGACCATGGTCAACATCCCGTCGACGATCACGAAGCTCGACGCCGGGATGGTCGATCCACCGGCTGGCGCGCAGGATGGCCCGAACATCCGCGGGCCGAACCATCCGTACTTGGGACCGCATACCCCCGCGGGCCCGAAGCATCGCTATCACTTCCAGGTCTTCGCCCTCGACACCACCCTGCCCGACGCGCTGCCGACATACGACGCGCTGGTCGCCGCGATGAAGGGTCATGTGCTCGCGAGCGGTCAAGTGATCGGGCTTGGGCAGGTCGCACCGCCGGCCGGATCGGAGGAGTGATGGGCGCGCGGGGCACGTTTCAGCTGCCGGCGGCCCATGGGAGCGTCCGCATGGCGAAGCCTACGTGCCCACGCACCAGATGAAACACGAACGTGCCGACGCAGAATCCAGCGAGCATCGTGACCGTCCCTGCGATCAGGAAGCCTTCAAGAACCACGGCGGTCATCCGAAAGCCCATGGTCAGCGACACCGCGATCGCGAGACAGAACGCGCCGCCGAGGAACTGCGAAAACCGGCGCGGCGCGGGTGACGGCGTCAGGGTGATGCCGGTGAACGGCCCCAGCGCGCCGTTGTACAGCGCGTTGAACGGGTTGAACCGCGGAGCCATCACGCAAAACCAGAGTATCGCGCCGAGCGTGAAGAACACGGTTGGCCGCTGCAGGGCTGAGCCCACGACGAACACAAGGCCGAGTAGCCGGGGCTGGAAGAGTATCGCGGAGTACTGACGGTCGCGCGTCGCCACCGTGGGCTCCGGAAAGCCTTGCTGCAGGATGAAGTTGTTCTTGCTCTGGGCAGCACGAGACAGGTGTGGCGCCGATTGCGCCTTGGCGTACGAAGTCATGGGACGTCTCACGTCATGATTGGTTTGTGTGCCTAACGCCAGCAAGACCCGGGGGGGCCGCGGCGCTTTACCATAGACTGCCTGCCGCCAGCACCTGCCATTCGAACGTTGGGACTCGCTTGGCATGCTCGTCGCTCGTCGCGGCGTTTGCGTCCTTCGCGTCCTTCGCGTCCGTGACGGTCGGTTGTTGGTCGCTGCTTTCTTTCTTTCTTTCCGAAAGAGTGCGAAGCCAGGCGTCGCCAGCCCATGGCAGCGTGCGCATCGCGACATCCGGGCGCCCACGGAGGATGTGGAACAGGAAAGAACCGAGGCAAAAACCGCCGAACACCACCGCGGAGACCGCAGCGAGCAAGATGGCCTGGAGCACGAGCGCGGTGGTGTGAGCGCCGGCCGCTAGCGACGCGGCGATCGCGAGCGCGAACGACCCTCCCAGGAACTGGGAAAACCTGCGCGGCGCGGGCGCCGGCGTTAGGGTAATGCCACTCACGGGCGCCAGGATCCAGTTGTACAGCGCATTGAGTGGGTTGAAACGCGGCGCCACAACACACCACCAGAGCAGCACGCCGAGCGAGAAGAACATGGTCGGTAGCGTCAGGACGGCAGCGGTGATGAATGCGAGACCGAGCAGCCGCGGCATGAAGAGGAGCGCGGAATACTGCAGGTCGCACGTCGTCAGGCACGACGGAGCGAAGCCCTGCTGAACAATGAAGTTTCTCTTGGCTCGGCCGACGCGATACAGGAATGGCGCGGCTTGCGGCGTGGCGTACGTAATCATGGAACCTCCCACGACGGTGTTATTCGGCGCTGGTCCTACTTCGCGAACTGGAAGTTGAGCGTTCGCTCCGTCCCATCGACGAGCTTCACGGTGAGCTGGCGGCATGTGCCAGCCCACGACTTGTCGGTCGTCCAATCGTAGCTGTAAGTGTCGGTCCGGTCGTTGTACGACAGGTCGCTCGCGGCGACGGCCGGAGCCTTGAGCGACTTGACAGCCGCCGTTGCTGCGCCGCAGCTCATCGCTTGCGACGTCGGCGATCCGGCCGCGAGGATCGCGAGGCCGCGATTGCCGCCAAGACTGAACTTGACCTGAATCGAGCCGCCCGTCTTCGCTGGGTTCAGCGCAGGCGCCGCGTTGAGTCCGACGAAACCGGTGAACGGCCAGGCAACGATATACTCGACGAGCCGCGACGTCTCGTTGCCGGCGCCGTCAAGCGCGAAGCAGCCGACGGACTTGCGGCCGACCGAGCTCGTTTCAACGGGACGGCACCCCGCGGAACCGACACCCGCGAGCGCGTCGCTCGCGTTAGGCGAAACCGTGGCCGTGCCGTTGAGCAATACTGGGTTGGGCGACACCGTCGGCGCGAGCGTCGGCGGTGTCTTGTCGATATTGATCGAGCCGGACACCTGGTCCCGGGCGATGTTGCCTGCCTTGTCACGACAGGTCGCCACGAGCTCCTGATTCACACCTTCGGTGGACAGCGTCCGCGTTGAGGAGCTTTCCACGACGCCGGATTCGTAGTCGGGTTCCCAGCACGCCCAGCGTGCCGAGACGTCGGTGTTGAACCACCCCGGCGCACTCTGAGCGGTTGAGATGAAGGATTCTCTGACTCTCGGCGGGACCGCGTCGATGTAGACATCTACATCGACGGTGCTCGTCCCGCCGGCGCTCGTGGTACTGCACAGGATCCCGTTTCTCGCAGTAGTCCACCCCGGCGTGCTCAGCTCCACCGGGGGACAGTCGTCGACACGTACGGGGGATTCGAGATCGGTGATCGAGAATTCGATCTTCACCGGCTCCGTGACGTACCAGCCGTTCTGCCCCAACGTCCCACCGCTGAGTGTGTAGGTGATCACGGGGGGCGTTGTATCGACGACTACTTGAGGGGGTCCCTCGGGTGGCGGAGTGGTGGTGTCCGAGGTGTCCCTAACCTCCGCAACCAGAGTGGTGGTGGGACGCACGATTGCGCTGGGCGGTGTGGCATCTTCGCAACCAGTCAACGTGCTCGCAGCGAGGCACGTGACGACTAGATGAGTGAAGGGGCGACGCATCATAAGCCTCCCGAGTTGGGCGCCGCGCGAGGGCAGGCGCCGCGGTGTTCTCGGGAGACTCTATCGCGGTTCGCTCACGGCACTGAGCAACCGGGTTGCGACTTCAGGCGAGAGGAGTTGCACGCAACCAGAGTGACGTCCGCGCAACGTGGGTGCCGCCTGCCGCCTGCCGCCAGTCGCCAGTTTAGCGCTCGACGACTACTCGACTCCGATATGCGGCCGGCGTGACGCCGTAGGCGTCCTGGAAGCAGCGACAAAAGTACGACAGGCTGTTGAACCCCACCGCGTACGCCACGTCGGTCACCGTTCCGGAATCCTCGACGAGGAGTCGCGCGCCCTGCTCGAGACGCATGCGCTTGATCAGATCCGACGGCGACTCGCCGAACACCTGTCGCACTCGGCGGAACAGATGCGATCGGTCCTGTGCGACTTCATCCGCGAGCTGGCCGACGCCGAAGTCCGGATCGGCCAGGCGCCGTTGGATCGCGTCCCGAATGCGCGCGGCATAGGCCTCCTCGGCGGGAATCAATCCAACCGAGACGGGAGGCGCCTCCATTGGCGCGCTTGCGAATCGCTCGCGCAGCCGGCGGCGCGACGCAATGAGGTTGCGCACGCGCACGTCGAGCTCCCGCATCTCGAACGGTTTGACCATGTACTCGTCGGCCCCACCTTCGAGTCCCTCCATGCGCTGCTCGTCTTCGGCTTTCGCCGTGAGCAGGACGATGGCGAGAAAATCCGTCTCCGGGCTCGCGCGCAGCGTGCGCACCAGCTCGTGTCCGTCGGTGCCAGGCATCATCACGTCGGAGATGACGACGTCCGGCAGGTGCTGGCGTGCAAGCGTGATTCCCTCCGCGCCGTCGCCAGCCTCGAGGACACGGAAGCGCGCGGTGAAGTGGTCGCGGATGTAGTCGCGGAGGTCGGCGCTGTCGTCCACGACAAGGAGGGTGGGAACGTCCTTGGCGCGATCGTCCTGCTCGGACGATTCGGCCAGGGACGCCGATCGCTCGGCCGTGACGGCGTTCGCGAGAGAGGCTCCGGTCGGTATTTGGGCGTCGTCAGGCACCGCGACGGCATCTGGCACGTCGCCGGACGGAATGGTCGCGGTGAACGTTGTGCCGCTGCTGCCGCTCTCCACGGTGACACGGCCGCCGTGCAGCTCGACGAGCTCCTTCACGAGCGAGAGTCCGATTCCCGTTCCCAGGTGAGCGCGCGTGGTGGACTCGTCCACCTGATAGAATCGCTCGAACACGTGCGGCAGCTGATCGGGAGGAATTCCGGGACCCGAGTCCCTAACAAGGAGCCGCGCCACATCGCCGTCGCGCGCGAGGACCACCCGCACCGTTCCCCCGTTGGGAGTGAACTTGATCGCGTTGGAGACGAGGTTGGTCACGATCTTCTCCACCGCGTCGGCGTCGAACGCGCCGGCCAGCGCGTCCGGCGTCGCCGCGGTCAGGCTTATGCCTTTGCGTTCCGCCACTGGGGCGAACGCGGCGACGACGCCACGTGTGAACGGAGCCAGGTCGAGTGGGCGAGGTGTGAGGTGCATCGCGCCTGCCTCGAGCTTCGCGACGTCGAGGATCTGGTTCACGAGCCGGAGCAGGCGGCGCGCGTTCCGGAGCGCAATGTCGAGCCAGCGTTCGACCTTCGGATCGCCACCGGCGTGCGCGCGCAAGTCTTCCAGCGGGCCAATCGTGAGCGTGAGCGGTGTACGGAACTCATGGCTCACATTGGCAAAGAAGCGCGTCTTCGCATGATCGAGCGATTGCAGCTGCGCGTTCCGTTGGGCGAGCTCAGTCTCCCGCTCGCGCAACGCCCACGTGCGCTCATCCACCACCTGCTCCAGTTCCAGCGCGCGGGCACGCAAGCGCGCTTCGCGGAACCGGAACGCCACCAGAACGAGCGCACCTAACGCGAGCACTGACGCCCAGCGAAAGAATCCCGTCTCCCAGAAGCGCGGGACCACACGCACGACCAGCATCGCCCCCGGCTCATGCCAGCCGCCCGCTGCGTCGCTCGCCTCGACGCGGAACGTGTACCGCCCGGGCGGCAGCTTGGTGTAGAACGCGGTGCGCCGGCTGCCTGCGTCCACCCATGCAGCATCATACCGGTCGAGACGGTACCGGAAGCGCACGTTCGCCGGCTCGAGGAACGTGAGCGCGGTGTATTCGATCTGCACGTCGCGTTGATCGGGAGCGAGCGCGATCGAGTCGCGCTCCGGTCGTAGAGATCCGCGAGCGGTCAACGCCTGCTCCACGACCAGCGGCGGCGGGTGCCGGTCACCGCTAACGTTCGCGGGATCGACCACGACGACACCGTCCTGCGTCGGGAACCAGAGCCGTCCATCAAGCCCCTTCGCTCCGGCCGGCTGTACGCCGCCGTTTCCCTCACGGTTGCGCATCCCGTCACGCTCGGAGTACGCCGTCGAGTGTATTCTGGAGACCCGCCCGTCGGCGAAGGCGTTGAGCTCCGAGCGCGCCACCCAGAAGATCCCGCGGTTCGTGTTCATCCAAAGCCGACCGAACTGGTCTTCGAGGATCTGATGGATGACCTCGTCGTAGAGCCCGTCGGTCGACGTGATTCGGACGATGCGGGAACCGGGCGTCGGGAGTCTCGAGTCGGTAGACGCGGTGCTTCGTGTCGCGTCGTTCCGCGTCGCCGATCCCGAGCCCCACGCGCGCGGATCGACCCGCGCCAACCCTCGCCCCTCGGTCCCGGCCCAGAGCCATCCGTCGGCGTCCGCGTAGAGCGAGCGGATCAAGTCGCTCGGCAGCCCGTCGGCGCGGGTGACGGGAGTGAACGTCCCCTCGCGGTAGCGCGCGAGCCCGCCGCCGTTCGTGCCCATCCAGAGAGCGCCGTCACGCGTGCTCGCGAACGCCCGGACCGTGGCGTTAGGCGCACCCGACGACGCAGGCAGATGCGTCCAGCTCCGCCCGTCGTAGCGAAACAGGCCGCCGGTCGTACCGGCCCAGAGACGACCGTCTCGGTCACCGTAGAGAGCGTAGACGAATTTCGAGCGCAGGTCGGAGGATCCCTCGGCACGGCAGGTCATGGTCGACGGCGTGCACGCATACACGCCTCCGACTCCTCCACCCGCGCCGATCCAGAGGGTTCCCGCCGCGTCCTCGTAGAAGGTATTGCTGACGGACGGCAAATCGCTGCGTACCGCGACAACCCGGCCGGTCACGGGATCGAGACGGTCTGCGCCTCCCTTTCCCCAGTTGCCGAGCCAGATGGCGCCGGAGCGGTCCACGTACGTCGCATAGATGTTCGGGTTCGCCACGCCTTCCGCCACGCTGTAGGTCGTGAACAGCGCGCGCTTGAGACGGTGCAACCCCCCGGCGTCCGTGCCGAGCCAGAGGCTCCCTTCACGGTCGAAGAGCGCGGCCGATACGATGCGTCGTTCGGGCAGCGTGAGCACGAGCCGGCCGTCGCGAAACACGTTCTGCCCGACCACGTCCCAGACCGCCTGTGAATCCGCCCAGAGTCGCAGGCCGCCGAGGTTGGCGGTGTCCCGGACCAGCGTCGCGGTGCCGGAATCGATGTGGTACACGTGGGACGCCACCTGGGCGAACAACGCTCCCGTTGCGGGTACCTGCACCAGCAAATAGATGCCGATCGACGTGGCGATGGGCTGCGCGTTAGGCAGCGTCACCGGCTCGAGGCGATCTCGCCATGACCGAAGCGTGCGGACTCCAGCGATCCAGAGTGAGCCCGCCGCATCCTCGTACATCCCAAGGACGGTGTCGGCCAGGAGTGCTGGATCAGCAATCGTCCTCGTCACCCGACCATCGCCCGTGACTCTGAAGAGCCCCGCGGCACCGGTGCCGATCGCGAGGGTCCCGTCGCGCCGCTGCACGATCGACGTGACCGGCGCGTCGAGCGTTTCCCGCCCCACTGGAACAACACGATCGCCACGGACCGACCACAGCCCATGCTTTTCCCCCACCCAGACAGTACCGGCGGAGTCGACGAGGAGCTGGATATCGCCCTCAGCCGACTGCGCGTTATCGAAGGGATAATTGGTGAACGTTCCGTCGCGGAATCGAACGAGGTGACCTTGCTCGGTGACGAGCCAGAGCGACCCGTCACGTCCCTCCTTCAACCGGACGATCCGATTGCTGGGCAACGCCTCGGATTTCGAGGAATTGAAGACGGTAAAGCGCACGCCGTCGAAGCGGACGAGCCCATCCCAGGTCGCGGCCCAGATGTAGCCGGTGCGGTCCTGGATGATCGCGTTGATCGAGTTGACGGGAAGGCCGTCCCGCGCTGTCCACGACTCGTGTACCCAGGACACGTCGCGCGAACTGCCCTTTGGCGTAGGCGCGGTCGTGCGCTGGGCCGAGGTAGTTCCGGCGGCCAGGACCGCGAGCGCAATACAGCTGACACCTAGTCGCATGATGGATTCATGGCCGTCACGCCAACCACTATCATGCGAGGCACGGCCCCATTCAGCCATAGCGCGTTTTGGTCACTGCCGTACGTCCGCCTGAGCTCGTCTCCGCAGCACCGGGCCCCGCCGCTCGCGTCGCCGCCTAACGTGCCGTATTGCGTTAGGCGGCGACTGGCGTGCGGTGACGCGAAGCACCGCTAGAACGTGAAGGGGACCGTTCCCGATGACACACCATCCGTCGGGCCGTTGAGCGCCCGCTTGGCCGTCTTGCCACGCACGCCGTCCCGTACCGGCTGGGGCACGATGCGGAGGTACGGCTTCGGTTCCTCCCAGCCTTCGGGATAGAGCTTCCGCGCCTCCTCGTTGCTCACGGAGCCGGCGATGATCACGTCCTGACCCGGCTCCCACTGCACTGGCGTCGAGACCCGAACGGCGGAGGTGAGTTGCAGCGAGTCGAGAACGCGGAGCACTTCGTCGAGGTTGCGGCCGGTGCTCATCGGGTAGGCGATCGAGAGCTTGACCCGTTTGTCCGGGCCGATGATGTAGACGTTCCGCACGGTCTGGTTATCGGCGGCCGTCCGACCGTCGGCGGTCTCGCCTGCCGAGTTCGGGAGCATGTCGTAGAGCTTGGAGACCGCGAGCGTCGGGTCGCCGATCAACGGGTACGTCACCGGCGAGCCTTGGATGTCCTCGATGTCCTTCGTCCATTTCTGGTGATTCTCGACCGGGTCGACCGACAGAGCGATCACCTTGGCGCCCCGTTTGTCGAACTCGGGCTTGAGCTGGGCCAGGTAGCCGAGCTCGGTGCTGCACACCGGAGTGAAGTCTTTCGGGTGAGAGAACAAAACTCCCCAGGAGTCGCCCAACCACTGGTGGAAGGCGATCTCGCCCTGGGTCGTGTTGGCCGTGAAGTCTGGCGCGGCGTCGCCGATTCGTAACGACATGGATGTGCCTCCGTGGGAATGTGACCGCGATCGTCGAGGGTTTGGGGCCCCGAGATTTCGCGTGACGCTAGCGCGCCCCGGCCGGGGGCAATGAGCAACGGCGTTGCGATTTCAGAGGAACAGCGTTGCACGCAACCTGGTTAGCGTCCGGCGCAACGTGGTTACTCCAGGGAAGGCCGGATCGGGCCTGTCTAGTCGGCTACCCGCGCGCCCATGAAGCCGCCGAGCGCGAATCCTTCATCACGGCATGAACGCGACGTCCACGCGGATTTCCTGAGGGCCCGTCACCGGCATCGTCGTGATCGTCGCCTCGACGCGGCGCGTCACCACGACGGGGCGATCATCGAACTTCGTGGCCGTGACAACGACGCATGCCGGGCCGGGCGACGGAAGTGGGACGCCAACTCGATACGTTCCATCGGGCTGGGTGTCCGCGATGCTGATCGATCCAGCGGCGGTCGCATCGTCAGGACACGGGCTCGATGCGGTCCGTGCCTCGATGCGGACCGGCGACGCGGCACCGGTCACCCTTCCTACGATGGCGACGCTCGGCGCCACACAGTCGCATACGGTCGATGTGCCGCATGCAGCCGCGAAGATCAGTGGGACGAAACGAATCCCGGGACGCCGGACCTGCATATCACCTTGCTCTCGACAGGTTACCCAACACCATGCCTGACGTTATCTCATCAACCGCCGATGGTCGATAGTCCGTTCGGACTCGAACCGCCCCCTCGAATCCCACTGTCATGCGTACCGCAGCCTTCGTGATACTCGCCGTCACGGCGATGAGTGCGCCGAGCGCAGCACAGCCACCAGCCGGCGCGCCGTATCCGCGTCCCCAGGGCGCCCACGAGGTGAACATCGAGCGTCAGGTCATGGTGCCCATGCGGGACGGCGTTAGGCTCGCGACCGACCTGTACCGGCCAAAGGATATCACGGGCCCGCTGCCAACGATTCTCATGCGCACACCCTACAACAAGGGGGCGAACCCGAACGGCGACGTTTCCGCGCGCTTCTTCGCGTCGCACGGGTACGCGGTGGCGGTGCAGGACGTGCGCGGCAAGTTCGAGTCGGAGGGTCAGTACCGTGTATATCAAGGTGACGTGACCGACTGGTCCGACATGTTCGACTGGATCGGCGCGCAGCCGTGGTCGACCGGCCGCATCGGGACCTATGGATGCTCGTACCTGGGCGAAGGGCAGATCATCGCGGCCCAACAGCACCACGCGCGCCACATCGCCGCGATTCCGCAAGCCGCCGGCGGGAACATTGGCCGCGTGGGCCGGCGTCGCGAGTTCTGGGGATCGGTCGAAGGCGGGACGTTCGCCGTCTCGATCAACTTCGGCTGGATGCCAGTGTGGGCGTCGACCGACAAGGGGCAACGGCCGCAGCCTAACGTGGATTTCGGGACCTTCCTCCGCACCCTCCCGCTCATCGACATGACGGACCGCGCGGGCTCCCCGTCGTGGGATTGGCGGAACTTCCTCGAGCGGTCGCCCGACGATCCGTGGTGGGACAAGCAGGGCTATCTCGCGCCCGACGACAGTGTGAGCGTCGCGGCGCTCCACATCTCGTCGTGGTTCGACATGGCGGGAGAGGCGCTCGAGGAGGCTGCGCTCTTCAAGAAGAACGCGCTCAACGATCGCGCCCGAACCGGGCAGTACGCCATCATCGCACCCACCACGCACTGCGCCTTCATGGCGGCGAACAGTCAAACCAAGGTCGGGGATCTCGACGTCGGCGACGCTCGGCTGCACTACGCGGAGACGTATCTCGCCTGGTACGACCGCTGGCTCCGCGACAACGCGCACGCGATCGATTCGCTCCCGCGGATCCAGTACTACGTGATCGGGCGAAACG
>Ga0207689_10001846_pt1 | contig 20043 bp, 18 predicted proteins | sample KBSMisM52_FD_184312 | JGI IMG/M metagenome (GOLD analysis project Ga0207689, IMG submission 184312) | Miscanthus rhizosphere microbial communities from Kellogg Biological Station, Michigan, USA - KBS Miscanthus M5-2 (SPAdes) (version 2) | ecosystem: Host-associated > Plants > Roots >... | reverse complement strand
GAACCGTTTGCACCCGTGCCGGATAATACAACGCAGATAGATCTCGACCCATGCGAATTTGCCAGTGTTCTGAAGAAAATATCTACCGGTGCACGCCTGTCTTCTTCCTGCATATTCGGCGATACCACGATAGCGCCATCAGACATCATAAGGTGTTTATTGGGCGGCACCACATACACCTGGTTTGCTTCCACTTTTGTTTCTTCTGTTACCTGCCGCACGGGTATGTTTGATACATGCTGCAATACTTCCACCAGTTTGCTGTCGTGATCGGGCGATAAATGCAGTATAACAACATACGCCATATCACTATTCGCCGGTACCTGTTTAAAAAACTGCTGAAGTGCCTGAATGCCTCCTGCAGACGCACCAATACCTACAATCAATAAATCATTTTTTTCCGGTCTGCCGTCGGTCATGCCGTTTGTACCGGTGCCTTGGGGTTTCATAAATCGGACGTATTATTTAGGAGTGTGCAGCAACAAAAATATCGGCCTGGCTAGCTGCAAATCGCAAGTTAGCTCAATTGAATGTGAATTGATATACGGTGAATAATTTTACAACCGAAGATTAATTCTATTTTATAGCTTATTCGATTAACAGATCATTATCGGGCGGTGCAATATAAATGCGGTAACGTTCGATTGGTTCTTTGTCAATTGCATGTTGCATGCCCCGCAGTTAATGTCATCAACCTATTGAGAATTTCGGGTAATATACTTTTCACGGCAGGCGCCATGTGCCACACGATGAACAATGAAGCCGGCAGGCCGGCTGGTAATCCGGCTACCAGCCGCCTGATCGCTTCAAAGCCGCCGGCAGATGCACCAATGACGATGATGTCCCTGTTTTGCATGGTCTTTTTCTTCACTGGCCTTTGATGCCGGCTATATAATTTACGCTGCGAAAATCAGGCCCGGTGGCACAAATATGTTGACTGTTGTCTGCGGCATTTTCAGTGATACGGATTTGCCCCACAGCTGCCATAAGAAACCGGGAATTTCTTCCCCGGATGCAACCCGGAAATGCTAACGGCGATGAGCACGTGAAAACGATCAATTGAAGCCATGAATGTAAACATTGAACATGCAGTAAAAAAACCTCAGGACCCGGCAAAAATAAATCCGAACGACCTCGGCGAACTCTTGTGGTGGTCATATTACCTGGGTGTTTGCCCCGAGAAACTATTAGCTCTTATCCATGATTACGGCAGCAACTCAAAAGAAATAGAAAAGCATGTCCGGCTTAACGGTAAAGGGCATTAATTGCCGGGGCTGCCATACGAAGAAAGCAGTTCTTTCAGAATCGATTTTAATTCGCCAAAGCTCGAGGGCTTGTGGATATACCGGAAGGCTCCGTTGCGAATCGCTTCCTCCGCATTTTTATAATAGTTGGATGTAGTGTAAATGACCACCTGTATATGTTGCAACCGTGGGGTTTGCTTGATCATCCGTAAACACTCGAACTGATCATTACCGGGCATGTTCAAATCAAGGAATATCATATCAGGCAGGGGCCGGTTCTCATCATTTAAAAACCCCAGCAACTCATCGCAGCGATAAAATGAGTACAATGCAGTGCCGGGAAAGGTTTCCTCAAATGCTGTAGAAAACACCAGGTGATCGTCGGGATCGTCGTCGGCGAAACAAATATGCCTGAAACCGGGGTTCATTACGGTTATACTGTAAGTATTTTAAAATATCCTGCGAAATATGTACCGGAATTGAATCCGTTAATTTGTTGTAACTTAATATCCGCAAACGCATTTGTAAATTATCGGATAAGCCCTTATCCATTAGAAAATAAATCAACTTCCGGTTTGCAGTTCGGAAACAAAATAACATTTGTTTGTGAACTGGCACAGGGGTTGATTTCGGTAAAGATGAACAATCTGCATACGTTATCGTTCAAATAAACAACTCTAAGGCAATAAACGACGATCAGCTTGTGAAAGCCTATTGAAAAGAAATTAAATCTGCGTGAAAATGGCCAATCGAAATGAGCCATATATGAATGAACTTGCTTCCATGCTCAACGATGCCATCCTTGACCGCGTGATGGCCATGGACAGAAACCTGGATATTATTGCCTGGAATAAACCTTCTGAAAATATTACCGGCATCTGCAAGAAAGACGCCTTGGGTAAGAATGTTATGGAAATTTTTCCCCGTTTGAAACAGGATGAGGAAATTGTCAGGGCCATCGAAATGGCGCTGGATGGTAAAACTTCCTTTCTTCCCGCACATGCCGGGCTGTTTAACCGGGACCATTATGAGAACCAGTTTATGCCGCTGATTGACGGGCAAGGGAATGTTATCGGTGTCATGAACCTCATGCACGACGTAGCACACCGGATAAAGGCAGAAAAGAAACTTCAAAAACTAAATACGGCGCTGCAACAGAAATACAAACAGGTAGAAAAGCTGAATGCAGATCTCTCCACGTTTACATCTATTACGGGGAATGAATTGAAAGAACCGATCCGCAAAGTATATACGTCGCTTGAAATGCTGGTAAAGAATGATGCAGCACGGCTATCCGACAGCAGTAAAGCCGGGCTGCGCCGCATGCAGGCTTCTCTTAACCGGATCAATCTTTTACTGGATGATATACTTGCCCTTTCTACAGTGAGCCATTTTTCAATAGACTTTACACCGGTAGATCTGAACATTGTTTTGCAGGAAACATGCAAGGCATTGCGGGGAAAAATAGAGGAGTCGCAGGCCGTGATCGATGCGGAGCCGCTGCCGGTCGTGAACGGTTCGCGGGAAATGCTATACTATCTTTTTTATAACCTGCTTGATAATGCGTTGAAGTTCCAGGAGGCGGGACATATTCCGCAAATAAAGATCACCGCTGGGTTCAAAACCGCTGCTGATGAAACGGAATATCACTGCATCAGCGTTATCGACAACGGAATCGGCTTTGACCAGGCAGACGCCGAACGCATCTTTAATATGTTCGAACGCCTTCATGAACGTAAGCGCTTTCATGGTTCCGGCATCGGTCTTACTATTTGCCGCAAGATTGCCGAAGCACACGGCGGTTATATAGAAGTGCAAAGCGAGCCCGGCAAGGGATCGATATTTCATTGCTGTCTTTCCATGACACCTGAATTGAAAGAAGCCGCCCTATCAACAGACAGCCTTTTTGTTACCCCCCCGCGACTAACAATTAGCCATACACGAAATTCTCATTCGGATATATAATCCTTTTTTGCCTGCCCGCTTTATTCATGGCTGTTCTCTTGAGCTGGTTACATACTGTCCTTTAATTATAATTGTTGAGGCACAGTTGTGTTAAATGCATTATACGGGAATAAATAACCCAATTTGACCCCAAAACACGCACCATGAGCGAACGATCAGCAATGGCATATTTTTTACCGATATACAGTTAAAACAAATTATGAAGAACAATAACGAACTGATCGAAACCCTGAATGATCTTGTGCGGATTAACAATGATCGTATAACCGGGTATGAACGGGCAGCAGAACTCACCCGTTCGGCCGATGTAGACCTGGCAACGTTGTTCAGGAAGATGGCGGATGAGAGCCGAACCTATAAGGGCGAGTTGCAACAGGAAGTAGCTGGCCTGGGCGGAAAGATCGCAACGGATACAACGGCTTCCGGTAAAATCTACAGAGCATGGATGAGTGTAAAAAATATGTTCACCGGTTCTGACCGCAAGTCAATCCTTGCATCCTGCGAATATGGTGAAGATGCGGCGCAAAAAGCATATGAAGATGCGCTTGCATCCGATGCCGAAATTGATGCTTCGACAAGACAATTAATAATGTCGCAGAAAACATCGTTGAAAAATTCGCATGATATTATTAAGCGTTACAGGGACATGCAACCCGCTTAAAGAACGTGTATGACAAAAATGAAGAGGACGTCTCAAAGAGCAGGATATTTCATACCCGTTTTTTGAGACACCTCTTTGTTTCGAACCGCGTTATGATTTGCAATGCAGGTTATATTAAACACAATTCCTGGTAATGTGTGTCACACAACAATTGTATCATATGAAGACCAAATTAGTTTTCCACAACTGATCGTTTGTCAGAGAGTGCAATTAAATTAGTATTACCAATTACACCAACCGGTGACGATACATAAACCGCCGGAATTCTTCCAGCAACTTTCTTTTCTTTTTTAAAAACCGATAGCACTTATCAGCTGATACTTTTCCGTGCGGGCATGACTGCCACTGGAAAATAATATCATGAACCATGTCAATACAAATTTTATTAATCGACGATGATGAGGACGAGCACCTGTTGTTCCGTTGGGCAACGCAAAGAGTATCGCCGGATCTGAAACTGATCAGTGCGCAATCGGCAAGTGCTGCCATGAGGATACTGGAGAAGGTAAAGCCTTCTATAATCTTTCTCGATATTACGATGCCCTATATCGACGGGTTCACCTGTCTCGAAATGATTAAGCAAAAGCCGGGTTACAACGATGTACCGGTGTATTTCTATTCATCTGAAATAACAAGGCCAATGGAGAAGAAAATTCTGTCTCTGGGTGCTGCGGGATGGATCATGAAAAGGGCGGGTCGCTTCTACCTGCAGCAATGTGTTTCAATTATTTTGAAAAAAGAGAAAATAGGGATTGAACAGGTTCACTAGTGATATGTACACGCGTGTCGCGGGGTTCAACTTCATAACCAGTTAAAACCTTCCGCAATTTACCCAAAATCGATAACCGGTTAAATACGCAATCGTATTCCTTTTCATTCCCTTGGTGAAAGGGTTTATTTTTGTTGGCATTAACAGTTTGTATGAATAAACAACGGCTCAGTCATTTGATTGACATCAGGCGGAAAATTCACAGCAATCCCGAACTGGGATACCAGGAAACGGCCACGACTGACCTGGTATGCAGTGAACTTGACAAGTTGAACATCTCTTATCAAAAAAATATAGCACGCACCGGGGCCATCGGGACATTGAAAAAAGGTGAAGGACCCTGTATTGCATTAAGAGCAGATATTGATGCGTTGCCCGTTAAAGAAGAAACAAATCTTTCTTTTGCCAGCAGTAAAACAATAAAGAATGCAGAAGGAAGCAATACTTCGGTTATGCATGCCTGTGGACATGATATACACACCACGATCCTGCTGGGGGCCGCTGCCGAATTAGCCGAAAGCGATTTCAAAGGAACCGTAAAATTTATTTTTCAGCCATCTGAAGAAGGTTGCTATGATGATCCCGAACATAAATCAGGCGGGCAACGAATTGTAGAAGGCGGTGCACTCGACGGTGTATCTGCTGCACTCGGCTTACACGTTTTTCCAACGGTGCCCACCGGTAAACTGGCTTTCGTAAATGGCGAGGCATTTGGCAACATGAGTTTTTTTACATTTAAAATTACAGGTGAAGCAGCGCATGCCGGTATGGAACCGGAGAAAGGAAAAGATTCGATCATCGTGGCTACACAGTTTATTCAACAGGCCCAGCTGATCGTATCGAGACTTACGGTGCAGACCGAACCAACTGTTATTTCTTTTACACAAATAAATGGCGGGCTGAACCACAATATCATTGCACCCGAAGTTACACTGCGCGGAACAATAAGAACCTTGAGTATTGATGTTTATAAAACTATACTCCGCAAACTGGAAGACCTTATCAAAGGATTAGAACTTATCTACGGCGTTCAGATCAGTATGAACATTGACCTCTATTACCCGAGTGTTGTAAATGATATCACGGTTCATAATAAATTATCTCCCGCACTGCAGGATGTATTCGGGAAAGAAAATATAATAGAAATGAAACCCATGCTGGCCGGGGAAGACTTTGCGTTCTTTTCAAGAAAAGTGCCTGCTATGTTTTATTTTTTGGGCGCACGCGATCTGTCTGCACCGGCTTATTCGCTGCATCATCCAAAAGTTGTGTTCAACGAAGATTGTATTCCCTATGGAATTGATTTGATGGTGCAGGGAACAAAGGCTTTGTTGAAAAGTTATCAAACCGTACCGAAGGCAGCCGTTGTTTGACCAATGTAATAATTGTTATTGCTGCGGCGAAACGAAACCGGTTTTTTAATATAATACTGAGAACCGGAAAGCTTACCTGATATTTATACGTTGATTCAATGAACATAGACATTATCACTACCGATCTCCGGCTTACCATGTATGGTTTCTCAGGAACCGCCATAAACAAGGATTATGTGGGCAAAGTATTCGAGCTGATGGATAAAATGTGGCAGGCGGTTAAATCAAACGGGTTAGAAAATAAGGGAAAGAATATCTGGGTATATGAACCCGATGACAAAGTGTTTGCAGGCGTAGAGGTTGACGATACTCCGCAACAGGATACGGGAATGGAACAAAAAAACATTCATTTATCGAAATATGCTTACTATAAACATATCGGCCCTTACCAGTTAATTAAACAATCCGGTGAATACATGACAGGCGAATTAAAGAACAGGGGCTTCGAAATCATTTCTCCTTACATTGAGATCTACGGGCATTGGACCAATGATGAATCGAAACTGGAAACCGAACTTATTATGGCTATAGAGTAGGTTATCCTGCTTTCTCTTTTGAACCGGATAAAATCTCTCTTATCTGCATCATACTTTTAACTACCGTGTCACAGTCTTTATCATCCAGTGAAGCCATCAGTTTTTTTACAAGCTGGTTAGCGGCGGTGTCAATTTTTTCAAACTCCCTGTTACCAAGCGCTGTAAGGTAAAGATTAACCGCCCGCCTGTCGCCGGCAGCCTGTTTCCTGGTTAACAGTTTTCTCTTTTCCAGGTTGATCAGTATACGGCTGAGATAACTCTTGTCGATATTGAGCATACCGATTATCTCGGAAGGTGTAAGGCCCGGTTTGGAATAAGTGGCATGCAGCACTCGCGACTCGGGAAGCGAATAGCGGGTATTTAGATAACTTCTGTTCAATACACCGATAAACACAGTATAGAACCGGTTGAAAGCCCTGACTTCATTAATATGTCTTTGCGTCATAGTTCAAATCAAATTAGTGGACAAAATCAACTATTTTACTTATATTTGGTAAGAAGAAGATCAAATGGAAAACAAAATACTAACATCCGGCATAAATATAATCCAGGTTTCGTCAAAAGAACATTTTGATACGACGCGCCTGCTTTTTAAGGAATACTATGACCTGCTGTACTCCTTTCGCAATATGGAACTTAATATGGATCTGCAGTCGCACAGCGGCGAACTCGCTGATCTTGAAAATGGAAAATACGTTCCCCCATCGGGCGCCATTTTACTGTCTGTAATAAACAATGAATTTACAGGCGTCGTTGCTCTCCGGAAACTGGAAAATGACATTTGTGAAATGAAGCGGCTCTATGTGCGACCGCAATATAGGGGAGAATCGATTGGCCTGCACCTGGCAAAACGGATAATACAAAAAGCCCGCGAACTGGGCTATGGCAAAATGCGCCTCGATACACACCCGGATATGACCAGTGCCCACCGGTTATATTACGCACTTGGTTTTTACGATATTCCCCAATACAATCAAAATAATGTACCGGGTGCGCTGTTTATGGAGCTTAAGTTGAAATAGATTCCCGGAACACAAGAACGAACTATCACCTATGCAATAGACATTTAATTACTGTTCGGTGCAGAAGGCTTTGAAAGAATATCATCATTATTCACGCCTTTCTTTTTGGATACATTCTCGGTAAGCTTCCCAAAGTTCCAGGTAAGTGCGAGTACACCTCCGCGCCTTATCTGCGTAACGGTATTTTCATTATAAAAATTCTTGTCCTGCGTGATCGTTTTGAATGAACGCGTTTTTTCATAGTAGTTCACCGCCCGCAGTGATATATTGATCTTGTTTTTAAATATTTTATAATTGACCGCTACATTGTGCCATGTCATAAACGGATAGGTTGTTTGAATGGTCTGCGGATCTTTCCACAAACCGAGGAAAGTGCTTACAAAGAATTTTTCGGTGAACCTGTAACTCATGTTTATATAAAAATTGCTTCCGAAACCACTATTCTTTTGCGATGCATCGGCATTATTCGTCACCGTGCTATAACGTACAGAGCCATTCATAAACAAGCTCAGCTTTTTTGTAAGCTTGGCGTTTAAATTAAGATTTACGCTCGATTGAAATTCCTTCCCGATATTCAAACTGGTTGTTTTGGTTACGCCTGTCTGCGGATCAAATGATGAATACTGCAGTATCTTATTATCGCTGTAGCTTCCTTCTACATTGATACCGGCAAACGTACTTCCTTTGGCAAAGCGTACCTGTGCATTCAATGCATGCACGGTTTGCGGGCCAAGGTCGGGATTACCATAAGAAATATTCAGGGAATCATTATTGTTTACAAAAGGATTGAGGTCCCAGATATAAGGACGCTGTAATCTCTTTGTGTAACCGAGAACCAGTGTCGTTACACTGCTGATCTTATTGGTGAATTGAATGTTGGGCAGAAAAGTTGTATAGTTGCTTTTTACTTTTGTCTGAGAGGTAACAAAGTCGCCGTTTACCGTAGTATATTCAACGCGGGCGCCTATGCGAAAACTTGATTTCTTCAGCTTGAACGTATACATGCCGTAGACGCTCATCACATCCTGGCTGTATTTAAAATAATCGGTGTTGAAAGGATTTGTTTTATAGATAGCCGACTCGTCATTTTTTTCCATGCTATGAAAATCAGAGCTGGCGCGTCGCAAGATAGCTTTCACACCGGCTTCGAGCTTACCGTTTGCTTTTACCGGAATACTGTTATCCGCCTGGATGGTATACTGATTGTTGATGGCGTAACTGTTATTCTCAAGATAACGATCTGTTCCAGGATTATCCTGGAAGCTGTTCAGCTTTGAATCATTCTTTCCAAACTCACCGAGGAACCGCAGGCTGAATTCCCTTTCTTTATTCTTTTTGAAATGCTTGATATAATCGCTGCCGACATTGACACCGGGGTTATTGGCTTTGTTATTCAAATGATAATAGCTCACGGTGGAGGGTGAAGAAACAAAATCGGTTGTAATCGTTTGATCCGTTAATGTTTTATTTGACCAGCTGTCAATATTTGAATACACACTAACTGTATTTAATGTATCGATGTCCCAGCTTAATTCAGCATTGCCAAAACTCCATCCCGAACTTGTACGCTGATCGCCATCGAGCGTTCTTCTTGTGTACACATTTTGCGTAGCAGGTATCGTTGTATTCAGGTTACCCTGCGATACCGGGTCTGAAAAGCCCGTATGAAGAAATATACTCAACCCGACATTTCCCATTTTTGCATTACCATTCAGGGAGAAATTATTCAGCTTATCACTTGTTCTTGAAAACGTGGAAAGACTGCCATTGTAGCCTACTATTTTTTTCTTTGTAATAATATTGATCAACCCTCCTACTCCTTCGCCATCGTATTTGGCTGATGGACTGGTGATCACTTCAATCTTTGAAATAAGATTCCCGGGAAAACCTCTCAGTGCTTCTTTCACATTTCGCGCAAACATCGCCGTTTCCCTGCCGTTGAGCAATACTTTGAAATTCGTTTTCCCGTTTATTTTTATATTGTCGTCACCGTCTACCGTTACAAAAGGAGTTTTCCGCAAAATATCAATCGCTGTTCCCGTTTTGTTGGTGGGATCATCCTCCACATTAAGCACAATTTTATCATCAGACTGTTCCACCATTGGCCGTTGTGCATTCACTACCACTTCCTTCAAGATGCCGGCTGCCCTGTTTAATTGCACAGCATCTATTTTCATTTCTTCTGCATCGGCAGTAACGGTTACGGGCACCTTTTTTTCAGCAAAGCCGGTATATGTAAATGAGAGAATATAATTCCCCGCTGCCGGTTTGTTCAATTGAAAACGGCCGTTCTCATCCGTCAAGATGGTTTGCAGGGGAACTGTACTGTTTTCTTTAAAGAGACGCACCGTTACCAGGTGTAGTGATTTGCTGCTGTCGGAAACAGTGCCAGATAATTTTGATTTCGATTGCGAAAAGACATCGCCGGGCAGAATAAATAAAGCTGCCGTTAGAATGGACAATAATAAAAACGTTCTCATGGCTGTGGTTTGGCTAAAGAATGGTAAAATGGCGCATAAGTATAACAAATTATTTTGTAGCGCGGGGGAATTATTTGATGAAAGGTAGTTCGGTGGCCACCTTCACCGGGGCAGCATTGGCTCCGAAGGAGCAACCTGTTTATAACATATCAAAAACCTACGGGTGATATCGACAGCTCCGGAGGAGCTTCCTGAATAATCAATCCAAAAACTCAAACAAATATTTTTCTTCAAAAGGAATCTCAAACTTTTTCAGCAATTCATAGTATTCGTTTCGGAATGTTGTTTTCCTATGCCGGATCTCCTGGTTTACCGAACGCGACAAATGAAAAACCCATTCGCACCAAGAAAGCGGCGTAACCATTTAAAACAGCCTTATTTATTTAATCAGCATATCAATTGATTTATACAATCAAATCGATCAGCATTCCCCCGAAATAAGGTCGGTGAATTTTGTAAATGGCAAAGAGATTGCGGAGAAATAATGGGCAGTGCCGGTTCTCCGCGTTTTTTAATTGTGCTGAAAGGCTTGTATTCATTTATGTCATTTAAAAAATTAAAAGATGGAAACTGTTATCAACAACACACAAATCAGTAAAGACTTCGACAAGAAATCAATAGTTGTGTCGAGAGAATTCAATGCACCGGTAGAAGAAGTATGGCAGGCATACACCGATCCAAAGATTTTAGATCAATGGTGGGGACCTGCGCCATGGCGTGCGGAAACCAAACATATGGACTTTAGAGTGGGTGGTTATTGGCTTTATGTCATGATTGGCCCCCAAGGTGAAAAACAATGGGGCCGCATGAACTACCTGGCTATTGATCGCTATAAAAGTTTTGAGGCAGAAGATGAATTTTGTGATGAAAACGGGAAACTGAACGCAGAACTCCCTGTTTCAAAAACACAAATGGTTTTTACAAAAACGAAGACCGGAACGAAAGCTGATTTTATAATGACGTATTCTACAGAAGCCGACCTGGAAAAGATCGTAGATATGGGATTTGAACAAGGTATTTCAATATGTATGGATCAATTGGAAAAGCTGCTGGAAAAATAATTGAATCCTGGAAGGATAAAATGCATTGCGCGGATACCTGCCGTTTACTTCGTTACATAAAAATCTTTCGGAGTTAATCTCCGAAAGATTTTTTTTACAGACAGTTCCTGTATATTATCAAAAGCGCTTACTTCTTACTGGTAGCTACTTGCTTGCCTGCCGCATTTGGCGATCCATTTTCCGCCTTATTACTGAAATTTATCCTGACCATCTGCATGATGATCTTTTCCGTACCCGCATTTTTATTCTTGAAGACAAAAAAGATTTTATGAAATCCATCAACTGGCGTGATAGCGGCACTTGTATTCACGTTCATTAATTTCATAATCGCGTCGAAATCTATTTTTGGCGGTGCCGGTGCTTTTTCTTTTTTTGCACCTGGCTTTTCCGCTGGTTTGCCAGCATTCATAAATTTTGAAAAATCAAAATTCTTCGCGACTACGGTATCTGTTGCGCCGACTAATTTTCCATCAGGAGCATCAATGTGCACTTCAATCACTCCGCCAGCAGCGCCCGATCGTGGCTGCGCCTGTACCGTAAACCCAATTTGTTTGATTCCTGTCAGGTCAATATTATCATAACCCAAATAGGCATTGTCTCCTTTCATATAAAACGCAACGACGGGTGTAGTTACCAGGTCGGCCCCTTTCTTTTCATCAGCACGTTGCGGATCGATGGAAGGATTTCTTAACGCAATTATATTTTCTGTTGAAAGACCGGGCATATTATCAGCGCCTTTATCTGTATAAGCGGCTCTTAACAGGTAGCCGCCTTTTCCATTTTCATCAGCAGGTACTTTGGTAACATAAGTGCCGGAAAATGGAAGAGGAGTTGCTTCCGTATTTTTTTGTGACAGGCTTAAAATATATTTTACCATCGTCCCGGCCTGTTGCGTTGAAAGTTTTGGATGTGCCGCCATCGCATGTTCACCCCATACACCTCCGCCTCCTTTGATCACCTTCTCCGATAAATATGAAATTGCTTTCTTATCACTCTTATATTTCTCCGCAATATCCTTATAAGCAGGTCCAACAGATGTTTTATCGATGATATGGCACGACTTGCAATCATTGGAATTAATAAGGTACAAACCGGATGAAAATCCCGTCTTTTCATCGGCAGCCCGATGGTTTTGTGCAATAGCGATCGGATCGAATCCTTCCGGCACATAGTCGAAGTTCACCGCTACGAGATCGCGTTTTATTTTTCCGTCCGTTACACTTCCATCTTCTTTGTCATTTACAGAAATACTATACTCTAATGGCTCATTGGGGAAAAAGAATGTTTTGTTTCCTTTGGTAATATTCACTCCAACCTGTGGTGGTTCATTGCCGGCTTTTAATTCAATCGATTTGCTGTTAGACTCACCCTTTGTGTCTGTAACCTTTAGCGTAGCTGTATAGTTACCGGGCTTGTCCAACGTTACATTACCATCAGCAGCGTCAAAGGTTTTGATCGTTGTATTACCGGATGTAATCTTCCATTCAAAATTCAAAGCATCCTTATCATATTTATCAAAATCGATTGTTCCTTTTGATGACAAATTCACCGTGAATGGAACAGCGCCTGCGGATTTATCTGCTGTGGCTATTACAGAAGGTTTCCGGTTACCGGCATTATATTCAATCCGTACCAATGCGGAATTATCATTTCCCCTGAACCAGGCCGATCCGTACTCAAGAACATAAAGATCTCCTTCGGGCCCAAACTTCATATCGATCGCACTGCTGAAGTTTTCGGCAGGCATAAACCGCTCCATTGATTTATAATTTCCCTGCTCATCCATCGATATGGACATGATCCAGCCGCGCATAAAATCAGTGGCGAGCCATTTACCTTCATAATAAGAAGGAAAGGGCCTCTTTGGATTTTGAAAATTGTCTTTACGAAAAACAGGTCCGCCGGTCGCACTTCTTCCGGAACTACCTACCAGTTTAAACGTATCCGATGTTGCATACGGATACCAGATGAATGCTTTTTGTGCCGGAGGCAAATCTTTCAAACCCGTATTGTTTCTCGAACTATTTACGGGGTGTGCAGGATCGAATTTTGCACCAAACACCGTATCAACATAATTATGCTGCACATAAGGAATGTTATCACCGATAAAATAAGGCCATCCAAAAAATCCAGCTTTGCGTGCCTGGTTCAATTCATCATAACCCCGTGCCCCAAACTTTGTATCTTCTGATGCATCTGGTCCCACTTCGCCCCAATAAATAAAACCGGTTTTGCTATCAATAGATACGCGCCATGGGTTTCTGTCACCCATGACATAAATCTCCGGTTTTGTTTGAGCCGTGCCTTTTGGAAATAAATTTCCTTCAGGTATTGTATAAGTGCCGTTATCTTCCGGGTGTATGCGTAATATCTTGCCACGAAGATCATTGGTATTGCCGGCGCTTCGCTGATCATCCCAGCTTTCACGTCCCTCTCTTTCATCCAGGTCTGATGTACCGGACACAGGGTTGCCCGTATTATTTCCGACTGTCAGGAATAGATTTCCATCTTTATCAAACGTCATACCACCACCGGTATGACAACAGGTTTCCCGTTGCGTAGGAACTTCCAACAGGATTTTTTTTGTTGAAGCGTACAATGAATCATCATGCAGTTCCCAACGGGCAAGCACATGTCTTTTTTCATCCGGGTCTGCATAATACATATAGATCCAATGATTCTCTGCAAACTTCGGATGTACAACAACTCCCATCAGGCCTTCTTCTGCTTCCGTGACCACACCTTCCTTACTTGTATATTTTGTATTGACAGGAATAGTAGCGATCAGTTTTACCTGGTTTGTTTTTGTGTTGAAGGTTTTTACACCACCTTTTCTCTCCACAATGATTACCCTACCCTCCGGTGTAAAGTCCATTTCCATCGGTTCATCCATCCCTTCCGTGAGAACAACTTTGGTAAACCGGTTTTCTTCAGGAGGTTCATTGGAAGCTATCACTTCCTCATTTTTTTGTTGCCCGCAGGAGGCAAACAAAACAGCCATTGAAAAAAAGATCAAAGGCTTTAAAAAAACAAAAGACCGCAGATTAAGCATGTGTTTGAGCATAAGAAAGAAATTATGAGTGTATTTTTTTTGTAAATAGAGGAGCCGACACTGTATTGGCAGTTGCCTCAAAGAAGATAATGTAATATTTCCCGCCCGCCGTATAAAAAAATGAGGACAAGCATTCATAAGCAGTAATCATTTAAAACCGGGAATGACATAAAGCTAATCACATTTTCAATTAGCTTATTTTATTCGTTCAAATTTATTGGAGCAGGCTGAAGCGGAGAAGCGAATGAGACGAATAGTAAAAAAAGTGCGACGAAAGCCGGGACTGTTATCTGCTTATTTTAAAGCAGGTTGCAGTTTTTGTCTGCCTGCAACAGCAAATTGAAAAAAAACTTTAAATAATGTGGCGGGATTAACTCAACGGAAAAGCTATTTGCAACATAAAACCATCATCGGTGTCGGTATCTATTTTCAATGATCCATCGAGGATTTTTAACCGGCCGGCAATATTCCGAAGCCCAATACCTACCGCAGGTGTTGATTGATCTACACCTTTACCATCATCGACAATACGGAGCCGGAAATGATTGTTGCCTGTATTCAGAATAACTGCAACTGTCTTTGCATCGGCATACTTGATTATATTGGTGCATTGCTCCTGCAAAACCCGATAGATCGTCAGCTTCTGATCTTTATTGAGAAGGCTTTCGGAAAATCCTTTTGTAAGTATGATTGTTTTCAATCCTGCCTTTTGCAGCATCGTATTTAAAAGGCGCTCTATCTGCTGAATCAATGTTTCCGCATCCTGGTCGGGTGCCACAAGCCTGTGTGCTATCCGCCGGCTTTCTGATATGGCTAATTCGACATTCTCAATACACTCATCAATATATTCAACGGCCCGCGCCGGTTCTGTTCTTATCATTGACAGTAACAGGTTTGTGCCTACCAATATCTGGTTTACATTATCGTGCAATTCTGCGCCTATATCATTTCTTTCTTTCTCCTGTGCCCGGAGTATAGCATCGGTTATAATTTTTTGCTCATCGACTTCTTCTTTCACTATTTCTTTTGCAGCTCTTTCAAAACCGACAACATCCGGCATCAGCTTTTTCTCCAAAACATCGTTTCCATTCTGTAAATCAGGTAAAGTAAGTGTCCCGATCAATTGCCCGGAACCGGTGGGAAAAACGACTCTGCCAAAGCGATACTTCTTGCGCAAAAAATAAAACAGGATGAAGAAAACGGTGAAGGTTGCTATTACGCTGATTGTAACAGGCAGGATATCTGGATTAATAAATTTCATGGCAGCTCGGGCTGACTCGTTTAGATTGTTTATGATCCGGAATTTACAGGGCTCCGGCGGAAGCGATACACTTCCTTTGTAAACAATCAGACATTCAACAGAAAAATGTATCGTTTAGTATTGAAACCGATTATATAAGCCGCGTTTTTTGATATAAGTCAAATGATGAATTAACTCTCTATGGGTATACACTTATAAAAAATCGATGGCCTTAAATTTCAGATTATTCCGTCATTTAAATAAAGGAAAACAGTGTTTATAAACGGGTTGCTGCGATGTAGGTGAAATTCCTGCTGAGTGGCAATATTAACCTGGAGAAAAATGGACATCAGCATAAGCAATCAATATTGACAATTTTTCACTATTGCAAAATACAAGGGCTATGAAAAAAGTACAAAATTCTTTAGATCAGAATTCAGGATGTGCGGGTTCACTTATCATCGAAACAACGAGGACAAACTTTTTGAACTTTCATGTTTAGTAATATTAAATCCGCTTACTTCTTTCGTCCGTTTTATTTCCGCCTTCGTCTCTCAGTTTTTTACAGAAAGGAATACTTTTTGTAGCTTGATTAAAAACTTACAAGTATGAAAAAGATAACCTTAACCATCTGTTCTTTTCTCCTCCTCGCTTGTTGTACCAACCTTAATGCGCAGACAGACGCCGAAATGAAAAAATGGATGGAGTACATGACTCCCGGAGATGTTCATAAAATGATCGCAAAATCTGACGGTGAATGGAATGCTGAAATGACTTCGTGGATGGCACCGAATACACAACCGTCGAAAATGACGAGTACCTGCACCAATAAAATGATATTGGGCGGACGCTACCAGGAATCGACTTTTACCGGCACTTTTAACGGTATGCCCTTTGAAGGCAAAAGCACGCTGGCTTACGATAACGCCCTTAAAAAATTTATCAGCACATGGATCGATAATATGGGTACAGGCATTACCGTGATGGAAGGAACCTGGGATGATGCAACAAAAACATTGAACACAAAAGGGAAAACAGTTGACCCGAGCACGGGTAAAGAGATGATAATGCGCGAAGTATTCAAAATAATTGACGACAATACGCAAACTATGGAAATGTATATGACGCAGAAAGGCGGAAAGGAATACAAAAGCATGGAAATAAAACTGACACGAAAAGCGTAACGAATTTTTAATATGCTGTAATGAGCCCCCGTTCTTCGCGGGGGCTTATTTTTTTCGTTGGATTAATTGTAAATTTGAATAAGTTCACCAACTCCTGAAGCTATGCCTGTTATAATTATCCTCGTGCTGTTTGTCATCCTGGCAATATGGCTCACCAATCTTTACAACAATCTTGTACGGCTTCGGAATCAACGCAGGAAAACATTTGCCGATATTGACGTGTTGCTACGGCAGCGGCACGATCTTGTTCCGCAGTTAGTAGAAACAGTAAAAGGTTATGCAGGTCATGAAAAAACTGTGTTACAAAAAATAACAGAAACACGTTCCGCTGCTATCAGCGCCACAACTATCGATGATAAAATAAAAGCGGAACAGCAATTAACAACCGCACTTAATGGAATGCGCATGCGGATACAGGCAGAAGCATACCCTGATTTAAAAGCAAATCAGAATTTTTTAAAATTACAGGACGAATTAAACGACATTGAAAACAAAATCGCTACGGGACGAAATGTTTTCAATACTGCAACAACGGAATACAATGTGGCAGTAGAAACATTTCCTTCGAATATGGTAGCAAGAAATTTTGATTTCTTTCGCGAAGTGATGTTTGAACTGGGTACAGAAAGAAGAGTGGTGATGGAAGAACCGCCTGTTGTTAAATTCTGAGCCGATAGTAATTAACTGACGATCCAGCCTCGACAATTTTTGTCAGGGTTGCTTATCATCTACAACACCCATTGTGTAAGGCTAAATTACTTCTTTCCCTCAACCATAGGCACAAACGAAAAATTATCAAACACCTGTTCTTTCAACGCACCGTTTTGCATTTTCGTAATCCGCATCATACGTTGTACATCGCCCATGCCCACGGGTATTACCATCATACCGCCGGGCTTTAATTGTTCAATTAATTTTACGGGGACTTCAGGTGCCGCAGCTGTAATTATTATTTTATCAAATGGAGCATACGTGGGTAACCCTTCATACCCATCACCATAAAAGCACTTGATGTTGGGATATTTTTTCAGATAGGTAAATGTTTTATTTGAATCAAAGAGGGCTTTTTGTCTTTCGATCGTATAAACAATAACACCCAGCTCGGCAAGTACACTGGCCTGGTAAGCGCTGCCGGTTCCGATCTCGAGTACTTTTTCAAACGGCCTTACTTCCAGCAATTGCGTTTGATAGGCCACCGTATAGGGTTGTGAAATGGTCTGTCCCTCACCGATAGGAAATGCCCGGTCGTCATAGGCCACTTTATCAAAAGCCGAATCCAGGAAAAAATGCCGGGGAATATTATTAATAGCGTTCAATACTTTTTCATCTGTTATTCCTTTTTTGCGGATCGTTTCAACAAGTTGCTTGCGCAGTCCTTTATGGCGGTATGTATCGTCTGATGGTCTCATTCGGCTGCAAAATACTCTATAAAAAATATATTGGTCTTTTGATTTTGTTTAGTAATTTTTCCACTCGTTATTAAAATTGATTGCATGACCATGGTGTATATTTTATTCCCCGGAATCGCAGCATATTCCATAAGTTTACAAAACCCGCCAATAAACCTTAAAAGCAGGAGAATTCAAAAGCATTTTAATTCATTTATTAACCGATAAACCAAAACTGATAGTTAATGAAAACGAACACCGGGATTTTACTGGCACTGATGATGCTTCTTGAATATTTTATCTGGGGCTCATGGTATGTAACGATGGGAACGTACATGGGTGAACACCTGCATTCTTCCGGGTTACAGATAGGAGCCGCTTATTCAGCGCTGGCCATTGCCACCATGATCTCTCCTTTTTTTGTAGGCATGGTGGCGGATCGCTTTTTTGCAGCGCAACGTATCATGGGCGTATTGCATTTAATCGGTGCGGGACTTTTATTTTACGCGACTACGATAACAGACAACACACTATTTTACTGGCTTGTTGTTTTGTATTCTCTTTTATATATGCCAACCATCGCGTTGTCAAACAGCGTGGCCTTTTCGCAAATGAGTGACCCTGGAAAACAGTTTCCATGGATCAGGGTATGGGGCACTATCGGCTGGATCGTATCCGGTGTTCTTATATCAAACCTTGGTATCGAAAAAACGAATTCCACGTTTATCATGGCGGCAATCGCATCTGCTGCATTGGGATTGTATAGTTTTGTTTTGCCAAACACACCTCCGAAAGCAAAATCAGCACCGGCAGGCTCCGCATCAAAGGCATTGGGAACAGAAGCCTTTGTTTTATTTAAAGACAAGCCTTACCTGATTTTTTTCATCGCCGCAATACTTGTTTGTATTCCGTTGTCATTCTATTATGGATTTGCCAATCCGTTTCTCAATGAAATAAATGTTTCGAACGCGGCCAGCAAAATGACGCTTGGGCAGGTATCGGAGGGGCTTTTTATTCTTTCCATTCCTTTCCTGTTTAACCGGATAGGCGTGAAGAATATGTTGCTCATGGGAATATCGGCGTGGGTATTGCGATACATATGCCTTGCCTATGGAAATACCGGGTCCAATTTGTGGATGATCTATGCCGGTATCATTCTTCATGGTGTGTGTTATGACTTTTTCTTTGTTACCGGCTATATGTATACAGAGAAAAAAGCGGGAGAAAAAATCAAAAGCGCAGCACAGGGTCTGTTTACTTTTGCAACCTATGGAGTAGGTATGTTTATCGGTACATGGTTCTCCGGGATAATTGTAGATAAATATAAACTTGCTGAAGGGCACAACTGGAATGGCATCTGGCTGGTACCGGCTTATATCGCAATTGGCGTATTGGTTTATTTTATTTTATTCTTTAGAGAAAAAAGACAGATCCAGCAGGCATCGTAGCCTGTACCGGAGCCTTTGCTGAACAGAATTACAGAATGTACAAGGGACCCGCCATGGCGGGAAGAAAGCCGAAAAGAATTACCAAAGGCGGGTACACAACTATACAATATTCAAATGAAAGCAACATCTGAACAACTGTTAAACCCTTAAACCTCTTAAACTTTTTAAACTATAACAAATGAAACGAATTGCAATGCTTGGTTCGGGATTTATCGGACGTTTTTATGCAGATTCCCTGCAGGGACAAAGAAGTAAAGATAAAATTGTGAGCATCTATGCCCGTAAAGAAGAGAATGCCAAAAAATTTGCGGCAGATTATAGTTGCAAACATTATACGTCCAATATGGAAGAAGCGATTGCACACCCGGACGTGGATGTAGTTTGCATCGCACTACCAAATAATGTACATGAAGAAGCAGTGATGCTTTGCTGTAAACATAAGAAACCAGTGGTAACAACAAAACCGCTCGCCCGCAACGCTGCTGAAGCATTGCGTATGCTTAACGCCGTTGAAGCTGCCGGTATATTCCATGGCTATCTCGAAGACCTTGTGTACACACCAAAATTTTTGAAGGCATATGAAAGTGTAAAGAACGGTGCGTTGGGAAGAATTTTATGGG
>Ga0207689_10001845_pt1 | contig 20047 bp, 14 predicted proteins | sample KBSMisM52_FD_184312 | JGI IMG/M metagenome (GOLD analysis project Ga0207689, IMG submission 184312) | Miscanthus rhizosphere microbial communities from Kellogg Biological Station, Michigan, USA - KBS Miscanthus M5-2 (SPAdes) (version 2) | ecosystem: Host-associated > Plants > Roots >... | reverse complement strand
ATAAATCAGCGGGCCTGCGTATCACGGCGAACAGAATTGCTATGATACAAAACGCAAATGGTTTGGAATCACCGGTAAAAATTAATGATCTGGCAGAACCCGACGGAACAGCGGCCGGCACAGAAGTGATAATTAAAATGCCTGTATTATATGATTAAAGCGATAATTATAGACGACGAAGTTCACTGCATTGATACACTAAGTATCCTGCTGGCAGACTATTGCCCCGATGTTGAAGTTGTAGAAAAATGTGTATCACCTAAAAAAGGACTGGAAGCAATAGAAAGCCATAAACCTGAACTGGTATTTCTTGATATTGAAATGCCGATGATGAATGGATTTGAACTACTGGAACAGTTTAAACAAATTCCATTCTGCGTTATATTCACAACAAGTTATGATCAATACGCGATTAAAGCCATCCATGTTTGTGCATTGGATTACTTATTGAAACCAATCGATGCAAAAGAACTGATTGCCGCCGTGCATAAAGTACGTGCAAATAAAAAACCTCCGGCTGAAGAACAATTTAAGCTGCTGATGGATCAGATACGAAACAAAAAAAATGAATTGGATAATATTGCATCTATATTGAACCGGAATACCGCTGCACTTCCCTTATCGCAACAGCGGCGATTGGCAGCTATTCTTTTTACTGATATTGCAGGCTACACTGCTATGATGCAGCAGGATGAAACCCGCGCATTAACTATTATAAAAAGGTATAGCAGTGTTTTGAAGAAAGTTACGGATGTTCATTCGGGGGAAATATTAAATGATTACGGCGATGGAAACCTTTGCGTGTTTTCAAGTGCTACGCAAGCGATACAATGTGCTTTGACAATTCAGCAGCAGTTGAGCGCAGAGCCATCTGTACCTCTCCGTATCGGTTTGCATATCGGCGAGATTTTTTTTGAAGATGGAAAAGTATTTGGCGACGGCGTAAATGTAGCCTCAAGAATTCAGTCACTCGGGCAGGCAAATACCATTCTTTTTTCTGAAGAAATTCAGGATAAAATCAAAAATGTTCCGACATTAAGGTCAACCTTTATCGGCTCTTTTGAATTTAAGAATGTTGAAAAGCCGGTTGGTGTATATGCATTGACAAATGATGGACTTCTGATTCCTGAAGCAAAGATGCTGACCGGTAAGCTTAAGAAGAAAAGTTCGTGGATAGGATCATTGTTCAGGTAAAAAAATAAAGAATAATGGAAAAAGCCATTTGTTTTACATCAAAGATTTGCTTATGATAAAAGCTGTTCTCGTAGATGATGAGGTGCATTGCCTCGATACCTTAAGTATCCTGATGAAAGAGTATTGTCCTGAGATAGAGATACTGGAGCTATGTTCTTCGGCAAAAAATGCATTATTGTCAATCGACAAACTACAGCCCGAGTTAGTTTTTCTCGATATTGAAATGCCGGTAATGAACGGATTTGAATTGCTGGAACAATTTAAAGAAATAAAATTTTCTGTCATCTTTACGACGAGTTACGACCAATATGCGATAAAAGCTATCCGCTTCAGTGCACTGGATTACCTGTTGAAACCGATTGATCCAAAAGAATTGATGCTGGCGGTCCGTAAAGCGGCCACTCTAAAAAATCCTCCAACTTCTGAGCAACTAAGAATGCTGATGGAGCAATTGCATCATCGCGGAAACGGTTTTACAAAAATTGCTGTGCCTACTGCCGAAGGTTTTGAAATGATTCCTGCCGAACATGTGATCCGTTGTGAAGCTGATGATAACTACACGCATCTTTTTTTGAAAAACAAAAATAAAATAACCGCTTGCCGCACCCTGAAGGAAATGGAAGAGCAGCTGAGTGATTTCAACTATTTTGTGAGGGTGCATCACTCTTACCTGGTGAACCTGAATGAAGTAACAAAGTATATCCGGGGTGAAGGAGGCTATCTTATAATGAGCGATGGATCCACTGTCAATGTTTCCCGCAGCCGGAAAGACGCACTATTGAAATTTTTCTGACGCTTCTTCCGCTGCTCAACAATAAATGGCAACCCCTGCTTTATTTTTCTGTTTACCCGGTTAGGGAAGTTTTCGACTAAAAGTATGGTACCTTAGTTAATAACCCACGTATTGTATTCATTTTATGGTAAAAGTATGCCACATCATAATAGCCTGCTTCCTTTTCGCTTTGAATACAATTGCGCAATCAACTAAGGATTCGATTGTTGCCCGGTTTAAATCTTCTGATAATTATTTGTTTTCTTCAGATTCACCGCTATCTATAAAAATAAAAGGAAATACCCGCGACCTGCTGAATGATCGTACGGGTGAGCCAAAATATTTTCCAATGTCATTGATTGTTAAGAATGCCGATAGTGTCGAAATCTCCATTCCTGTGAACATTAAAACACGCGGACATTTCAGGAGATTGAAACAAAATTGCCACTATCCTCCTTTGCTAATTCAATTTAGTAGTGCTGACTCCAAAGCTACCTCCGTTTTTACATCAAAAGCGAAACTGAAACTTGTCATGCCATGTAACGGTGATGACTATGTGGTACAGGAATGGCTTGTTTATAAAATGTATAATCTCGTCACGCCGGAAAGTTTCCAAACACGGCTTGTTAAAGTAACATTGGAGAATGAAAAAAATGGAAAGTCAACCGGTCCTTTTTTTGGAATTATCATTGAAGAAGAAAAGGATATGGCAAGGCGAAATGGAGCGGTCATTATCAATCGCAAAACAAAACCACATAAGACGGCAAGTGACGTGTTTTTAAAAATGGCGGTCTTTGAATACCTGATCGGTAATACAGACTGGTCGGTAGAATATCTGCAAAACATTAAGTTGATTGCAGCAGATTCAACTTCAGTTCCACACACCGTGCCTTATGATTTCGATCATGCGGGTATAGTAAGTGCACCGTACGCATTGCCGGCGGAAGAACTTCAATTGAATTCCGTTCGCGACAGAAGATATCGTGGCTATTGCGTGAATGACTTTAATAAATTTGAAACAGTCGTAACGCATTTCAACAGTTTAAAAAATGATATCTATAATTTATACACTGATTGTCCCTTACTGGATTCCAGGTACGTAAAATCAACAATCAAATACCTTGATGAGTTTTATAAAACGATAAACAATCCTGAAGAATTAAAAAAAGAGTTTGGATATCCTTGTGATAAAAACGGGACCGGAAATGTCATCATCAGGGGATTAAAGGAAGATTAACTCACTACCTGCAAATAACCTCTCAAAACGAAAAAGATTTCTCATAGTCGTAATTATGCGATCTGCAAAATTTAAACCAGCACCAAACAAACGACTCCCGGATTTCACTTCACCTCAACTACTCATCCAAATCACTCGACTATAAGCCAAGACAGCAGGTTACTCAGTGTCGGTTTCCCCGGTTTAAATGTTAATGTAGGTTTAGATCCCTTAAACATTTTGTTATGAAAAGAATTATTACGACACTACTCATTACAACATCGCTTTTGTATACCAGCTGTGAAAAATTCAACTACTGGGATCATCATCAAAACCCTCATTCAAAATTTCCCGATGCAGGAGTTGCCACGGACTGGTATAAATTACAGCTTCGGTTTTTACTGGAACGAAACTCAACACTAAACGGTGTTTACTTCGGGTATCTTGGGATCGGTTTGTATGAATCGGTACAACCGGGAATAAAAAACGGGGTGAGCCTTTCACATCACCTTTACCAGATGCCTGCGATGCCGGCCATCGAAAATCATAAAAACTATGATTGGATTGAAAGTGCAAATGCCGCTATGGCCAGCCTGCTTCGCTATTACAATACCGGATTGACGACTACGAACCTCGCAAGCATAGATTCGCTTGAAAATGTTTACAATCAAAAACTCAACCAGGGTCCCGGTACTGAAAGCTTCGCCCGTTCACAGGCTTTTGGCAGAAGCATTGCTACAGCAGTTTACAACTGGTCATTGACAGATAATTTTAATCCTTCCAATACAGGATATAATCCGCCCGCTTTTTTTGGAGCATGGGTACCAACTCCACCGGCTTTGGCAAACGGAGTGAACCCCTATGTAAAGGATGCACGTCCTTTCCTGGCTGACAACGCAACAGACGTTGCCCCGCCGCCACCATTTCCTTTCCTGGAAGATGTTGGTTCCGATTACTATAAAATGGTAAAGCAGGTTTATGATGTCAATAAAGCATTGACACAGGAACAAAAAGACATCGCTTTGTTTTGGGTTGACCAGGGAAATGGAACGGGTTTTACACCGCCGGGACATGATTTTTCGCTGATCACCCAGGCAATAGAACAGACACATGTGAATCTTGCTGTTGCTGCGGAAGCATATGCCAAGGCTGGCATTGCCGAACGGGATGGAACGATTGTTTGCTTCCGGTCAAAATATAAATACAACCAGATGAGGCCCGTAACGTATATCCAAAAGTTAATTGAACCAAATTGGCTTCCATTCATTGGTACCCCTCCTCATCCAGAATATCCCGCAGCTCATGCGCACATTACAGGTGCCGTTATGGAAGCTGTATCCGAAGTATTAGGGCATAATATAAAAGTAACAGACCACACTTACGATTTCAGGGGATGGGCGCCCAGAACGTTTAATGGTTTATTCAAGGCAGGGGAAGAAGCCGGTATATCCCGGTTATACGGCGGCATTCATTACCTCCCTTCCATCAATGAAGGATTAAAGCTAGGTCATGAACTCGGTGAAAAAATCGGAAACATAAAGTTGATTGGCTGGTGACATTCAAACAGCATTAAATCTTGCCTATAAACATAAGCAATCGATAGATTTATAGGAATACGGCCTCCTTTTCCAGGGAGGCCTTCTTGTGGATACACTATAAAAAACTGGTTTTGAGTGCAAGGCAATAACTTCAATGAATTGTCGCTTTTGACCCGTAAATCAGTAAATTTGCAGCTTGCAATTTTTAACAGCATGAGCCGCAAAGGAAAAGTATTGGTAGCGATGAGCGGCGGTATTGACAGTACAATCACCGCGTTGATGCTTCATGACGAAGGTTATGAAGTAGTGGGCATCACTATGAAAACATGGGACTATGCGGCAAGTGGCGGCAGCAAAAAGGAAACCGGCTGTTGTAACCTGGATAGTTTTAATGATGCCCGCATGGCAGCGGTGCAACATGGATTTCCTCATTTTATACTTGACATACGCGATGAGTTCGGTGATTTCGTGATTGACAATTTTGTAGAAGAATATATTGCCGGCCGCACGCCAAATCCCTGCGTGCTTTGTAATACGCATATCAAATGGAGAGCGTTGTTAAAAAGAGCCGATGCATTGGGTTGCGAATTTATCGCTACCGGTCACTATGCAAAAATTCATCAGCATGATAACGGAAGATTTTTTGTGAGTAAAGCTGTTGACGATTTAAAAGATCAGAGTTATGTATTGTGGGGATTGCAGCAGGATTTATTGAGACGCACTTTATTACCGCTTGGGCCTTACCGTAAGACGGAGATAAGGCAAATGGCATTGGATTATGGCTATCCTGAACTGGCAAAAAAAAGTGAGAGCTACGAAATATGCTTTGTGCCGGATAATGACTATCGTGGATTCCTGAAAAGACGGGTGCCCGGACTTGAAGAAAAAGTGAATGGCGGAAACTTTGTGGATGCAAACGGGAACATCCTGGGTACGCATAAAGGCTATCCGTTCTATACGATCGGCCAAAGAAAAGGATTGGATATAGCATTGGGCAAACCCGTATTTGTTACGAAGATTGATCCGGATACTAATACGGTTGTACTCGGCGATGAACAGGATCTTGACAAAAAAGAAATGCTCGTAGGCAAGCTTAACCTTCAGAAATATGAAACGATAACGCCGGGAATGGAAGCTACGGTAAAGATCAGGTATAAGGACAAAGGAACTTTATCGAATCTATACCCTGAAAGCAATGTGCTGAACGTTCAGTTTTATGAAAATGCCAAAGGGATTGCCCCGGGTCAAAGTGCTGTATTTTATGAAGGTGAAGACGTTATCGGGGGTGGAATAATTCAACGGAAATAACCTCCGCCAGCCTGATTCTCAGGCAATAAAGTGTTTATGTGTACGTTATATCGCGGGGTAGTATTGCTATCCCGCGTTTTCTTTATTATCTTTTGCGGCCAGGCGTTTGAAAAATCCGCCTTTGCAACGAACCAATTTGTATCCGTGATTACTTTATACCATCTTATGAGACGTCTTACAAGCTTTATCATCTTCGCTTTACTGGCAACAGTTATATGCATTTCTTCCTGTAAAAAGCAAACAGAAACATACCAGTCGGACACGCTTGCAGATTATTTACCACTTGAAGCAGGTAAATACATTACTTACCGTCTTGATTCAACGGTATTCTTAAACTTTGGCAAGAACGAAGAAACCCATTCTTACCAGGTGAAATTGGAAGTGGACGCCGAAGTGCAGGATAATCTCGGAAGGCCCGCCTATCGTATTTACAGGTATATAAGAGATGCTGAAGGAACGCAGTCGTGGGCACCGGACAATACGTTTATTATAACACCGCTTGATAACCAGGTCGAGTACACAGAAGACAATCTCCGTTTTATTACATTGCATTTACCGATAAAAGACGGATATACCTGGAAAGGCAATATGTATTTGCCGGACGAACCATATGCTGCACTTTTTGATTTCCAGAATGACAATAACATGCAGGATTGGGATTACTACTACGATGGTGAGTCGGCTTCTTCTGTTTCAGTGGAAGATCAAACGTATAATGATGTTATTTCAGTTGCCTACACAGAAACGCCCGACGCCAATCTTGCTGATACTATTCCGATGACAGATACGCTGCCTTCATCACGCAGTTATTCCATGACAAAGTATTCCAAAAACATCGGGTTGGTGTATAGGGAATATGTCATGTGGGATCATCAACCCAACCCGACCGTGGTGGACCCGGGTGACCCGAATGACCCTGTTAATCATCCTCCCGTATACACATACGATCCCTTTACAAACGGCTTTGTTTTAAGAATGTGGATGATCGATCATAATTAATCGTCCCGTCTGCCCATTGCAGTTTTGAAAATAAGCCACGATGAAAAGAATTGCACCAATATTACTACCGCTTTTATTCGTTGCTTTTAATTCTGAAGCTCAATTCACGCGTTATGTTGTAAAATTCAGGAATAAAGGAAATAATCCTTATTCCATTGCAAATCCTTCCGCTTACTTATCCTCCCGATCTATAGAAAGAAGAACGAGATATAATATTGTCATTGACAGTACAGACTTACCCGTGACACCTGGTTATATAAACCAGGTAAAGGCAATACCCAATGTAACCATACTAAATGTTTCCAAATGGCTAAACCAGGTTTCCATTCAAACAACAGATCCAAATGCCATTAATTCGATAAATAATCTGCCATTTGTCAAATCTGTTTCAGGAATTGCAGCACGACATATCAATTCAGAAAGAATAAAAGGACCCGGAGAAGTAATGAAGTTTGAAAACACAAAAGTTCAGAAAGTGAACGGCGATTATTATGATTATGGAGCTAATTCGCAAATGGAAATTCAGATGCATCATGGTGAATTCCTGCATAACATCGGCTTGCGCGGAGATGCAATGCAAATCGCAATGATTGATGCAGGATTTTATAATTATAACACTTTTAAAGTTTTTGACAGTATCAACATCAACGGGCAGGTGCTGGAGACATGGGATTTTGTAGCACGGGAATCCAGTGTTGCTGAAGATTATTCGCATGGCATGTCTTGTCTTTCTACCATTGCCGCGAATTTGCCCGGCCAGTTTGTGGGTATGGCACCAAAGGCCGGCTTTTATTTATACAGGACCGAAGATGTAAGTTCTGAATATCCGATTGAAGAACACAACTGGGTTTGCGCCGCGGAACGTGCAGATAGTGCCGGTGCGGATGTTATCTCTTCATCGTTGGGTTATACAACATTTGACGATCCATCGCTGAGTCATACATATGCTGACCTTAACGGACACACGACAATGGCAGCAATAGGCGCTGGTTTGGCTGCAAAAAAAGGAATGCTTGTTTTTATAGGAGCCGGTAACGAGGGTAGTACGTCATGGCACTACCTTATGACGCCGGCAGATGCGGATAGTGTGTTAACTGTTGGGGCTGTAGGCGTTGATAGCATCAGGGGAAATTTTTCAAGCTATGGCCCGACGGCAGATGGCCGGATCAAACCGGATGTAATGTCTGCGGGAGTAAAAGCCGTAATTGAATCTGCCGGAAATTATGTAGGCTACAGCAATGGCACGTCGTATGCGTGTCCTAAAATGGCTGGATTAGGAACCTGTCTCTGGCAGGCTTTTCCTGAGTTTAATAACATGACAATAGTTGATGCAATAAAACGAAGTGGAAGTACAGCAAATCATCCGACAGATAGTATAGGCTATGGCATACCGGATATGAAACTTGCGTTTACCACATTGCTTCGTCAGTTTGCTACGTCGCAGGCAACTGAGAACAATTGCACTGCAACGATCAACTGGACGAGTAAAGATATCAGTGGCATGAGCTATGAAATAGAAAGAAAAACTGTGTCTGATGCTGATTATGTAAAAATAGGAGAAGTGAATGCTGCGGATGGATCGTTTTTATCGGTGCATTCATACCAGTTTACAAACGTTATAACAAGCGCTGCAGCCGAAATTATTTCTTACCGGGTAAAACAAATTGTAGACAGCTCCGCTGAACAATTCACAACAGTTTACTTAGACACATCGACTGTATTATTAAAAAATGACTGTGGAATAACAGCACCTGTCGACAGCACGACAAAAATAACCGTTGCACCGAACCCGGTAGTTGATAACAGTATTACTTTGATTGTTCAAACACCCGGATCCATACCTTCTTTGTTAATAAAAGTATACGATATGGAAGGAAGATTAATGCTGCAGCAGAAGGAATCGAAAGCACCGGGAAAAGCTGTCTTTCATATACCAGCCTCAACACTTGCAAGAGGAAAATATACAATCACAATCTATAGCTCAGGTTCAAAAATAGAAACGGTAAAGATTTTAAAATTATAATGGCTTATAGAATAGGGCTGCAAACAACGTATCCGCTTTTTTATCATAGCCGGCAAAAAGTTGCATGTGTTTCAATTCAAGGCCATGTCGTTCCTTTAAAAATGCAGCAACTTCTTCGTTTTCTTTTTTGAAAACAGAACAGGTGATATACAAAAGATATCCACCCGGCTCCAGGAATGGAATTACATTGTTTACAATTTTCTTTTGCAGATTACTGTATTCAATAATTTTTGATCCGTCGAAAAAATATAATTGCTCCGGCGTACGGCTCCATGTTCCGCTGCCGCTACAGGGCACATCTGCTATAATGAGGTTGTACTTATTTTTCTGAGACTGTTTCAATGGAATTGATAAATCTGCAATGAAACTTTCGTAGTTGGTTATACCGGCTTTTGCAAAACGTTTTCGCAGATTTACAAGAATACTTTCCCGTTTATCCGAAACAGTGAGATCGATATCGGGGAATAAATCATGCAACATCAGCGATTTCCCCCCACTTGCAGCGCAACAGTCCCACAGCTTTTCGGACTTGCCTGACGGTCCCTGTCTTACAAGTCTGAAAAGCTCACCAACCTTTTGCGAATTAAGATCCTGCACAACAGCTTCTTTGTCCAATTCAACCACAGCGTCCACTTTTGACGAATTGGAAAGTTCAAGACAATTGGAATGAACAATAGAAAAATTAAAACCGGCAGCTATCAGTTTTTTCTGTACTGCTTTTTCATAGCCAGGTCTTAAACGAAGAAATAAACCGGGTTGAATCAAAAACGACTCACAGAATTTATCGTAATCTATTCCTTCACTCATTTCACTTTTCCATGGAAATATTTCTGAGACGGAAAAATGAAAACCGCTCTTCTCAATTTTTCGTTGCGTGGTGATAGTGATATGTTCGCTCCATTCTGGTTTTAACGCGGCAAGCATTTCACCAGGCTTATCTGTGCAAAGAAAAAGACTGAGCAATATTCTCCCATCTGCAGGTAAGCCTGTCGCCATTTTTCCCAGGCGGAAATAACAATAACATGAATGAGATATGATTTTCCGATCTTTCGATCCATACCGTTTATCTGAGGAGAAAAATTTTTTCAGATAAATAGAAAGCGGCTCTTCTCCCGTGTATCTTGCAATTATTTGTTTAGTTGAATTGAGATAGGAATAATAACGATTCTTCACTTATGCAAGATAATTTGCCTTTTACAAAGTCAACAGGTTATTTCATGCGGATTTTACATTGTATCTTTCAAGGAAAGTAAATATTTTGTGAGAACATGCGAATTCAAAATATAAAAGGGATCATTGATAGACGTATACTGGTAAATTTTACCGTTGAACCAGAAATTATTAAGAAGATTGTTCCTCTGCCATTTTCTCCAAAAATTTACGAGGGAAAGGCAATTGCAGGTATTTGTTTGATAAGATTAAAGCACATCCGGCCCAAGGGATTTCCTGAAATGATAAGCATCTCTTCCGAAAACGGGGCTCATCGCATCGCCGTTGAATGGATGGAAAATGGCGTAAAAAAAGAGGGTGTCTACATCCCGCGTCGCGACAGCTCTTCTGTTTTCAATAACCTTGCTGGTGGTCGCATTTTTCCAGGAAAACACTTCCATACAAAATTTGCTGTGGACGAAACAAAAGATCATTACCGGGTTTCATTTAAAGCATCCGATAATACGAACATTTTGATTGAAGCAGAAAAATCAGATTCTTTTAACCAAAACTCTATTTTTAAGACTCTTGACAATGCGTCGGCTTTTTTTGAGAAAGGATCAGTTGGTTATTCTCCTCATGCAGGAAAGTTCGAGGGGATTGAACTCAGAACGTACAACTGGAAAGTTCAGGCCTTAAAAGTGAACATTGCCAAATCCAGTTTTTTTGAGAACGAAAACGTTTTCCCACCGGGTTCCGTACAATTTGACAATGCACTTCTAATGAAGGAAGTTGCTCATGAATGGAACTATATCGGACAAATCAGTCGAGATGTTACTTAAACTTCCAGCAATGTTTTCACCGGATCTTTACCGATCAGCAATTGCTCAGGGTTTTCCAACAACTCTTTTACCCGCACAAGAAAACTTACCGATTCACGCCCGTCTACGATACGATGATCATAACTCAATGCCAGGTACATCATCGGTTTTATCACAACCGCACCATTTATTGCCATCGGACGTTCCTGGATTTTGTGCATACCGAGAATAGCACTTTGCGGAATATTAATGATTGGTGTACTCATCAGCGAACCAAATACTCCACCATTGGTAATGGTAAACGTTCCGCCGGTGAGTTCATCCGTTGTCAACTTACTATCTCTTGCCTTTGCGGCAAGATCAATCACTTTTTTCTCAATGTCTGCCATGCCCAGGCTTTCCACATTTCGTATAACCGGCACGGTGAGACCTCTTGGCGTACTTACTGCAATACTTATATCCGCATAGTCGTGGTACACCAACTGATCGCCATCAATATACGCATTTACTGAGGGCCATTCTGCAAGAGCAATAGCACAGGCTTTTGTAAAGAAGCTCATAAAGCCAAGTCCCACGCCATGTATCTCTTTAAACTTATCCTTGTACTTTGTTCTTATTTCCATAATGCGGCTCATATCCACTTCATTAAAAGTAGTGAGCATCGCAGTGGTGTTCTTTGCTTCTACCAGGCGGCGGCTGATCGTCTTCCGCAGGTTACTCATTTTCTCCGTACGCACATTACGACTGAATAGTTCAACGCCGGCAAATGCTTTTTTACCCGGGTTGGCGAGTGCAGCCAGTACATCGTCTTTCAATATTTTTCCATGATAACCCGACGGTGATACTGACTTTGGATCCACTTTTTTATCAGCAATTATTGCCGATGCCACAGGCGTTGCCTTTATATCGTTCGGAACTGAAACTACCGGTGCAGCGCTTTTCGCTTCGGCCTTTTTCTCCTGCTTCGCTTCTGTTTTTTCTGATTTTTTCTCTTCCTTTTTATCTGCAACCGGCGAACCGTTAGTAGCAGGTTTCGCAGCTGACTCATCAATTGTCGCAAGAAGATCGCCGATTTTTAGCGTATCTCCTTCCTGTGCCGACCTTTTTAATACACCGGCTTTCTCTGCATTTACTTCAAATGTCGCCTTTTCACTTTCAAGCTCTGCTATCACTTCGTCTCTTTCTACAAAATCTCCATCTTTCTTTGTCCATTTCAGTAAGGTTACCTCGCTAATTGATTCGCCGACTGTTGGAACTTTAATATCTATTGCCATAAAACGCTTTGAGGGATGCAATTTCGGAAAAAATACAGTTATTTAGTTTAAAGTTGAAAGTTTAAGGTTAAATGCAAAACAGGTCGGGAACAATATGCTTATCCCAGTGATTAAAGAGACTTTCTGCGCAAATAACTTTAAACATTAAACTTTCAACCTTAAACCATTATATACTAAACGCTGTTTCTATAATTTCTTCCTGTTCCTGCTTGTGCACTTTGGCATATCCTGTAGCCGTTGCTGCCGATGGCTGCCTGCTGATAACACCATAGTTGATATTCTTAAGGTTCATTTGCAGAAATGATGCAGCGCCCATATTCAACGGTTCTTCCTGTACCCAGAACCATGTGGCCTTACTATATTTCGCATACAATTCCTCCAATTGCTTCATCGGCAATGGATACAACTGCTCAAGACGAATAAGAGCGACATCTTTATGATTTTCCTTTTCCTGTCTTTCTGCAAGATCAAAATATATTTTACCACTGCAGAACAAAACTTTTTTGACAGCGTTGGCATCTGCAAATGAATCGTCAATCACTTCCTTGAAACCGCCTTGTAAAAACTCCTGTTTCAACGAATAACTTCCGGGATGACGCAAATTTGCTTTCGGAGAAAAATTAATTAAGGGCTTTCTGAATGGCCATGCCAGTTGCCGCCTGAATGCATGGAACAGATTGGCAGAAGTAGTGATGTTTGTTACAACAATATTCAATTCCGCACACATTTGCAGAAAACGTTCCATTCTTGCACTGCTATGTTCCGGCCCCTGCCCTTCGTAGCCATGCGGCAACAGCATCACAATGCCATTCATACGGTTCCATTTCTGCTCGCCGGCTACAATAAATTGATCAATCATTGATTGAGCAACATTGCAGAAATCGCCAAACTGTGCTTCCCATAAAACAAGTGCATTCGGATTGGCCAGTCCATAACCATATTCAAACCCCAATACAGCATACTCGCTCAGGAAAGAATTGAAAATCCTGAATTTTCCCCTGGCATCGGGAATACGGCCAAGCCGGTTATACTCAACATCTGTATTTTCGTCCACTAAAACGGCATGCCGGTGACTGAATGTACCGCGACAAACATCCTGGCCAGTCATACGAACATCTTTATCATCTGCCAGGATACTCCCATATGCCATTAATTCACCGGAAGCCCAATCTAATTTTTGCTCCGTGTCAAACAACTTGATTTTATCCTGTATGATCTTTTCTACTTTGCGTAGCGGTTTAAAATCCTCCGGCCATTTCATCATCGCTTCAAACACTTTTGTAAACATTTCTTCACTAATGGCGGTAACCGGTGAGTAATCAAAATCGTTGGCGTTTGCTTTACGAAGATTCCGCCACCAGAGTTCCGGCTGCTGATACGTATATGGTAAAGGTTTTTGTTTTACTTCATCGAGACGATCCTGCAGATCGGCCCAGAATTTTTTCTCCATTTCCTTTGCGAGTTCCTGCGCGTCGGCCTCGCCATTTTCCAGCAGGAATTTTATATATACCTCGCGTGGATTCGGATGCTTATCAATCAGCGCATACATTTTCGGTTGGGTAAACTTGGGATCATCCCCCTCATTGTGCCCGTGTTTGCGATAGCAAACCATATCGACAAAAACATCTGAATGAAATTCACTACGGTAGCGGGCAGCAATCTCGGCGCATTTCACCACAGCTTCCGGGTCATCGCCGTTTACGTGCAAGACCGGCGCCTGCACCATAGCTGCCAATGACGTGCAATAGTCGGCACTTCTTGCATCATCAAAATCTGTTGTAAAGCCGATCTGGTTATTGATCACGAAATGAATGGTACCGCCCGTGTAGTAACCATTGAGCTTGCACATTTGCACCGTTTCATACACTATACCCTGCCCTGCCAGGGATGCATCGCCATGTATCAATATCGGCAATACATTTTCATACACCGCATCATGCAACGTATTTGCACTGCTTCTTGCAAATCCCAGTACCACCGGGTCAACTGCTTCAAGATGCGATGGATTCGGCATAAGTTTCAGATGAATCTTCTTTCCTTCCGGTGTTTCAATTTCACTACCGAAACCCATATGATATTTTACATCGCCGCTACCCATTGTCTGGTCCAGTTTGCCGGTACCTTCAAACTCGCTGAATATCTGCTCATACGTTTTGCCCATAATATTGGCGAGCACATTCAATCGACCCCTGTGTGCCATTCCAATGACAACTTCTTTTGCACCGAGCTCTGCTGACTTATTAATGATGGCATCCAATGCGGGAATTGTGGTTTCTCCACCTTCCAAAGAAAATCTCTTTTGCCCCACATATTTCGTATGCAGGAATTTTTCAAACATTACGCCCTGGTTGATTTTCTCCAGTATTCTTTTCTTCTTATTAAGCGGAACAGCATTCGTGAACTTCCGTTCCATCTCTTCCGCCAGCCAGTTCACTTTATTTTGATCACTGATATATTTATACTCAATACCAACATGATCGGCATATACTTTATCGAGATGGGCCTGTATATTTCTTAAGCTTGTTGCACCTATACCAATGCGATCACCTACCTGGAATGTTTTATCAAGATCTTCCTCGGTTAAACCAAAGAACGACAAATTGAGATTGGCATCACGGTCTTTCCGCGCACGGATCGGATTTGTTTTGGCAATCAAATGACCTTTATTGCGATACCCGAGAATCATTCGATAGGCCCCGAGTTCCTTTCTCCAGTCAATTCCGGTTGCGGATATTGCCGGGCCTGCCGCTTCGGTCTTCTTTTCCTTTACCGCGGCTCCGTTCGTGTATCCATTGCCGTTTACACCTCCCTGGCTAACAGCGAAATCAAATCCTTCAAAAAATTTGCGGAACTCTGGTTCCACATTGTCAGGGTTTTTGGAAAATTCCTGGTACAGGCTTTCTATAAAAGCGGGGGAAGAACTGGTGATGTATGAAAAATCTTTCATGGGAAGACTAAATTTGAAATGGTAGAAATTCGGAGAACAAATATCGTTTAAAAAAACTGAATCCCGATTTTCTTACCCTTGAACAATGAAGGTAATTTAGCAATCAACAGGTTGAAATCCAGTATGAAAACGGGCAGTGGCGCAGACAATCGGACCGGACCGGGGTTTAAAAATTTAGTACAAAAAATGCTTATTTTCGACACGTATCTCTTACCTTTGCCGTCCTAAATAAAAAAAATGGCTAATCACAGCGCTACCAAAAAGGATACCCGCCAGGCGGCAAAACGCAGAGATAGAAACAAGTATTATGGAAAAACAACCCGTAATGCGATCCGTGACCTGAAAGATGCGAAAGGTAAAGAAGCAACCGCTCAATTTCCTAAAGTGGCGAGCATGATTGATAAGCTGGCAAAACGCGGCATCATCCATAAGAACAAAGCTGCCAACCTGAAAAGCAAGCTGGCGAAAAAAGTAGCAGCTGCTAAATAAATAAGTACACTGAATTTATTGATAAGCATCGGTTATCAGCCGGTGCTTTTTTTATTAAACCTATAAATCCCCGCGGGCCTATTTAGCAAATCCATCAGAAAAGAGCACGAACAATCTTTACTTTTTTCTGATGCTGCATAGAAGTTATCTTTCCCGACAAGTAACCGATTGCTAACGCCAACGGGTAATCGCCAACCCAATGCACTTCAATATTGGCCATAGTCCACATGCAGATGCCCATTAATGAATAACCGACAGGTTTGATCCACTTTTTTTCCGGGTAATTTTCTGAGAGCACAGTAACAGTGGCCATCAATGTTGCAAGATGACCGGAAGGGAAAGCATCGTATTTAGGCGTATCTTTTTGAAAATTGCTAAAAGAAGGAAATGGCCTCCATCGTCCCCCCGTTGCAGTAGCTTCAAAAGGACTTTCCCGACCGGTAATTCGTTTGATCACCTGTGTCACTATAGCCATGGTAATAAATGTCTCTGTTAAATCTTCTGCGGTACTCAAGGCCCGGTAATCATGATATAATTTTCCATACACCCACATCCCTCCTGCCAGCAAAAGGCTTGTGCCGCCCTGGCCCAACTGGTAAAATGCTGTGGTACCATTTCGCGGAACCTGCAGCACTTTAGTGTCGCCAACTTTGATCAGCACATTGTATGAAGTATTCGGGCTTACTCCAAAAAGATGAGACGTTTGTTTGATCCAATCGGTAATTTTCTGGTCATAGGTTATTGCGATTGCTGAACTCGCCGCCACTGCTGCGACCCAGGGCCAGCTTTTCTTTCTGAACGGAGCTTTGACAATGTACAATAAGTCATCCGGTACTTTTTTTACCATTTGGAAAATCGGCACTGGTTTGTATACTAATGTATCTCTGCCATATCTTACCAACGCTGTTCCCGTTTTACGATCATTTACCTCTTCATAAATCTTTGCGGAATCGTTTATATTGTTCGTTTCCTGGCAAATGGCAAAACCATTGAATACAATCAAAAGAACACACGTTACGGATATGATTTTTTTTAAAAAACCAAAGGCGGAAAATTGCATATATAATTGCAGGCAATTCGTATTCCAGGAGGGTGCAGTATTTAATTAAAAACGAAAGATATAGAAAACCATGTTTAAAAAACATTCCTGGAAAAAAATGCCGGATCCCGTCATGCAGACAGTCGGAAATCGACGGGAGACGGTATTTAAGTCCTCACATAAAATTGGAACGGTTGATCAGTTCCATTTCCTCATTTTTGCAAAACTTTTCAGACCAAACTGGTAAAGGGCGGCGTCAAATAAAAATTTATAAATGAAAAAAGTTACTGTTTGCCTGTTCGTATTATTAATAAGCGCATGTAGTCTCCTATCACAATCTATTTTACCTTATAAAAATCCACGGCTTTCTGCCGGGGAAAGAGCCAGGGATCTGTTGCAAAGAATGACACCGGAAGAAAAATTCTGGCAATTGTTTATGATTCCCGGCGAGATCAATGCCGGTGATGGGGAAAAATATGAAAATGGAATATTCGGTTTCCAGGTCAGTGCGGCATCACAGGGAGGCGGTGCGGCCGGTCAGTTATTAAAATATGGAACCGGTGAAAAAGCGCTTGTGCTTGCCAGAAAGATTAACGCTATACAAAAATATTTTATTGAAAGAACAAGACTTGGTATTCCAATCATCGCTTTTGATGAAACATTGCATGGCCTGGTGCGTGAAGATGCAACTTCGTTTCCGCAGTCAATAGCGCTCGCGGCTACATTTGATACAAGTTTAATGCACCGGGTGGCTACTGCGATTGCTGGCGAAACAAAAATGCGTGGAATACGCCAGTCGCTTTCGCCTGTTATTAATATAGCCACTGATGTTCGTTGGGGAAGAGTGGAAGAAACGTATGGGGAAGATCCTTTTCTCACGTCGGAGATGGCTGTAGCTTATGTGTCGGCATTTGAAAAAATGGGGATTATTACAACGCCAAAACATTTAATTGCAAATGTTGGTGATGGTGGGCGGGATAGTTATCCGATCCATTTTAATGAACGATTGCTGGAAGAAATTCATTTTCCCCCGTTCAAAGCCTGCTTTGAAAGAGGAGGTACGCGCAGCGTGATGACGTCTTATAATTCCCTCGACGGGACCGCCTGCAGTGCGAATGACTGGATGCTCAATAAAAAATTAAAAGAAGAATGGAAGTTTGACGGATTCGTAATATCAGATGCAAGCGCTGTTGGCGGCGCTAATGTGTTGCATTTTACTTCTCCAGATTATCCAACTTCCGGTGCACAAGCAATTAACGGAGGTTTGGATGTGATTTTTCAAACGTCATATGATCATTATAAACTTTTCATTCCTCCTTTTCTTGATGGCCGGATTGATTCGAATAGAATTAACGATGCGGTGTTCCGTGTATTGAAAGCAAAATTTGAACTCGGGTTATTTGAAAATCCCTATGTACCGGAAGAAGCGATTTTAAAACAACAAGGCGATAAGTCAACAAAATCGTTGGCAAAAGAAGCTGCATTGAAATCTATTGTGCTTTTAAAAAACAATTCAACCTCGGGAAAAGATGGCACACCTGTTTTACCCTTTAGTAATAACATGAAATCTATTGCCATAATAGGAACTGATGCAGTAGAAGCAAGATTAGGTGGCTATAGTGGCCCGGGTATTGCCAAGGTGAGTATTCTCGATGGAATCCGGAAAAGAGCAGGTCATAAAATCAATGTTACCTACACTCCCGGTTGTGGAAGAATGAATGAAGAATGGAAAACGATTCCTTCTGAATATTTGTCCTGTATTGTAAATGGAAAAAGAGAAAATGGGTTAAAGGGTGAATATTTTAACAATGTAACTCTTTCCGGTAACCCGGTTCTGTCGCGGGTTGACAAAGGTGTAGATTTTCATTGGACACTATTTTCGCCCGATCCTGCAATCAATAACGACTTTTATTCTGTACGATGGAATGGAAAACTAACGGTGCCAGTTAGCGGCAAATTTAAAATCGGTATTGATGGAAATGATGGTTTTCGTCTTTACCTGAATAACCAATTGATAATTGATAAGTGGGAGAAACAAACATACAGTACTCAATTAACCGATTTCATTTTTGAAAAAGGCAAACAATATGATATTCGTGTGGAATTTTTCGAACCTGTTGGTAATGCGCATATCCGCCTCATTTGGAACCTCGGGGTTGTAAATGATGTACAGAAAAAAATTGCCGATGCTGTTGAGGCAGCCAAACAAGCAGATATTGCCATAGTCGTTGCAGGAATACAGGAAGGCGAGTTCCAGGACCGCGCAATGCTGAGTCTTCCCGGTCACCAGGAAGAATTGATTCAAAAAATTGCTGCCACGGGCAAACCGGTTGTCGTATTGTTGGTCGGTGGCAGTGCAATAACGATGAGCAACTGGCTTGATAAAGTAAATGCTGTATTAGATATATGGTATCCCGGCGAAGAAGGTGGTAGTGCTGTGTCTGAAGTTTTGTTTGGTGATTATAATCCCGCAGGAAAGCTGCCAGTGACTTTTCCTGTTTCTGAAGCACAACTGCCACTGGTGTATAATCATAAACCAACCGGGCGTGGCGATGATTATAATAACTTAAGTGGATTGCCGCTGTTTCCATTTGGTTTTGGGTTAAGCTATTCAAATTTTGAATATGCCGATGTAGAACTGGAGAAAAATAAAATTCAGAAAAATGAATCAACCATCGTTCACTTCAAAATAAAAAACACGGGTAATCAGGAAGGTGACGAAGTAGTTCAGCTGTATATACGGGACCTGCTTTCTTCAGTAGCAAGGCCGGTAATGGAATTAAAAGGGTTTCAACGAACACATTTAAATCCGGGCGAAACAAAAGATGTATCATTCGCCATTACGCCTGAAATGTTGCGGATGCTGGATAAAGATCTCAAACCTATTGTGGAGCCTGGTGATTTTCGTATTATGGTTGGTTCGTCATCACGAGACATTCGATTGAGAACAATTTTGACAGTCATTGATTGATGAAGATCAGATGTTTAACACTAAAGACCTGGTCTGGCGATCCTCCGCCTGACCATCAGACCAGGAAGTCTTTCTCCATTGCCCAATAGTGATGAGAACGTGAAAGTGTGCGACGCAACTAAGTTTCATAGTAGTAATCAGCTGGGCACATTATAAATCTTTGATCGGAAAATAAAAAAGCCCCGTAGTAAACTACGAGGCTTAAAAGATATGGCAGCTACCTACTCTCCCGCATTGTGGTGCAGTACCATCGGCCATGAGGGGCTTAACTTCTCTGTTCGGTATGGGAAGAGGTGAACACCCTCGG
>Ga0207689_10001844_pt1 | contig 20051 bp, 24 predicted proteins | sample KBSMisM52_FD_184312 | JGI IMG/M metagenome (GOLD analysis project Ga0207689, IMG submission 184312) | Miscanthus rhizosphere microbial communities from Kellogg Biological Station, Michigan, USA - KBS Miscanthus M5-2 (SPAdes) (version 2) | ecosystem: Host-associated > Plants > Roots >... | reverse complement strand
TTTTAAGCATTTGCTGGTTTCGCAGTTTAACCTGGTCAGCCGGTTCACTCAATTAATTGATCGTGAAATTGATAATGCCCGAAAGGGAAAACCGGCGAAAATCATTATCAAGCTGAATAACATGCAGGAACGGGTAATGATCAGCAAGCTATACGAGGCGGCTCTGGTGGGTGTAAAGGTTGAATTGATTGCGAGAAGTATCTGCTGCTTGTCGCCCGGCGTAAGTGAGAACATAACGGTAAGGCGTATTGTTGATCGCTACCTGGAGCATGCCCGTGTTTTTATTTTTCACAATGATGGACAACGCGAATATTTTATGGGTAGCGCCGACTGGATGAATCGTAACCTGCATAGCCGGATCGAAGTTTGCTTTCCGGTTTATGATAAAAGACTTTGTGAAGAGCTTGATCGTATCCTGCAATTACAACTTACCGATACACTCAAAGCTGTACAGATAAGGGAAGATTTAGAAAACAGACCCATAGTTGCTGCTGAACAACAAAAGGGTATCGCCGCGCAGGAAGCGATATATAATTATGTAAAAGGGATAAATGGATCGAATTAGTCTCACAGAGGTCATTTAAACATTAACAGTTAAAGGCTGAATATAAGTCTACCTTCAGGTTCTGCCGGTCTGTTGCCGGCAGGTAAAATACAAACATGTCAAACATTACACAGGTCGTAAATACAGATAAAAACCTGAAAACATTAAAGAAAGGAATGCACGGTTCTGACCTGGACCAGTTGCTGAGCAGTACCGGCCCATTTACTTTTTTTGCTCCTTCTGATACAGCTTTTGAGAAACTGGAGAAAGGTTTAATAGAATCATTACTGGAGCCTGAAAATAAAATTAAACTCACTGACCTGATGAATAATCATGTAGTGACCGGGAAGATTACATTTAATGAACTGAAAGACGGCGATACATTGAAAACAGTGAATGGTAATAGTCTGTCAATACATGTAAATAACGGAAGTGTAAGTATCGGCGATTCCAATGTGCAGGCCCGTGATGCAAAAAAAATATCCAATGGAATAATTCATATGATGGATACTGTAATGATGAATAATCAGTAAAAGCATCTCTAAAATAAAAAGGCATCCGTCAGTAGATGGATGCCTTTTTCATATCGGTTATTGCTTCTTTATACCAGTTCAATATCAAAATTCACCAATTGTTTAAACAAGCCTGAATTTTCCCACTAAGCCGCTAAGCTCACAAAGCATTTCCTTAGTGTTCTCCGTTTCTTTGTGGGAAAAAAGCTATACCAGTTCAATATCAAAATTCACCAGTTGTTTAAACAAGTCTGAATTTTCCCACTAAGCCGCTAAGCTCACAAAGCATTTCCTTAGTGTTCTCCGTTTCTTTGCGGGAAAAAAGCTATACCAGTTCAATATCAAAATTCACCAATTGTTTAAACTGTTGAATGCGGACATCAATATCACCGCGGGTAATTTCTTTAAGCCGGGTAGCGCCGAATTTCTCTACACAAAAACTAGCCATAGCGCTTCCTGTTATTATAGCTGTCTTCATGTTTTCAAAACTTATGTCTTTCGTTTTTGCCAAATAACCCATAAAGCCGCCGGCAAATGTATCACCGGCACCGGTAGGATCGAATACTTCTTCAAGCGGTAATGCCGGAGCATAGAAAACATTCTCCCCATGAAAAAGCAAGGCGCCATGCTCCCCTTTCTTTATAATCAAATATTTCGGGCCCATCGTTAATATTGCTTTAGCTGCCTTTACTATGGAGAATTGCCCGGTAAGTTGTCTTGCCTCAGCATCATTCACCATCAGTACGTCCACCATTTTCAGCACCTTTTGCAGATCCGGCATTGCAATCTCCATCCAGAAATTCATTGTATCCATTACAATGAGCTTCGGCCGCTTTTTCATTTGCTCTATTACACTTATCTGAACAGCAGGGGCCAGGTTACCCAGCATCAGGAATTCAGAAGATTGATAACTATCCGGAATTTTCGGATTGAAATCGGCGAGTACATTCAGGTCGGTTATCAGTGTATCGCGGCTGTTCATATCTTCATGATAGCGGCCACTCCAGAAAAATGATTTTTTATCAGGAACAATTTCAACTCCTTCCAGTTGCACGCCACGACTCTTTAAATCCTCCAACTCTTGTTTCGGAAAATCGTATCCTATAATAGAAACCTGCAGTATTGGTTTTACAAAGTTGGAGGCGGCATAAGCCACATAGGTTGCGGAACCACCAATAATCTGATCCACTTTTCCAAAAGGAGTTTCAATTGCATCAAAAGCCATAGTTCCAACGGCGATAAGAGACATGTTTTACTGAATTGATTTAATAAAAAATATAAGAGCAGATGTTTATCTATACACTGCTGCCTTTCGGGCGTGCAAACCTACATGAATTTCTCTTGTTTTAATCGTATAATAATAAAATTCCGATATTCGGTAGTGTCTCAATTTGAAATATATCTTTTCTAAAATGATTTTTGAACCACATACGATCATAGGCACATAGAAATTCACATAGAATTTATGTGTCAACCTTATGTTTTCTATGTGACTCTGTGGTTCAAATTTTTCAAAATAAGACGCTACCCGATATTCAATTTATACAAACCAGTTCTCTAACTTTAATAAAAAAAATAGCCGCATCTAATTCCTGATTTTTTGCCTGACCATTAAAATTTAAATATTACGTCATATGCCAAAGTTTCTGCGTTACCTGCTTATCATCATCTCGGTTTTAATTTTAGCTATAGGTTGTTTTGCTGCTTTCATTGCCATTCGTGGTATTCCGCATTATACTGCTGAAAAAGTTACGGTGAAAGTAGAATCTACACCTGCCAGGATAGAAAGAGGGCAGGTCTTAGTATCTCTTCTTTGCAGCAACTGTCACATGGATCGTAATACAAATAAGCTGACAGGCCGAGAAATGGCTGAAGTGACGCAGTTTGGCCAGATCTTTTCGAAGAACATAACGCATGATCCCGAATATGGCATTGGTAAATGGACCGATGGTGAAATTATATACCTGCTGCGTACTGGTTTGAAACCAGATGGTACTTATTTGCCTCCATATATGGCAAAGGTGCCCCACATGAGTGATGAAGATGTTTATTCCGTTATTTCGTTCCTGCGGTCAAACCATCCGTGGGTAGCGGCGGATAATACGGTTCACCCTCCTACCAAACCGTCGTTCTTAACCAAGTTCCTGTGCAATATGGGTATCATGAAACCGTTTCCATACCCCAAATCGGCAATACCACAGCCCGATACAACAAATGCGGTTGAGCTTGGTCGTTATGTTACGTTTAATTTTGAATGCTTCAGTTGTCATTCACTGGATTTTAAAAAGAATGATTTCCTGAATCCGGAGAAAAGCGTGGGCTATTGCGGCGGTGGCAATAGTTTCAAAATGCCGGATGGAACTACGGTACAATCATTAAACATTACAATGGATGAAGAAACGGGGATCGGCAAATGGACCGAAGATGAGTTTGTAATGGCTGTAAAATCAGGAGTACTTCCCGGTAACCAGCCGGCCCTGCATAATCCGCCTATGCTGCCGTATACGGGATTGAGCGATAAAGAAGTTAAGGCAATATTTACTTACCTGAAAACCATTCCTGTAATCAAGAATAAGGTGGACAGAAAAAACCCTTTGTAGCGGATTTGATCATTTTATTGACAAGTTCCATTACCTGACTTTTGAGGGATAGAACATACGTTAGTATTTTTTCATAGTTCTGCTTTATCTTTGGAAGCATGGTAAAGAATCAGCGTCGTAAGGCGTCCAAAAAAGATATCATTCTGCAAAAAGCGGCAGCAATGTTTCGCGAAAAAGGGTTTGCCGCTACATCTATGCGTGACCTCGCGGAATCTGTAGGTATAGAAGCGGCCAGCTTATACAACCATATCCGCTCCAAAAACGAAATACTGGAAGCTATTTGTTTTAATGTAGCAAACCGTTTTAACCAGAATATGGAAGCTATTGAAGCCACGCATGATAATTCTATCCAGAAAGTGGAGACTTTACTTCGTTTTCATATAAAACAGATGGTAGAGAATTATGAGGAAGTATATGTGAGCGACCGGGAATGGAAACACCTGGAGGAACCTTATCTCAGCAATTTTCAAAACCAACGACGCAGTTATCGAAAACGCTTCGCATCTATTATCGAAAATGGCATTCAAAAAAATGAAATAAAGAAAATTGACGCCTCAACGGCCGTTTTGATTATACTCCATGCAGTCAGCGGTATCGAAAGCTGGCACCGCTCCAAAGAAAAAATAAACGGAGAAGAATTGGAGAATAATATGGTAGCAATTATGACGGACGGGCTGCGAAAAACTGTTTAAGATTGAGTGTTGCTCTTCACAATTGTACCGGGTCAAAGGCACTTTAAACAAAGTAAACAAGCTTTGACTTTCAGACTGCGAACATCCAACTTCAAACATCAAACCTCCAACTTCAGATGTCCATTCATTTTCACAAACTGAAAATAAAAGATATCCGGAAAGAAACAGATGAATGTGTTTCCATCGCATTTTCAATTCCTGATGAATTGAAGGATGTTTATTCATTTTCGCATGGTCAGAATATAACTTTACGGAGTATTATCAAAGGAGAAGATGTGCGCCGTTCTTATTCTATTTGTACCGCTCCGTTTGAAAATGAATTACGGGTTGCCGTAAAAAAAGCCGAGTTTGGTTTGTTTTCCCGCTTTGCCAATGAACAACTGAAAGCAGGTGATGAAATTGATGTGTTGCCACCTACTGGTAAATTTTATACGAAGCTGAATACAGAACACCGGAAAAATTATCTTGCTTTTGCCGCGGGCAGTGGAATAACACCGGTTATTTCAATTATAAAAACTACATTAAAGAACGAGCCTTTTTCTCAATTCACTTTAGTATTTGGCAATCGCAGCAGGAACGCCATTATTTTTTTAGAAGAATTAGAGGCGCTGAAAAACATTTACCTTGATCGCTTTACACTTATTCATATCCTGAGCCGCGAGAAAACGGATGCGCCCATTAATTCAGGAAAAATAAATAAGGTAAAACTGGAAGAACTTGCCAGGATCATTAATTATAAGAAAGCAGATGATATATTCATCTGCGGGCCGGAGGAAATGATCTTTTCAACAGAACAGTTTTTGATGAATGCAGGAATTGAAAAAAAGAAAATACATTTTGAATTATTCACTACTCCCGGAATTGAGCGAAAGTTGCAGGTAAAAAATCAGGAGCCGGGAGTTAAGGAATCCGGGCCGGTAAGTACGATAACAATTAAAATTGACGGAAGAAGTTTTGATTTTGACCTGCCTTACGATGGCGATCCCATTCTTGATGCCGCGCTAAAACAGGGAGCCGACTTGCCCTTTGCCTGCAAGGGCGGTGTGTGTGCCAGCTGTCGCGCCAAACTTACAGAAGGCGAAGTTGAAATGGAAATGAATTGGGCTTTAGAACCCGAAGAAGTTGCGCAAGGTTATATTCTCACCTGTCAGAGCCATCCAAAAACAAAAAAAGTAGCAATAGACTTTGATAATCGCTAATTTTATATAAATACTTTTTTACATATGGCGGTTAGAAAGCCCATCAGGCTTCTGAAAAATGAAAAATGGAAGGACATACCGGGGCACGAATCGAAAGAATCAGTTTGGTACAAATATGCAGTCTCCAGCCACGGACGGATTTTAAAATATAATCATAAACTAGAAGATGGTTTCCTGCTGCGACTAAGCCGCGAGGGTGGTTACCCCATCTGGCGGAAGCGATTAAACGGCAATTATTTTGCTGCGCTGCTTCATCGCCTGGTTGCAAAATATTTTTTGCCGAAGCCGGGCCCCAAACAAAAATTCATCATTCACCTGGATCATGATAAAGAAAATAACAGGGCGGACAATCTGAAATGGGCTACACAGGAAGAAGTATCAAAGCATAATAAAAACAATCCGCGTGTAAAAGCTTTTTTAAGGGAACGTAAACTGAATCATAACGTAACCTGGTCGAAGCTGACAGAAACGAAAGTAATCCGGATAAAAAAAATGCTGCAACAGAAAAAAACACTTAAAGAAATTGCGGAAAAGTTTGGCGTATCGGATATGCAGATTCACCGCATTAAGACAGGTGAAAACTGGTCACATATTAAGTTGCCAAAAAATTAAACACGGAAATACACAACTGTCAGACCAAGTACTAACTGTTACAACGTTATTTTGTCGAACTGCCTGATAGCAGGAAAAAATTGATTATAATTTTCTCAGTTTAATATTCTTAAACCACACACCACCGCCATGGTCCTGTAAAGCGATATACCCTTTTTTCGCAGTACCATAGTCAGGATAATCTTTAAATTTACCGGCTTGCTTCAATTTTTCCCATTCTGGCGTCCATGCATGAAAGTCGGCAATTTTTATTCCATTCAGCCAATGTTCTACGTGATCACCTTTTACAACAATGCGTGTTTGGTTATATTGTCCCACTGGCTTCGCAGCTAATGAGGAAGGAGGATGCATTGCATAATCGGCTCCGCTTTTCTGCCAGTCTTCTAATTTATCCGGGTATCCTTCATCATCGATTAATTGATATTCGGGCCCTGTTTCGTAAGATGCATCGTGCGTTTCCAGGGCATGATAGATAATGCCGCTATTCGCACCTTTATCTACTTTCCAGTCTACCTTCAGTTCAAAATCTCCATATTGTTCTTTCGTTATCAAATCACCATGTTTTGTTGCCCCGTCTTTTTTGCTATGGAGTTCCCCATTCATCACTTCCCAGCTATCCAATTCATGATTCTTAAATGGTCGCCAGCCATCCGTACTCTTTCCGTCAAATAACAACTTCCATCCTGCCTTCTTCTCAGATTCTGTCAGCATGTTATCGGATTGTATCGGTATAAATGAAAATAGTATGACTGAACATGCAATGGCGACGGATAAAACAGGTTTTCTTTTCATAATCTTAATTTCAATGATTCTTATAAAATAAACGAAAGAGAAAGTTACTTAAAAAATATTCACCTTTTGGTAAATCATTTATTTTTCATCATGATTAAATTGTTTGATGGCTGCGCTCTTCATATAACAATCAAACCATTAAACAATAATAATAAAATCGGCATGACCAAAATTTCAGCTTTCAATTCAACTCTTGTGGCATAATTTTGTTATCCTTACAACTTAATCAAATATTGAAAAACTTTAGTTATGGCATTTACACTTCCTGCGCTTCCTTATGCACACAACGCCCTGGAACCGCATATTGACGAACTGACCATGCAGATACACCATGGTAAACATCACCAGGCATATGTTGACAATCTTAATAAAGCTATTGCTGGTACTGCAAACGAAGGCAAATCTCTCGAAGAGCTAGTAAAAAATGCCGGCAATATCAGCCCTGCCGTGCGTAATAACGGGGGCGGCCATTGGAACCACAGTTTCTTTTGGGAAATACTGGGCCCTAATGCCGGTGGTAAGCCTTCCGGAAAACTGGCAGAGGCCATCAGTTCTGCTTTCGATTCGTTTGAAAGTTTCCAGGAAAAATTTGCCGCAGGCGGTGTTGGCCGTTTCGGGAGCGGTTGGGTATGGTTGATTGTAAAAGGTGGTAAACTGGAAATCAGTTCTACCCCCAACCAGGATAACCCGTTAATGGATGCAGCAGACGTGAAAGGCACACCTGTATTAGGAGTTGATGTATGGGAGCATGCCTATTATCTGAAATACCAGAATAAACGTCCTGATTACTTAAAAGCGATCTGGAATGTAATTGACTGGAATAAAGTAGCGAAACATTTTGACGCTGCTTCAAAATAATTTTTTTATTCGCTGTTATGAAACCGTTCGGCTACAAGCTGAGCGGTTTTTTCTTTTGCTAAATTTGAAATATGTATGAACTCATTCTGAAAAACATTTCCAGGTATATTCAGCTCACAAAAGAAGAAACAGAATATTTCACTTCCCTTTTGAAAGAGAAAAAACTTCGCAGAAAACAATACTTGTTACAGGAAGGAGATATTTGCCGCCATGAGAACTTTGTTGTGCAAGGTTGTCTTCGTACATATCACATCGATTCCAAAGGGCAGGAACATATAGTGCAGTTTGCTGTTGAAGACTGGTGGATTGGCGATATGTACAGTTTTTTAACACAAAAACCATCCAGGTACGCTATTGATGCCCTGGAAGATTCCGTTGTTTTATCTATTGAGAAGAAATCAATGGATGAGTTATATATAAAAGTGCCGAAGTTCGAAAAGTTTTATCGCCATCTTTTGCAAAACGCATTTATCGCATTGCAGGAGAGAATAACCTCCAACATCAGCGAAACCGGTGAGGAACGATACCGGCAGTTTCAGTTAAAATATTCTAAAATTGAAGAAAGAGTGCCTCAACGTATGATTGCTTCTTTTCTTGGTCTTACCCCGGAATCGCTGAGCCGGATCCGTCGTCAGTTTGCCGACAAATAAATCTTACCAAAAGTCAAGAGTATTTCTTATCAAAAGTCATTGGCAAACGCTGTCATTCGGGCGGAGCTTTGTGTTGTATTTAAAAACAAATTATTATGGCAACAACAGTAAAAGAAAAAATCAATCACCTTAACCAGTTGGTGCTGGAAGGTAAACCACTCGAAGCATTCGACTTATATTATCACGATGATGTAGTGATGCAGGAAAACGAAGGCGCAGCTACTATTGGTAAAGAAGCCAACCGTCTTCGGGAAATAGAATTCTTTAACAGCATTACTGATTTCCGGGGTGCTAAAATTCTGAGCGCAGCAGCCGGTGAAACTGTATCCTTCGTAAAATGGCACTACGATTATACGCATAAGGACTGGGGTGTACGGAATTATACGCAGGTATCCGTTCAATACTGGGAAAATGGAAAAATAATCAGGGAACAATTTTTTTATGGCAATTAAATAACAACATCATGATCAATAAACTTGTTGCAACAGAAAATCGTATTGAACTATTCCTGCTCCGTATATCATTAGGTACAGTTCTGCTGGCACACGGTGTACAAAAAGCATTTGGCTGGTTTGGTGGCTTCGGCTGGTCGAATAGTATAAATTATTTCACAGGTACTGTTGGTATACCTTATATACTGGGAGCTTTGGTAATATTGATTGAAACAATCGGCGCAGTATTACTGATCGCAGGGTTTGCGGGAAGGATAAACGCTGCATTGATGGGAATTGTAATTATCGGGGCTTTTTTCCAGGACCATCTTGCAAATGGCTTTTATATGAACTGGTTTGGTAATCAGAAAGGCGAAGGATTTGAATTTGATATCTTATTTGTAGCCATTGCGACAGTACTCAGTTTAAAGGGTAGCGGCGCTTTTTCAATAGACAGGTGGATAGTCAACAGTAGTAGTAGTCGTGAGAAACCGGCACATAATGTCAAGCTCGCATATTAATTACTAAATATTCAATAAACAGCACTCAGCGTTTAAGAATGTAACAACAGATTAAGTATTGAGTGCTTTTTATTGTCCGGAGATCTTAAATGTGCTACCATTTCTCCTCGTCGCTGATAGTATCGTCTTTTTGTTTAAACTCTTTTCTCGCTTCTATTTTTTGAGTTTGTCTCTCAATAATTAAATCCGCTATAACTAACCCCGCATTGCCGCCATTACTATCTGTCAGCATTTGCTTTAGTTTATATTCACTTACATCAACGCGATAAAGCAGGTTTACCAATTGCTGAAAATTATTTTCAATTAAGTTATTAATATACTCTCCAAGAATAGTACGCATTCTTTCCATACTGTCATCTTTGTTCAACGGGATTGACAGGTCTGACTGCAAGAATAGTATCAGGTCTTTATTATCCATGTTTTTCCATAGCGCCTAATGCAAATAAAGCAAAATCATATTTTACAGGATCATCCGGATCAAATCCTTTAAGGCTTTTAGTTAATTCTATCGCCGCTTTCCAGTTGGTTTGTTTTTCATGCAATAAGCCAAAATGCCTCGCTACTCTCGCTACATGCACATCCAGCGGGCAAACCAACTGTGCCGGTGAAATATTTTTCCAGATACCAAAGTCAACTCCCTTTTTATCATTACGGACCATCCACCGCAAAAACATATTTAACCGTTTGCACGCTGATTTTTTAAAAGGCGCCGCCACATGTTTCATGGTTCGTTTTTCAAACTCAATATTTTCATTAAAGAAATACCGGTAAAAAGCATTCAATACATTTTCTGTATCACTGTCCCCTTTCTTTTTCCATTTTGTAAATGCGGTTTCCAGTGATTTTTCTTTTTTTACCACGTAGTGATAATGGAGAAATTCAAGAAAAGTAAACAGATCTGATGAATTAAATGTTCTGTGCGCAAACTTCATGAAAGGATTATACTTCCCTGGATTATCGCTGCTGTTTAGTATGAACTCATAAGGCTGATTATCCATTAATTCAAAAAGACGTTTGCAGGAATTGATAATACTTTTTCTTGTCCCCCACGCAAAGGTAGCCGCGAAAAAACCGGCGATCTCTATATCCTGTTTTTTAGTAAATAAATGAGGAATTGAAATAGGGTCATCTTTAATAAAAAAAGGCTGATTGTATTCATCAACCTTACTATCCAGGAAATCTTTCAGCTTTGCCGCATCCATCAGGAGCAAAAGTAAATTAACCTTTTGAAACTGGATTTTTACCTCGTATTATACTTAGTAAAATCGTAATAATAGCCATAATCAGCAGAGTATGAATGATGCTGCCGGCTGAATAAACAAAATAGCCCAACAGCCAGCCGATGACAAGGATAAAAGTAAGGATGTAAAGGAGGGTACTCATAAATAGCGATTTTAGTAACTACGGCAATGACCGTACCACATTAAAAGTGTGGTTTTTTGAAACAACGGCTGAAAAGGTTTGTGTATTGTACACTTTATTGTGGGATTTCTGCCACAAATTTGCCAGCTATTATAAATCAACACATTCTACCCGATGGCATTTTTTAAATCTTCAATCAGGTCGTCTGCATCCTCAATACCGACACTCAGCCGGATAAGGGAATCGCTTAACCCGTTTTTTATTCTTTCTGCTCTCGGTATGGATGCATGTGTCATTGAGGCCGGGTGATTAATCAGCGACTCCACCCCGCCCAGGCTCTCAGCCAACGAAAACAATTTTGTGGAGGTCAGCACTCTTTTCGCATTTTCAATGCTGTTGTCCTTCAGTTCAAAGCTGATCATACCACCGAAGTCTCTCATCTGTTTTTTTGCAATCGCATAGTTGGGATGATCTTCAAAACCCGGCCAATACACCTTTCCTGTTTTTGAATTGCTTCGCAACCAATGAGCTATCTTTTCTCCATTCTCGCAATGCCTTTGCATACGAAGATGCAATGTTTTTATTCCCCGTAAAACAAGAAAGCAATCTAACGGTGCAGGTACTGCGCCGCAACTTTTCTGCAGAAAATATAATTCTTCCCTTAGGTTTTTATCATTCATACTCAATGATCCCATAATCACATCACTATGGCCGCCAAGATATTTTGTTACGGAGTGCATTACGATATCCACACCGAGGTCAAGCGGATTTTGCAGATAAGGCGAGGCAAAGGTGTTATCCACGCAAACAAGAATGTTTTTGCCCTTCACGATATTTACGACAGCTTCAATGTCTACGATATTCATCAGCGGGTTCGTCGGGGTCTCCAGCCAGACCAGTTTTGTATTACTGTTTATATACCTGCCGATATTTTCAGCATCATGCATATTTATATAGTGAAACCGGATACCGAATTTTTCAAACACTTTGCTAAACAGCCTGTATGTACCGCCATACATATCATTCGCAGCTATTACTTCATCTCCCGGCTTCAATAATTTAACTACAGCATCAGTAGCAGCCACGCCACTACTGAAGGCAAGGCCATATTTTCCGTTTTCGATTATCGCCAATGCCTCTTCCAGCGCTGTTCGTGTAGGGTTGCCGGCCCTGGAGTAATCATATCCCTTATGTACTTCCGGCGCTTCCTGCACATAGGTAGAAGTTTGAAATATAGGAGTCATTATTGCGCCTGTAGAAGGATCCGGACGGGCGCCCGCATGTATAAATCTGGTGGCTGGTTTCATCGTTTGTTTATTATAAAACTATATTTATTGAGTTGCAAAGATGTAAAATCTCAGCTAATTGATTAAATAACATTTGATCCCTGTATTTGTATTTACCATTCATCCTTACAGAATTGTGTTTAACAAATACTTAACCCGGGCGTTTCAATAAATAGAAATCATGATTCGCGATGCAAAATATTTTTTTGACACCCGTTTTCACGGGCTTCGGTACGTTTTAAGTTTTTATGTATGAAATTCCTTTTTCAACATCGCTTACCAACGATCGATAATCACTTGACTTACATACCATCCTCGTTTAATTTAGAAGTGTTATTCGATTTACGAATTCTTAAAGCCATTTGCCATGAAAAAAATATTATTAGCCTCATTATTGTTTGCAGCGGTTATAGCACAAGCTGCCACACCGCCGGACGTAAATGAAAAAATATTAAAAGCCTTCAAACAAACTTTTATTTACGCGGAAGATGTTGTATGGCAGGAGAAAGATAATTCCTACCAGGTAAACTTCTGGCAGGGAGAAATAAATATACGGGCCCGGTATGATGAACAGGGTAAACTCCTCGGTACAATACGTTACTATTACGAAAAACAACTACCCCCATCTGTTTTAGCAAAAGTTAAAAACAAATATTCCGGTAAAACAATTTTCGGAGTTACGGAAGTTTCATCTGATGAAGAACTCAATTATTTTATAACATTAAGAGATGATAAAAACTGGTATACCGTTAAATCTGATGCTTTTGGCAACCTGCAGCAAACAGATAAATTTAAACGGGCAGAAGGTGAATGATATTCAAATCTTGCAGTAGTGGTAAAACCAATCGTAACACAAACCGCTCCCGCATCACGCGAAGCGGTTTTTTATTTCAGGTAAAGACCGGCAACGAGGTATCTCCAGTCATAATTTTCAGCGGAATAAGAAGACGTTGCATTCACCTGCTTCTCAACAATATTTGGTTTTATTATCTTTTCAGCTACCAATTTTTTTCGGGATTCCCTTAGCATTTCCTGTATAGTATTATTCTGCATCCATTGTTGCTGCGGGGGCTCAAAGCCTATTTTATTTTTTCGCCAGGTAATTTCAGCGGCTAATTTATCATTCACAGATTTTCTTAATATCCATTTTGTCCATCCCTTGTTTATTTTAAAATCAGCAGGTAGTGAAAAAATGAATTCGACAAGATTATGGTCTAAAAAAGGTAAACGCACTTCGCAGCCATGGGCCATTGAATTCCGGTCTGCATAACGTAATAATTCTTCAAGTCCGTTATTACATGTATTAAAATGCAGCGCATCATTGAGCCCTGAAACAGTAGGTGCGACGTAATAGGCTTCTTTACTTTGTGAACGTATGAATTCTTTTGTAAGATCTTCATGCTGGAGAGCGTTCAAAAGATATTGCCGCTCCAGGAACACAGATGCCATCTCAGGGAAAAGAGAAGCTATAATGTTATTCACCCGGAATCTTTCCTTTACCCCGTTTTCTTTTGCATAGTTTAGTTCTTTGCTTTTCAGCAGCTTTCTCTTTCTGAATAGCTCCTGCCAATACCATTTAAAATACTTGTGATAGCCGGCAAGTATCTCGTCAGCTCCCTGTCCGTCAAGCATTGCTTTTATATTGTTTTTTGCGGCCAGTTCATACACTTTATACTGGGCATATATGCTGGCAGATCCAAAAGGTTCTTCCTGGTGCTGTATCAATTTTTCAAAATCAAGGGCCATTGCATCCGCTGACATGGAAACAGTATAATGCTGCATATTGAAATGTTCGGCAACCTGCCTTGCGTAGGCTTCTTCATCTTTTTCAAATCCCGGAAAAATTGCCGTAAAACACTTATGACTATTATTTGCTTCATTCAGATCGTGACTGAATGCAATAATTGAGGAACTGTCTAGTCCGCCACTCAGGCTTGTACCGATCTCCACATCGCTTCTGAATCTTCTTTTAATGGATTGAGAGAATAAATGCTTAAACTGCTCTATGCTTTCTTCTGCATTATTTCTTTTATCCTCATTTTCTGTATCTATATCCCAGTATTTTTCAATAATAAGTTCATTATTGCCTGGTGTATAATACAGACAGGAAGCAGCAGGAAGCTTATAGATGGTTTCAAAAAAAGTTTCAGAAGGATTAGCAGGGTTACCTGTATAACCAATTGTAATAAAATTGAACAGCATTTTGAGGTTGGGCTTCCTGTCAATACCTGCAGCCCAAAGCGCTTTCATTTCTGATGCGAACAGAAGGCGGTTTTCTTCGAAAGAGTAAAAAAAAGGCTTTTCGCCAAAGCGGTCCCTTGCGGCAAAAAATTTTTTTTCCTGTTCATCCCATATGGCAAAGGCAAACATACCGTCGAACTGGTCAACACACTCTGATTTATAATAATCGTATGTTGCTATTATTACTTCGGTATCCGATTGTGTATAGAATTGATAGCCTTTCTTTTTTAACTCCTGTTTCAGCTCAATGTAGTTGTAGATTTCACCATTGTGTATGACTGTATAGCGACCCATATATTGCATCGGTTGAGCAGCCGCATCAGTAAGGTCAATAATTGATAATCGCCGGTGACCCAGAAGTACGGTTTCATCCGCGTTCTGCCAATATCCCTCACCGTCAGGTCCGCGGTGAAAAAGGGCGTCGGTCATTTTTTTTACATGACGTTTTGTATAAATCCCTTTTCCAGGCTGTATAATACCGGCTATACCACACATGCGGTAAAGATCGAAAATAATTCTGAGGGAATGGAAATGAGGATCTGCAGGTCTATGAAACTCCTGAAGGAAGGAGAAACTATTTATTTATCCCCGGTGGAATTAGTTTATATCAGAACTGTAAAGGCAACCTGGCTTCTATATTGTCCCATGCCATTACCAGGCTTGCACCGTTCTTTTCTTTTTCAAAAGCCATTGTAAAAAACTCAATCCGGTTATCCGTTTTTTTCACTGGTACATCAAAACGATAAGCGTCTTTGGTTGAGTCGGGTTTTAGCCCCCAGGTATCAATATTTTTATTGAAAACTATAGTCCATTTATCTTCATAAGGTATACAATATAAAACATAACGCCCTTCGCTGACCTTCTTACCTTGTACCGCTACAGTTTTAAACAACTCCAGTTCTGTGGCTTCATTTGCGCCTAACCGCCATGGCTGACCGTAATTCAACAGCCCGTGAAACAATCCCCTTCCCTGCAGATGTGGTCTGCTGTATATCACTCTTGCAATAAGAGGTTCACTAGCGCTGTTTGTCATTTTCAGCTTCGGGTAGTCGATAGGATAGTAGCTCATGTCCATCGGGGAAACATCAACCGGCGAATAAGGGTTTGCCCGGCTTTCTGCCTGCGCAATAGCCGTATCTTTTATCTGGAGCCGCGGTTTTCCGGTCTTACTATCTGTATCAGAACAACAACAGAGAAATACAAGGCCGGGCATTACCAATGCCAATCTTATTTTATACATACACTTATTTAAATAGTACTGGTAAAAGAATTTCGGTATTATCCCAGGCAACAAGCAAATCACAGCCGGAGTCTGTTTTAACAAATGTTATAGATAATGTTTCAACCGGTTCTTTTACCTGTATCACAGGAACAGATGTGCGAAGTATGTCATTTTTCGTATCATATTTAAAGGCACCCCAGGTATCTGTATCCTTATTAATTATTACAGTCCATGAACCCGGTTCGGGGATCGCATACAAAGTATACCGCCCTTTTTTTACTTTCTTATTACTTATCGTTACATCCTTATAAAACTCAATTTCCGTTGCTTCGTTTGCACCCAGGCGCCACACTTTCCCATATTCCACCAGGCTGCCAAAAACAAGCCTGCCATTTTTTTGAGGTCTGCCGTATATGATCCGTACAAGAGGACCTTCGGAGGCTTTATCACTTATTTTAAGAACCGGGTAGTCGGCAGGATAATAGCTCATATCCATAGGTGATTTATCGACTGGCGGCAATTTATTGGAATCCAGTTGCGAAAAACCTGCCGGCATAAGGCCAAATAAAAATAATATGGCAAAATATATCTTCTTCATAAAACTGATTTCAAGCCGCAAAAATAGTTCTTTATAGAAATGTTCTATTCTTCCTTTCTGCCTTTTGCTTTCATGACGCCAAAAGCTCTTCCATACGTTGCTTTGCAAATGGTTTTACTGCCTTTATAAATTCATTATAATAGCTTTCAAGCTCATTGTAATTTTCTTCAAATAAAGCAAAGGCTGACTGGCTTTCGGTCATATATGCAGATCTGCGGACAAGACCATTAAAGCTGTTTTTAATCATTTCCCGTTCACGATATCCATATAGCCAGTTTTGGCTTTTCATATACGGAAACATCCTGGCAAACTGACCGGGCACCCGGTCTGAATACAGGTCCATTACGCGATAAACTGTCTGAGAAAAAATGAATAAAGAAGTACCCGTAGCGAATTCATTTTTATCATTGGCAAGAAAATGATCGTATACTACATCCATAAAGGCGCCGCTATATAAGCGGTATACGGGGCGAAAAATTTCTTTTGCCTGTTTAGTAATTTCATTAGCATCAGTAAATTCGTCAATATTTCTGTGCAATGTGATCCCTCTCTGAATTGCTTCCGGGTAATCGAATTTTCTTTTTCCTTTTACAAAATCGCTTATAAGATTGCCAACAATCAGCTCTTCGATGCCAAAGGAAAGATATGCGTGTGCCAGGAAATTCAAAGTATATGTTTAAGCTATAATATCCGAAAGTTAATATTTAACCGGAAAATGAAGTATTCGTTAACATTTCTTTAGCCGGTCGGAAAAAAGCAAATGCATTTTTACTCTTTCGGGCAGGATTAATTCCCCGTAACTGTATCATTAGCGTACAATTAATCAATTCTATAAAAAAAGTTTGAAAAAGATTTTGAGAAAATCGTGTGTATCAGAGGAGGACGGGTACTGTATCAAATGCGTACGCTAAAATGGTAAATGGCTATAAACAGTGTTGAATGGTTAATATTTTGATACGTCTGTTAACCTGGTTTAACAGTGCTCACCATTAGTCATAAAACACTTGCAATAGGGTGTAACCTAATATAGTTTTGTTTCGTCATACAGATCAAATGAAACTTAATTAAAACCTTATTTAAAAAAATAATTGTTATGAAAAAGATGATAGTCGCGGTGGCAATGTTAGTTACAATGAGCGCATTCGCAAACGAAAAAAATGTAAACCCCAAAGCACTTAGTGCATTTAAGACTGAATTTTCAACGGCCCGGGAAGTAGAATGGACAACAACTCCTGATTATTATCGTGCAGCTTTTGATATGAACGGCCAGAAAGTATTTGCATTCTATAATACAGACGGTGAATTTATGGGCCTTGCAAGAAATATTTCTTCTGCACAGTTACCTGTTTATCTTCAGAGCAGCCTTAAAAAGAATTATGCTGGTTACTGGATCTCTGATTTATTTGAAATAGCAAATAATTACGGTACAAGCTACTATGTAACCCTTGAAGATGGCGATAAGAAAATTGTGTTGAAATCTGCAGGCGGCAGCGACTGGAGCACTTACAAAAAAGATAGAAAAATATAAACGAACTACCGGCTTGTCTAAGCTGGTTCGTGTGTGGTAAAAATAACCCGGGAATGACAAGTTTTGAGGACTAGAGTCCCGGGTTTTCTCTCCAATCTCTTTTTAGTTCTTTTAGTTTTAATCATAAAATTCTTCTTAAAATAAGATAAGAAGAGTAACAACAAGTTCTTTAATACGTATAGCTAATAACTCTTAAAATTTTAAACCTTTTAGTCATGAAAAAAATAATCTTAGGCCTGTCAATGATGATGGCAATCGGAATTTCTTCAGCATTTGCAAACGAAGAATTAAAAGTAAACGACAAAGTGTTATCTTCTTTTGGAAAAGACTTTACACTTGCAAAGAATGTACAATGGCGTGAAGAAGGTGGATACCTGAAAGCAAGATTTACTGTTTCTGATATATTGATTGAAGCGTATTATTCTGCAGATGGTGAATTCATCGGTTCAGCACGCAATCTTTTATTTGAACAACTGCCCTTGTCAGTAATCCGCGAATTCAACCAGAAATATGATGAAGCTTCTATATTAAGCGTTCTGGAGATTACTAACATTGAAGGTACTTCTTATCGCATCTGGTTAGAAAAAGATAACAAAAAGATCAAATTAAATGCTACATCTTCAGGTGAAATAACCGTGGTAGAAAAAGTAAAGAAATAATTCAGGACCTATCGTTCGGAAATGTGAAGCTCCCGCTATAAACGGGGGCTTTTTTGTTTTTAAAAACATTTATTTTTGCGGCTTCCCCGCATTGTCTCACCTTATTGTGATCTGAAGGCGGTTTTACAAAACAAGTTGTAAAATGAATAAAGGTCCGATCTCTCAATTTATTCAACATCATTACCGGCATTTCAATGCAGCCGCATTAGTAGATGCCGCCAAAGGTTATGAGACGCATTTACTCGAAGGTGGTAAAATGATGGTTACATTAGCCGGCGCTATGAGCACAGGCGAATTGGGTATTTCATTTGCTGAAATGATCCGGCAGGGAAAAGTAGATATCATAAGTTGTACAGGCGCCAACCTTGAAGAAGATGTAATGAACCTGGTAGCGCATTCACACTATAAGCGGGTGCCTAATTACCGCGACCTTACGCCACAGGAAGAATGGGAACTACTTGAAAATCACTATAACCGTGTCACGGATACTTGTATTCCCGAAGAAGAAGCATTCCGGCGTTTGCAAAAACACCTTGTAAAACAATGGAAAGACGCGGAAGCGAACGGGGAAAGATATTTCCCTCATGAATTTTTATATAAAGTAGTATTAAGCGGCGACCTGGAACAGTATTACGAAATTGATCCCAAAGACAGTTGGATAGTGGCTGCCGCAAAAAAGAATATCCCCATCGTTGTACCGGGATGGGAAGACAGTACTACCGGGAATATTTTTGCCAGCTATGTGGTAAAAGGAGAATTGAAAGCGTCTACAGTAAAAAGTGGTATTGAATATATGGTGTGGTTAACGGATTGGTACCGCAACAGTTCATCCGGCAAGGGGGTTGGGTTTTTCCAGATTGGTGGCGGTATCGCTGGTGATTTCCCGATTTGTGTTGTGCCCATGATGTACCAGGACCTGGAATGGCATGATGTACCCTTCTGGAGTTATTTCTGCCAGATCAGTGATAGTACAACCTCTTATGGTTCTTATTCTGGCGCTGTGCCCAATGAAAAAATAACATGGGGCAAACTGGATGTAAATACACCAAAGTATATTGTAGAAAGTGATGCAACAATTGTGGCGCCCCTGATATTTGCATGGGTGCTGGGTTGGTAAAATTTAAGTAATGAATATTGAAGAAACATACCTGGAAGCAGAAGCCGATATAAAGAACAGCGCATATGTAGAAGCATATAGAAAATATGAATCCATATTGTATGAAGAGCCCAATTACGCTCCCGCTCATAATTCTATGGGCTGGTTATTAAAAAACCAGTTCGATGACCTGGAGAAAGCGGAAAACCATTTTTTAGCAGCTATAAAGGCTAATCCTTTATATCCCCATCCTTACTTTCATTACGCTGTATTGTTAACAGATATGGAGCGATATAACGAGCTGGCGAAGCATTTGGATAAATGCCAGAAGGTGGCAACTATTGAAAAATCATGGGTGCATGCGCGACGTGGTATACTGAAAGAATTACAAATGCAGTTTGACGAAGCGATAAAGAATTATGAAACAGCGATACTGAGTACGCTCAGTGACGAAAAGATAAAAGATTATAAAGCGGATATTGAACGTTGCAAAACAAAGATGGAATTACAGCAAAAGAAATGAATCAGCCTGTTTTATAAGTTATCCCCGAATAAGAAGAGCTACCCCGGTGTCTCTTCTTATTAATTAAATCTTTGATTCCTGTAACAAAAGTTAAATCCTCACCGTTCTACGAAATATTTCGTCTT
>Ga0207689_10001837_pt1 | contig 20081 bp, 21 predicted proteins | sample KBSMisM52_FD_184312 | JGI IMG/M metagenome (GOLD analysis project Ga0207689, IMG submission 184312) | Miscanthus rhizosphere microbial communities from Kellogg Biological Station, Michigan, USA - KBS Miscanthus M5-2 (SPAdes) (version 2) | ecosystem: Host-associated > Plants > Roots >... | reverse complement strand
GCAGGGAACAACCCAAAGCCTGACACTCGCGCTCGCGCACGCCCGCGCGCGCCGGATTTTTTCGCGCGGCTGTGAGGGAATCAATCATGGCCGTGGACGTCACGACGATTTCGCGCGCGCACTCGCGTGTGCACGAGCAGCACGGGAAAAGGACTACGCGCCTTCACGTTGACAATGCAATTGGAAGTGCTAAACCGACGCTCCGTCTGCGGGGGAGTTCGCGAAGACACGGGGTAATTCGCGAAAACAAGAAGGAGCGCCATCATGAGTCGATCTGTTGCGTTCACTGCTTCGTTCTCGTTCGCTTTAGCCTTGTTGTGGAGCTCGGCTGCCGCATCACAAGGCGTCACCGATGACGAGCGTCACTACGACGCGCGCATCGACTACAACGCGGCATTCATAGCTTCGCAACGTGTCTTGCCAGCGCCGGCGAGCAAAGCGTTCGCCGCCAATCTCGAGGAGGCACAGGTCGAAGCGGATGCCGCCACCGGCGCGGTGAGCGCGCTCACCAGCCAGAGCGGTTATCTCACCGACAAGGCGAGCGGCGCACCGATGACGCTCGCGATGAACTTCGTGCGCACCAACCTCGCGGCACTCGGCCTGGAAGCGGCCGATCTGCAGGGCTATGCAGTCACCGACGTCGTCTATTCGAAAGTGACCGGCGCCACGCACGTCTATCTGCAGCAGCGGTATCGCGGCATTCCCGTGTACAACGCGCAGCTGCATATCAACGTGAATCGCGACGGCCGCGTCATCAGCGTCAACAATTCCTTCCTGCCGGGCATCGCGCGCGCAGTCAGCTCGTTGTCGCCGCGGATGCAACTGCCCGCCGCGGTCAACTCGGCCGCGCAATTCTCCGGGATCGCAGCGCCGGCACAGCTGCAGGCACTGCAAACGCCGCGCGGCGTGCAGCAGGAAACCAGCGTCCCGCAGGCTGGCATGTCGCTCAGGCCGATCGCCGGCAAGCTGATGCTGCTGCCCATTCGCCAGGGCGAAGCGCGCCTGGTCTGGAATTTCCAGATCCACACGCTCGATCAAGAGCATTCCTGGGACTACACGGTCGACGCCAACAGCGGCCAGGTATGGACGCGCTTCGACTGGGTCGCCGGCGACCAGTACCGCGTGTACCGCAACCCGGCCGAAAGTCCGAACCATACGAGCCCGCTGCCGCCCTCGGACGGCCGCGTCCTGGTCGTGAATCCAGCCAACACGACCGCATCACCTTTCGGCTGGCATGACACGAATGGCGTTGCCGGGGCCGAGTTCACCACGACCCAGGGCAACAACGTGCAGGCCTACACCGACGTCGATGCGAACAATTCTCCGGACGCGGGTTCCAGTCCGAGCGGCGGCAGCGCGCTCAGCTTCGACTTCCCGCTGAACCTGACGCAGGCACCGAGCGCGTATCGCCCGGCGGCGGTGACCAACCTGTTCTACTTGAACAACTTCATCCACGACGTGCAGTACCAGTACGGCTTCGACGAAGCCGGCGGCAACTTCCAGGTCAACAACTACGGCCGCGGCGGCGCCGGCAACGACTCGGTGCAGGCGGAGGCGCAGGACGGCGCCGGCACCAACAACGCGAACTTCGGCACGCCGCCGGACGGTCAACGGCCGCGCATGCAGATGTTCATCTGGACCAGCCCGAACCCGGACCGCGACGGCGATCTCGACGCCGGCATCGTGTTCCACGAATACGGCCACGGCATTTCCAATCGCCTGATCGGCGGACCCGCCAACGTCAACTGCCTGACCAATCGTCAGCAGGCTGGCGAAGGCTTGTCTGACTGGTGGGCGCTGGCGCAGACGGCCGAAGTCGGCGATGCCGGCACCGATCCGCGCGGCATGGGCACGTACGCGCTCGGTCAACCGACGTCGGGACTGGGTATCCGCACGCAGCGTTACAGCACGGATCCCGCGGTCAACACCTGGACGTACGCGAGCATCAATGGCATGGCTGTGCCGCACGGCGTCGGCTCGGTGTGGGCGCAGGCAGCGTGGGAGGTCTATTGGAAGCTCGTCAACAAATGGGGCTTCGATCCGAACTTCTTCAACGCCGCCGGCAGCGCCGGCAATCAGCGCATGATGCTGTACGTGGTCGAAGGCTTGAAGAACACCGCCTGCAATCCGACCTTCACGCAGATTCGCGACGGCATCATCCAGGCGGCCGTCGACAATCATGGCGGCGAAGACGTGTGCCCGATGTGGGAAGCGTTCGCGGCCTTCGGACTCGGCACGAATGCTGTGAGCGGCGGCGCCAACAGCACGACGCCGACCAACGGCTTCGCAGTTCCAGCGTCCTGCCAGGGTGGCGGCGGCACGGTCGTGTTCAGCGACGACTTCGAAACCAATCAGGGTTGGACCACGAATCCGAACGGCACGGACACCGCGACGACCGGTCAGTGGGAGCGCGGAAATCCTGAGGACACCAACTCGGGCGGCGCGAAGCAGCTCGGCACGACGACCAGCGGCGTGAACGATCTCGTCACGGCGCGCCTGGCGGGTGCGAGCGCGGGCGTGAACGACGTCGACGGCGGTGTCACTTCGATCCGCTCGCCGGCAATCACGTTGCCGTCGACCGGCACGCTGACGCTGACGTTCAATCAGTACCTGGCGCACGGTTCGAACGCGACGAACGCGGACTTCCTGCGCGTGAGCGTGGTTGGCACCACGACCAGCGTCGTGTTCCAGCGGATCGGCGCAGCGGCGAATCTCAATGGCGCGTGGGCCGCGGCCTCCGCGAACCTGACGCCGTTCGCCGGCCAGACGATCCGTCTGCTGATCGAAGCGGCTGATGCCGGAACGGCGAGCCTGGTGGAAGCAGGCATCGACGACGTACGGATCACGCGGCAGTAAGATTGGAGGCATGATCGGTCGATACCTGGTCTCCATGTTGATCGCCGTCGCGCTCGCTGCCTGCGGGCGCGACGGCTCAGCCGCCACTCTGAACGCACCCATCCAGCTCGCGCCTGGACAATCGGCCGTCTTCGACGCTGCGGACCTCGAAGTGAAGTTCGTCAGCATCGACGCGGACTCGCGCTGTCCGAGCGATGTCGCTTGCCTGTGGGCGGGAGAAGTCGTCGTGCGGCTCGCCGTGCGCAAGGACCGGCGCACCCGAGAGCTCGCGATCAAGGGCAATCAGAACCTGCCGCTCGAGGGCTTCGTCGTGAGCGTGCTCGAGGTGCTGCCGCCACCGAAGTCGACGCAACGAATCGCGCCGGCCGACTATCGCGTGACGCTGAAAGTCACGGCCAAAGCCCCGTAAAAACCTGTCTGTAATCGGCGTCGACTTCTGACGCTGCGCGCCGCGACGTCGCGAGGTGACATTCTGCGTCAGTCCTTAAGTCAACTGCGCCTGCGCCTAACTCGTTGTTATTCCAACCAACGACAGCGTGGCACGCGGGTTGCAACGCCACAGGCAAAGTCTCATCACAGGTACGAAGCAGATGGCGACGAAATGCGAAGTCTTCGGGTGGCTGCTGGTCGACGATGCGGCCCGCGTGCTGGTCCGTGAAGAGAGCGGCCACATCTCGCTGCAATCCACCAAGCCGGAAAGCGAACCGGGCCACTGGTCGATCCAGACCGGCTCGTTCAAACGCGGCAAGCCGATCGTCGATCCGGTGACGGGTCAGAGCCTCGGCTACGAAATGGAATGGGTGTCGAGCCCGCTCGCTTCAGTCTGAGCGGGTCGCCACACGAAAGATCGCCGTGTGGAAAATCTCCGCGGCGACCTCGCCACGCACGACATACGCCACGTACAGCTTGATGAACTGATGTCCCTTCCGCTCCCACCTCTCGAGCGGCACCGCGCGCACTTCGATCTCGTCCCCGACGCGCAGTAGCTTCCGCAGACGCAGCTCCGAGCCGGTGTGTATCCACGCCGGCATCACGAATCGCCGCACCAGCACCTGGTTCGCCTGCGACAAGATCGCATGCGGATGCAGCGTTCCCTGCTGAAACAGCTGCGTGTCATCGTCCACGCGCGCGGCGTACTCACGATTGAGCGCGTCATCCGGCTTCCACACATAGCGTGCGAACGGCTCGTCGACGTGGACGGTGTCCCAGGTGATCTCGACGCGCGCATCCGGCTCGGTCGGACCCGACACGTGCGCGTGTGAATCCACCGCCGGCTGATTCGCTTCGATCCTGCACTCCAGCGTCGCGAGCAACACCCCCGCGCTGTTCGTGCATTCCACAGCGAGAGTTTCGGTGCCCGTCTCGCGATCCGTCACCGAGATCGTTTCACCGTGGTAGGCGGGTTTGACGAAGCGCGTCGTTACCCAGCTGCCGCGCAGCCAGCGCTCGCCGAATCGCTGTGTCAGCGGCCATGCGAGATGGCCGAACACGGTGACTCCAGGCACCAGCGCTCCGGTGAAGCCGAAGCGCTTCGCGATGTCGTCGCTGTGAATCTTGTTCTCGCTCGCTTCTGCAAAATTGCGCGCGATTGCGCTGTGGACGGACATGCTCAGGACTCCCAGGCGTCGCGCTGAAGCACGAGGCGATAACCGTCAGGATCTTCGAACGTGACGCCGAGCCGATCCCAGTAGGGATTGAATGCCGGCACCGGCTCGTAGCCCGCGCGCTTGAAGCGAGAAACTGCAGCCTGCCATTCAGCCGCGTCGGGCAGATAGAACACCAGCAGATTGTCCTGAGTCGGCGCTCTGCCCGCACGATGACCGTGCGCGCGCGTGAACTCCAGGTGATACGGCGCGCCGGGCTGTCCGAGCATCACGCCATCGAAACCGTCGTGGTCCACGAAGCGATACAACTCGACGAAGCCGAGCCCGTCGCGATAAAACTTCGCGACCGCTTCCAGATCGTCGGTCGGTCGCGCCACGCGCAGCTTGGTCGTCGGCCTCATATCAATATGTCCCGCGCTGAATGTACGGCACCTGCGCGAACAAGCGGCGCTCGCCGCCGCGCGGGTCTTCTGCAAGTTTCGCTTCGACGTCGAACAGCATCGTCGCCCGCGTGCTCAGATCGTACGGCCGCCACTGCGGCAGCCCGGCGTGATTCGGATCGCCACTGCGCGCGAATGCAACGAATGCGTCGCTCATGCGATCGGCAACCTTCTGCGCCGCTGCATCGGTTCCAGTGAGCGAGCCCGGCTGCGCGATGTTGTCGAACACGAGCGGGATATCCATCGTATGCATCGCGCCGTAGCGGCCACCGTCGAGCGGCGATCGATAGTCGAGCTGGTAAGCGTAAACCGGCGCGCCTTGCTGAGCGCGCAATTCCGCCTCGATGATCGCGCCACGCCAGGAACGTCCCGCTGTCGTCGCCGCGAAAAATACTTCCGTCGGCGTGTATTGCGGATACATGCGCCGATACTCCGCGACCACATAGTCGGGATCGATGTCGACCTGCAATGCGCGCAGCAATCGCTCGGGCAGCTCCTTCCAGCCGAGCTCGAAGATGCCAGGATCGTTGCCGTTGAATGCGCGGGTCTCGTCGCGTGTGTTGCCGATGATCATGGGGATATTCGCCGCCGGCGGCGCATCGGGATAGAACGGATGCCGCGGCAGCGTCACTTGATCCAGCACCGGTCCGAAATACAGCGACCGACCAGCAAGCGATGGATCGTTCGCACGCGTGGCAGCGACCAAGGCAGCCGTATCGATCGAGCGAAGGCGTTCCGGATCGACCTTCAGCGCCGCGAGATACGCCTCGGCACGCTGTGACGCACCCCGCGGGCCGGACGCCGTGATCTGCTGACCGCTCATCGTCGCGACACGATGAAACAGGCCGCGAGCGGCCGGCATCGCCAGCAGCGTCGCTATCTTCGCGCCGCCGCCCGATTGCCCGAACAGCATCACCTGCTGCGGATCGCCGCCGAACTCCACCGCGTTGTCGCGCACCCAGTTCAGCGCGAGCACGAGATCGAGCAGCCCCACGTTGCCGGAGGCCGCATACTCCGCGCCCGCGAGACGGCTCAGATAGAGATGACCAAATGCATTCAACCGATGGTTCGCGGTGACGACGACAACGTCACCGCGCAGACAGAGCCGCGTGCCGTCGTAGAGCGGGCTGGAACCCGAGCCGCTGCTGTATTCACCGCCGTGAACGTAGACCATGACGGGGCGCTTGCCGCCATCGCGCAGTGCCGGCGTCCAGACGTTCAAGCTCAGGCAGTTCTCGCTGACCGCTTCTTTCGCATCAGGCTGCGGACATGCCGGACCGTAGTCGAGCGCATCGCGAACCCGCTGCCACGGGGTCGCCGCGATCGGCGGCAGGAATCTCCGAGTCGCCGAGTCCGCGCCATACGGCACTCCCTTGAAGACGTTCACGCCGCGATCGAGAACGCCGCCGATCTTCCCCGCGCGCGTCTGCGCGACCACGTGCCGCGCACCAGCCGCGTGCGCCGAGATGGCGAGACTGCTCGCTGCTGCCAGGCAGAGGAATTGACGTCTCGATGTCATGAACTCGCAGCGTAAACCTTCGAGCAGCACTGCTGCCACTGATGTGGCACCATTCCACGCCCGGCGTCGGATGCGCCACTGACCTGCGAACCAAAGTGATCGTTCATCTCATCGACGGCACCTACGAGCTGTTCCGTCACTTCTACGGCCTGCGTCGCTTCAGCAAGGGAGCGGACAAGCCGTTCGGCGCCGTCGTCGGCGTGCTCAATACGGTGCTGGAAACCATCGAGGGCGGCGGCACGCACATCGGCGTCGCGACCGATCACGTCATCGAGTCGTTCCGCAACGAGCTGTGGGACGAGTACAAGACCGGCGATGGCATCGAGCCGGCGCTGTGGGCGCAGTTTCATCCGCTCGAGGAGGCACTCGCTGCCATGGGCGTGGCCGTGTGGCCGATGATCGAGCTCGAAGCCGACGACGCACTCGCTTCGGCCGCGGCACTCGCAGCGGCAGACGAGCGAGTGCAGAAAGTATGCATCTGGACACCCGACAAAGATCTCGCGCAGTGCGTGGTCGACGATCGCGTCGTGCAGATGGACCGTCGCGCGAAGGCGATTCGCAATGCCGCCGCCGTGCGCGAGAAGTTCGGCGTCGATCCAGCCCTGATCCCCGACTATCTCGCGCTGGTCGGCGACACGGCCGACGGCTATCCCGGGATCGACGGCATCGGCAAGGCTGGCGCCGCGCGCCTCGTCCGGCAATACGGCCCGATCGAAAATTTCCCGCCGACGGTCCTGGGCGAGCAGCGCGAGCTCGCACTCTTGTTCAAGAAGCTCGCGACCCTGCGCACCGATGCTCGCTTGTTCGCCAACGTCGACGAGCTGCGCTGGCAAGGCCCGCGCGACACATTCGCGGCGATGAGCAAACGCCTCGGGGATGATCGCGTGCTGGCGCGGAGCCTCAAGGCGCCTCGCTGAGCCGCGCGGCGCGCATCAATAGATAGTTGCGCTCGGGGACGCTCGTGGTTCGCGTCGCCGCCTGGCGGTACAACGCAATCGCTGCCTCGCGATCGCCGGCTCGTTCCAGAAGATGCGCGCGCACCGCGACGAGTCGATGACTGCCGGCGAGTCGTTCGTCCTTATCCAGCGCTTCGAGCAGCTCCAGCCCCGCCCGCGGCCCGTCGACCATTGCAGTCGCGATCGCGCGATTCAGCGCGACCAGAGGATTGTCCGACATCCGTTGCAGCACACCGTACAGCGCAAGAATTTGCGGCCAGTCGGTGTCCTCGGCGCGCGGTGCCTCGTCGTGCAAGGCCGCGATTGCAGCTTGCAACTGATACTCCCCGGCGGGCGCACTCGATAGCGCCGTACTCACGAGCGCAACCCCTTCCGCAATCGCTTCCCGATCCCACAGCGATCGATCCTGTTCGTCGAGCGGAATCAACTCGCCGAGCGGACCGGTGCGTGCCGCACGACGCGCATCGGTAAGCAACATCAGTGCGAGCAGACCCGCGACCTGCGCGTCGTCCGGCAGCAACGTGCGAACGGCGCGGGTGAGCCGGATCGCCTCGTTCGACAAATCCGTGCGATGCAGGGTCGGTCCGGAGCTCGACGTGTAGCCTTCGTTGAAGATCAGATACAGAACGTGCAGCACCGAGCTCAAGCGCTGCGCGCGCTCCGCTGCGTCGGGCATGCCGAACGGAATGCGCGAGGACTCGATGCTCTGCTTGGCGCGACTGATCCGCTGCGCCATCGTCGCTTCCGGCACGAGAAAGGACTTCGCGATCTCGGCCGTCGTCAGGCCGCCTACCGCACGCAGCGTCAGCGCGATCGCCGATGCCGGCGAGAGCGACGGATGACAGCACATGAACAGCAGCACCAGCGTGTCGTCGGGATCGATGCCGGGCTCGGCATAGACAGCCGGCGCGACGACGACCGGCACCTCCTCGACCGCGACGGTCTCGCGATTGCGACGGGAGATCTCGCTGCGCACGTGATCGGTCATCCGTCGCAGCGCGACCTGGATCAACCAGCCGCGCGGATTTTGCGGAGCGCCGTCGCGCGGCCATTGCGAGGCAGCGGCGATCAGCGCTTCCTGCACGGCGTCCTCGCAGGCAGCGAAATCGCGAAAACGTCGCAGCGTCGCACCGAGCACTTGTGGCGCCAGGTCGCGCAGCAGCTGCTCGGTTCGACGGTTCAGCGACGCGAAGGTCACGCTGTCTCGGGCGGCCCGCTCATCACCTGGCGGACTTCGATCGCCATGTTGAGCGGCTTGCCGCCCGGCCCGGGCGCCGCGGAAGCTTCGGCCGCGATCTGGTACGCGCGCTCGGTACTCGCGACGTCGACGATCCAGTAGCCGGCGAGAAACTCCTTGGATTCCGGGAAGACGCCGTCGGTGATCGGCTTGCCGTCCTTGCCGGCGCGGACGATCTTGGCCTGCGTCGGCGCGTCCAGGCCTTCGGCGCTCACCAGTTCGCCCGAAGCCGTCAGCTTCTGCGAGAAGGTGATCATGAAGCCGATGTGCGCCTCGATCTCTTTCTGCGGCCAGCTGCCGAACTGCTCGTAGGCGTTGCGCGGGCCGTTCATCATCAACATGTACTTCATGACAGGGCTCCTGTTCCGGTAGGCAGCTCGACATGAGCCGCTTTCATCCCCTAGTCGGAGCCGCAAGCGGCTTCTCGACATCGCCGCGAGGAATTTTAGCGGGCCTACCAACGGGGGCGAAAATAGCTATCCATAGCGTGGTCCGCCCCGGCCCCGAATCGCCATGATTGCTCCATGGGCGCCGTCATCGCCGCTGTCTCGAAATATCGCGTCGACAACGTGCCGCTGCTGCTGCAGCCGTTGTTCATGCTGTACGGCTTCGGCGTCGGCCTGGCGCAGTTTGCGTACTCCTGCCTGATCCATTGGACCTGCCGCATTCGCTACGAGGGTCGGGAGGCGCTGGCGGCAGATCGCAACTGCATTTATGCGGTGTGGCATGGCGACCTGCAGTCCTACTTCTGCGTGTTCCTGCAGCATCGGCAGCACTCGTGGATCATGCATCCGAGCTGGCACTTGAAGCCCGTGCAGATCTGCATGCGCCTGTGCGGGATCGATCGGATCATTCTTGGCTCCAGCGGCCACGGCGGTCGCGCGGCGGCGGAACGGCTGATGCAGGAACTGCGCGCGGGGCGATGGTCGGGCATCGCGCCGGATGGCCCGGCCGGTCCGGCGCGCGTTGCCAAACGCGGCGTCGGCCACATCGCTGCGCAGACGGGCGTGCCGATCGTGCCGCTGCGCTTCACGCTGTCGCGTGCGCTCGAACTTCCGACCTGGGATCGCAAACGGCTGCCGCTGCCGTTCTCCATGATCACGCTGCGGTTCGGTCGGCCGATCGCCGTCGATGCTGGAAATTTCGAAGCGGCTATTCGCGAAATGGAGGCGGCCCTTTAGGTAGGCGCGTCATCGGTCGTGGGCTAGTATCGGCCTTCCCTCGTTGGAAGCCTCCGGAGACGCCGATGACTCGCACGACTTCTTCGCATTTATCGCGCCGTGACGTTCTGTGTGCCGGCATTCTCGGCGGTGTCGCGGTGGCTCTGCATCCAGCATTGCGAGCGCAAGCCGCCGACAGCACGCCGATCCTGAAGGCGATTCCTGCGACGGGCGAGAAGATTCCGGTGATCGGCCTGGGCACGAATGCTTACGGCGTGACCGATAGCGCCGAGCTCGCCTCGCGCAAGGAAGTCTTACAACGCATGTCGGGACTCGGCGGGCGCGTCATCGACACCGCGGCGGCGTACGGGCGCTCGGAGGAAGTCATCGGCGAGCTGCTTGCGGGCCTCGGCAATCGCAAAGACTATTTCCTCGCGACCAAGACGCCGATGGGCTCGCTCGGCGACATGAAGGGCGCGATCGACGAATCGTTCCGGCGGCTGCGCACCGATCACATCGAGCTGCTGCAGGTTCACAACATGAATGACGCGGACAAGCAGCTGCCGGCGTTCAACGAGTACAAGCAGGCGAAGAAGATCCGCTATCTCGGCGTCACCACTTCGCAGGACGGGCACTACGAAGAGATGGCGCGCGTCATGCGTGCCCACAAGCTCGACTTCATCCAGGTCGACTACTCGCTCGGCAATCGCAGCGCCGAGGAGAAGATCCTGCCGCTCGCGCAGGAGCGCGGCATCGCAGTGCTCGCTAACGTGCCACTCGGCGGCCGACGCGGCTCGCTCATCTCGAACATCGGCGACAAGCCGCTGCCGCCGTGGGCGAGCGAGATCGATGCGACGTCGTGGGCGCAGCTGCTGCTGAAGTACGTCGTGTCGCATCCAGCCGTGACGTGCGCGATCCCCGGCACGACGAAGCTGAAGCACGCCGAAGACAATCAAGCCGCCGGCCGCGGGCGACTGCCCGACGCCGCGATGAGAAAGAAGATGGAGCAGTTCTGGGAGTCGGTGGCCTGAGTCGACTGGTGCCGGGGGAAGAAAACAGCTCATAAGTCAGCACCGCAGCAATCCGATGCTGCACTGCTGAGTTATGAGCCGTGATTTTCCCCCGGCACCATCCTACTCGCGTGAGTAGACGCCGGCTTGGTCCATCGCGCGGGTCATTGCTGCGAGCCTGGTCGTAACGTCGGGGCTCAACTGAGCGCGGGCGGCGAAGTCGTTGACGTTCAGGAACAGGCCGGCGCTGCGGCGACTCTCCAGCAACTTTGTAGCTGCAGCCTCATCGACGCCCGGCAGCTTCAGCAGCTCGTCGCGCTCCGCGGTGTTGAGATTGATCGCGGTCTTCGCTTCCTTGTCCGGGCCGCCGACCGGCGCGTCGCTCAACAGCCAGATGTTCGGGCCGAGCGCGGCGCCCGCTTTCTCTGGATTCTTCAGGACTGCCTCGCGCAGCTCGGCCATCGCCTTGCGACAAGCCGTCAGTTCGGCGACGAACGTCTTCATGTCCCCTGACCTGCCGCGTGCCGCGACGCTCTCGACGCGCGGCGTGAGACTCGCGTCGGCCGTCGCGCCGTAAGTCGTGTCGAGCAGAATCGTCAGCATCCGCTCGCTGTCCTTTGGAAACAGCGAGCGATGCGCAGCGACGAGTTGCACCATCAGCGGCGCATCCGCCTTGGGTTTGAGCTTGTTGAGCGCAGCGAACGCGTCGAACATCGCACTGTAGCGCGCGAGGAGCGCACGCTGGTCCCCCGGCCCCGGCGCGAGCCAGCGATAGAACAGCGTCGCGACGACTCCTTCGGACGCCAGCATCTGGTTGCCGTTCTTCAGGCGCTCGACATCGAACAACGTGCTGCGCTGAGTCGAGTGCTCGGCCCCTTGTGGTGCTTGCAGCTGCACGAACCAATTGCGTCGGACGCCGTCAGTGCGCGCGGCACGATCGAGATTGCTCAGCCAGTAAGGCACGAGCGGCTTGAACGTCAGGCCGAGATCCTCGTCGTGCAGCGTCGTGTTGTGCGTCAGCCGGCGCACGACTGCCTGGAAGTGCGTCGCGAAGCCCTCGTCGAACGCGGTCGGATAATCGGTGACGTTGAAGCTCATGTGCGGCGTGCGCGAGTAGCCGAACGGCAGGTTCGGAAACAACCGACGCAGGAACACGTGGCCCATCTCGTGCGCGAAGATCTCCTCGAAGCCGCCGTTCGCGACGATGTCTTCATCGACGACGAGATCGACGAAGGCATCGGGCACGAAGCGCTCGCCGTGGTCTTCGCGCAGCCAGAATCCGGCGCGCGGAAACCCACCGTCCTCGACTGCGAGATACAACCAGGTCGGAACCGGCGCGATGCCGGCGCGCCGCTGCGCGAGCTCGTCGAGTGCGAGCACTGTCGCGGTGAAGCCTTCGCGCGCTTCCTGCTGCAGCTTGTCGAAGAGCGGACCGCTGGTCACACGCGTGACAACCGGCGCGGGGTGATCGTGCGCGTCGCGCTTCATTAATGGCTCGTCGTCGACCATGACTGGCGCGAGCACGCCCAACTCCGCGGCCGCCGCGGCCGATGTACACAAAGCGCACAGGATGAGTGCGAAAAAATGCTGCAGTGCTGAGTTATGCATCGCTTTTTTACCCCGGCACCGGGCCGCCCGGGCCGCGGCGAGCGGCGCCCTGCAGCAGGCGTTCGGTGTCGATGACGGCGCGCGAGTGTTCGCCGCAGCCGATCGGGCCGGCGTCGTCGAAGGCTTCGACTTTGAAGAGGAAGAGCTTGCCGTCGTGGCGCTCGAAGGTCGCGACCGCGCGGACTTTGCCGCCGACCGGCGTCGCGGCGGTGTGCTTGACGTTGAGCGAGACGCCGACCGAGAGCTGACCAGGCTTGAGCGCCGGCCGCATCGCGCGAGCAGCGGCCAGCTCCATCAGCGCGATCATGCGCGAGGTCGCGAAGACTTCGGGAAACGAATCCTCGCTCGACAGCGCGAGCACTTTCGCAGTGTCGCTGCTCTGAACGAGTATCTCGGCCTGGCCCGAATCGCCTGCGTTGAGCATGACTGTCTCCAGCAAACTCACCCGACGAACGCGCGCGGCGGCGGCCAACTGTCCCACGGCGATGCATCCGCGACCAGCAGCTTGCCAGCCGCCGCGCGCAATTCTTCCGGCAACGGACACGATCGACGCGCGACGGTATCGATATGCACGCCCTTCAGCATGCTGGTCGCAACGTGCTCGCCGGTTTCGTCCCGCTGCATCTCGTGCACGAACCGCACGCTGCTCGTCCCAAGCTCGATGATCGCGGAACGTACACTGATGACGTCGCCCGCGTACAGCTCGCCGCGATAGCTGAGCCGCTGATCGACCGCGACCATGCCGCGTCGCTGCGCCCGCAGATACGACGGCGTGATGCCCGCAGCAGCGAACAGTTGCCAGGTCGCCTCATCGAACTTGCCGACGTACCACATCACGTTCATGTGACCCATCTGGTCGCAGTGCCACGGGTAGACCGTGCCTCGGTACGTCATCACGTGCTGCGTCATCTGCCACCCGCCTCCGGCCCGCTCAATGGCCCACTTTCGACATGTCCACGACCCGCGCCGTGCGCGGCGCGAGCCAGATCAGCAACGCTGCTGCGCAGAATGCCAGCGCGCACGTCGCCATGATCTCGTTGGTCGCGAGCATGACACTTTGACCCTGGGTCATGCCATCCAGCACGTTGCGAACCGAGTCCATGTCGAAGCCGGAGCCGAGCAGCGAGCGCGTCATCTCGCCGCTGCTGTCGATCTGGCCTGCGAGCTCCGCGTGGTTGGCAGACGTGTTGCTCTCCCAGGCCGTCGTCGTGATCGAAGTAGCGAACGCACCGGACAGCGTGCGCAGGAAGTTCATCAAGCCCGCCGCCGACGCAGTCTCGCTCTCATCGACGCTCGCCAGCGCATGCGCGGTGATGGGCAGGAAGAAGAACGGCAGTCCCAGGCCCATCAGCATCAGCGGCACCGAGACCTGCCAGAAAGTCATGTCGGTGGTCGAGCCCATGCGCCACAGCGAAACCGCGCCGATCCACAGCATGCCGAAGCACACCAGCCGCCGCGGATCGACCTTCGTCATGAGCATCCCGGCAACCGGCGCCATGAAGATTGCGAGCAGTCCGGTCCACGAGGTCGCGAGACCCGCCCACGACGACGTGTAGCCCATATAGCTCTGCAGCCACAGCGGCGTGAGCACGTTCGCGGCGAAGAAGGCACCGAAGCCGATGCTGATCACCAGCACGCTGGTGCTGAAGCCGCGATGGCGGAACACGCGCAGGTCGACGATCGGATGCCGCTCGGTCGATTCCCAGATCAGGAATGCCGCGAGACCGATGACCGCAACGAGCGCCAGCGCCCAGATCTCCGCCGACTCGAACCAGTCGTGCTCCTTGCCGAGGTCGAGCATGAGCTGCAGCGCGCCGACCGACACGATCAACAGCACGAGACCGACTTTGTCGATCGGCACGCGCTTCAGCTGCTCCTCGTAGCGCTTGAGCATGCGCCACGCCACCGGCGCGCAGACCAGCGCGAGCGGCACGTTGACGAAGAAGATCCACGGCCACGAATAGTCGTCGCACAGCCAGCCGCCGAGGATCGGACCGACCACGGGCGCGACCAGCGTCGTCACGGCCCACAGCGCAGTCGCCGCAGCCGCTTTCTCCTTGGGGAAGATCCGCAGCAGCAGCGTCTGCGACAACGGAATCATCGGACCGCCGCACACGCCCTGCATGATGCGCCCGAAGACCAGCATGCCCAGCGAGTTCGCGAAGCCGCACACCAGCGAGAACACACCGAACATGCCCATGCACGTCGTGAACACGCGCACCGCGCCGAAGCGTGCCGCCAGCCAACCGGTCAGCGGCACGAAGATCGCTTCAGCGACCGCGTACGAAGTGATCACCCAGGTGCCCTGGCTCGAGCTGATCCCAAGGCCGCCCGCGATGTTCGGCACGGAGACGTTGGCGACCGTCATGTCGAGCACGGCGATGAAATTCGCCGCGGCGAGCACGATAGCCGCCATCCACAGCATCGATCCCTTCAGCGGACCTTCGAATGTCGTGCCGGACATAGCATTCCCCTCTGGTTGAATTGCTCGACGCTCAGCCGTCCGAGCGCGTATCGATCGTCGCAGTCATCGATAGGCCGACCTGCAGCGGGCGCGCAGCCAGCTCCGCCGCGTCGAGCCGGATGCGCACCGGCACGCGCTGCACGACCTTGATCCAGTTACCGGTCGCGTTCTGCGCCGGGATCGTGGCAAACGTCGAACCCGTGCCGCCCGCGAGACCGGCCACAGTGCCGTGATAGGACACCGAGCGGCCATACAGATCGGACTTCACTTCGACCGGCTGACCGATGCGCACACGCTCGAGCTGCACTTCCTTGAAGTTCGCATCGACGTGCACCTCGTCCACCGGCACGACCCACACGAGCGGCGCACCCGCCTGCACTTGCTGGCCGACCTGCACCGAACGGCGAGCGATCACGCCGGCCTTCGGCGCTCGAATCACCGTGCGTTCGAGATTGACGAGCGCCTGGTCGCGCTTCGCGCGAGCGAGCGACACTTCGGGATTGGTCTCCTCCGTCGCATCCACGATCAGCACCGCGTTCGCTTCACGCGAGCTGACGGCCGCCGTCACGCTGGCCTGCGCCGTCGCGAAAGCGTTGCGCGCCTTCGTCAACTCGTCGCCGGAGACGGAGCCCGAAGCTGCGAGCGCTTCGCGACGTTCGAGATCGACCTTCGCCCGCGCGAGGTCCGCGTCGGCCGCCGCCTGTTGCGCGGCGAGACTCCGATCGGTCGCGACATAGCCGCGCACTCGCCGCAGCGCTCGACCGAGCTCCGCTTCCGACTGTGCCAACGCGAGACGCGCGTCGGTGTCGTCGAGCACGATGACGACGTCGCCCTGCTTCACTTGCTGCGTGTCGGTGACGCGCACTTCGCGCACGATGCCGCTGACTGCAGGCGTGACCTGCGCAGTCTCGGCGGCCGTGTACGCGTTGTCGGTCGAAATAAATTTCGAGCCGTAGTAGTGCGAATACAGGCCGTAGCTGATCGCATTCGACAGCACGGTGCTGCCGAGAATCAGCAGCCACTTCCTGCGCTTGGCGCGATTGCGTGCGTCGTCTGCAGCCTCGGCTGCGGTATCGAGCATCGCTGATTCATGCTTGGTCATAAAACCTCCTGATTACGATTTCTTGATCTGGTAGCCGCCGCCGAGCGCGCGCACCAGCGCGACGTCGAGGGCGAATGAACGGGACTGCAGGTCGCTCTGCGCGCGCAGGTTGGCGAGCAATTCGTCCTGCGCGGACAGCACGTCGAGATAGCTCGCCAGGCCGCCTTCGTAGCGATTGCTCTGGATGCGCCAGGCTTCGCGCGCTGCGTCGACTGCATCGTTGGTGCTTTCGAGCTGCGGCCCGAGCGCCTTCTGACCGACCGCTGCATCGGCGAGCTCTTGCAGCGCCTGGATCACGGCGCCGTTGTACTCGGCCACCGCGGCGGCGTAGTCCGCTTCGGCGCCGCGCAGATTTCCGCGCAGCGCGCCGCCGGTGAAGATCGGCAGCGTGATCGCCGGACCGCTGCTGCCGGTCGAAGAGCCGTTGTGCGTCAGCATGTCGAGGCCCCTCGATTGCAGACCGATGACCGACGTCAGATTGATATTCGGATAGAACTCGGCGCGCGCCTGATCGATACGTCGAGCCGCAGCTTCGGCACGCATGCGTGCCGCGACGACATCCGGGCGCCGACCGAGCAGGTCAGCTCCCAAGTGCTCCGGCAACGCGAACGAGCGCGAAACATCGACCTTCGGGCGCGTGATCGAGAGCCCGCGATCCGGGCCAGCACCGACCAGCGCAGCGATGCTGTTTCTCTGCACCGCGAGCTGTTCCTCGACTGCCAGCAGATCCGCTTCGGCCCGCGAGCGACGCGCCTCGACCTGACGCACGCTGCCGAGCGTCTCAAGGCCGTTCTCATGTCGATCACGGAACAGCTCGACAGTCTTGGTGCGAACTTCGAGCGCCGCAGCGGCCGTGTCGTACGCAGCGTGCAGACGCGCGAGCTCGGCGTATGCCGATGCGATACCCGTCGCGAGCATCAACCGCGCTTGCGCCGTCTCGGCCTGCGCGGCGTTGGCTTCGGACGTCGCAGCGGCGATTGCCGCGCGATTGCGTCCCCAGAAATCGAGCTGCCAGGAGAACGTCAACGAGGCGCTGGCGTAATCGTCCCAACCCTGCGGCGTCAGGTCGCGCGGCGTCAGGTAGTTGTAGCTGTGCTTCTGCTGGATCGCTGCAGCGCTCGCGCTTACCTGCGGCTTGTTCGCCGAGTCGGCGACCTGGGTCGCGGCCTGCGCGCGGCGCAGACGAGCTTCGGCGACAGCGAGATTCGGCGAACCCGCCAATGCCTCGCGAACGAGCGAGTCGAGCTGCGCATCGCCGTACGACTCCCACCAGCTTTCTGCTGGCCACGTGCCGACGGGCGCCGCGAGCGAGTACGAGCTCGCATAGTCCGCTGCCGAAGCGACTTGCGGATGCGCACCTTCGGGAGGCAGCGCGGCACACGCCGACAAGGCCAGAGCGATCGCGAAGTAGAGCGAGCCTCTTGCGGTCGATATCACTTGTGCCCGCATCGCCGGGCTGGACCGGTGCGACCCTCCGTCAAACATCGGTAGGGCACGTGGCACCGGGCCAACCCGCAACGGCGTGCCGTCACTATCGGTCACGCGCGGTTGCTGGCGATCGCTGGCAGTCATGGTCACTCTCCTCTGTTCGGCTGCTCGTGCAGCGCGGCGGCGTTGATCAGGCAGGCGAGCAGCTCCTCGCCCGTCGTGAATTGAAACTGGTGTCCCGAAGCCACGTGTTCGAGCCGGCCGACGATCCGTCCGTGACGGGGGGAGGCGTCGCAGTGCAGCTTCAGCACGTAGGAGCGCTCGTGCGGGTAGCTGGCATGGGGGCTCAAGACCATCGGCTGTGCTCTCGTGTGACGTTCGGGACGGGAGACAGCGTAGGGACGCGGCCCGTCGAAGTCGTAACGGAGCGGTCTGGTTTCGGTCTGGATTCGAGGCGGCGGGAATGGAAAGCCGCGGCCGGAATAGCAAGCTGTAGGTCGGGCTTCAGCCCGACAACAGCGCGGAAGTCGGGCTGAAGCCCGACCTACAGCGATCTAACGCAGGTCAGTGGGTCAGCGCAGGTCTTTGCGGGTGATCAGCGCGATCGGCAGGCCGATGAGGAACATGTGGACCAGTACGCCGGTGATCCTGATGTACGCAGGGCCGCTGTCGCCGACGGAGCCGATCGCGGAGAGCGGCAGGACGACGTAGTTCATCACGCCATACGTCACGAGACCGTACGCGATCCCGAACGGCACGGCGCGATCGACGAGCAAGCGGATGTTGCGTGCCGCGAAATAGAAAATCGCGGCGATGATCGTCGCCATCGTGAAGTGCAGCAGCAGGCCGAAGAGTCCTGTCGCGGTACCGCCGCCGGACGCGGCTTCGCGTCCGAGCAATCCCGCCGCAATGCTCCTGCCAATGCGGAGCGGCGTGACGCCTTGCAATCCCCAGATGATGAAGGCGTAGCTGATGTCGAGCGCGCCGGCGACGAGGCCGGCGATGACGATTGTTCGCAGCGGCCGGCGGCTCGTGCTCTGGAGGTTGTCGGAAGCAACCAAGGTCGAGTGATTGTTTGCCATGCGTCGGAGAATACGACGCGAGTTGCCCGACCGCGCAGGGTCGCCGTAAGCAAGCTGGCCGATTGTGCTCGTGAGATCCGCGCGTGCCGCGCGGTCAGGTGTCGAGCATGCGCACCCAGCGCACGCGTCGGTGACGCTTGAAGTCCATTCGCTGATAGAGACGCTCGGCAGCTTCGTGTCCGGCGTCGACTTCGAGATCGAGCGCGATGCAGCCGCTGTCGCGCGCGACCTGCATCGCTGCTTCGATCAGTTGCTCGCCGATGCCGTGGCCGCGACGCGATGGCTCGACGTACACCTCGTCGAGCCACGCGGCCGGACCGCCGTGCTCCAGCGTCCATAAGAATGAGATGACGGCGACGCCGACGAGCTCGCCGTCGAGCTTGAACGTGAGAATGCGACCGAGCGAGTGATCTTCGATCAACCCGCGCGTCGCACGCTCGAGCGCGGCCGACGTGAGCACGATGTCGTGCTCCTCCAGCTGCGTGCGCAGCAGCTGGATGATCGCTTGCAGATCCTCGTTGCGTGCCGTCTCGATCACTTCGCCGCCGCTGGGAATGCCGGAAGTTTGTCGATGTCGCGCGGATCGTGCTGAATGATCACGGTGGCATTCAGGTTCTTCGCGATCTGCTTGAACCGATCGAACGACGCGAGCGTGTCGGCGCGATTGAAATTGAAAGTCGGCACGCCGTTGCTGTCGTAGTTCTCGTGGAAGTGCGCCTGATCGCCGGTGAGCAGCACGTTGCCCTTGTCTTTGAGCTTCACCAGCAGACTGTGATGGCCCGGCGTGTGGCCCGGCATGTCGAGCATCACCACCGTGCCGTCACCGAACACGTCTTTGTCTTTCGCGACCGGCTCCGACTTACCTTCGCCGCTGAGCCAGTGCTTGAGCGGCGCTGCGTTCGTCGTGCCCGACGGCGTCGGGCCCTTGAGCACGTCCCAGTCGCCCTGGCCGATCAGCAGTGTCGCTTGCGGGAACGAAGCCGCCTGGCCGGTGTGATCGCCGTGATAGTGGCTGATGCCAACATATTCGATCTGCTCCGGCTTGATCTTCAACTGCGCCAGCTGCTCGATGAGCGTGACCTTGACGGTCGGACCGGTCGCTGTTGCGCCGGCGGCGGGATAACCCGTGTCCCAGATCATGTAGTGATCTGCATGGTGGATGAGATAGCAGCTCGCCGTGAGCTGCAGCTTCTTGCCTTCGTAAGCCATCGTGTCCGAGAAGCGACCGATGTCCGCGGGAGGAGCGCTGCTCGCGCAATCGAAGCGAGTCAACGATACGTCGGCGGGTGTCTGCGCGAAGACCGGTATTGCAGCCAGGCAGGCGATTGCGCCGGCCATCGAGGAAGGGATCGACTGAGTCATGCGGCTCTCCTTTAGAATGGCCCCGGATTCGGCAGGGCGCGAGTATGTCAGTCTCCGATAACTACCGTACATACATAGTCGAGCAGCTCGAGACGCTGCCCGGCTTGAGCACGCGCCGGATGTTCGGCGGTCTGGGCCTGTACAGCGGCGAATGGTTCTTCGCGCTCATCGACGACGACGTGCTGTACTTCAAGGTCGACGACGCGAACCGCGAGGACTACACGTCGCGCGGCATGAAAGCGTTCATGCCGTT
>Ga0207689_10001836_pt1 | contig 20086 bp, 16 predicted proteins | sample KBSMisM52_FD_184312 | JGI IMG/M metagenome (GOLD analysis project Ga0207689, IMG submission 184312) | Miscanthus rhizosphere microbial communities from Kellogg Biological Station, Michigan, USA - KBS Miscanthus M5-2 (SPAdes) (version 2) | ecosystem: Host-associated > Plants > Roots >... | reverse complement strand
CTGGAAGTCCTGGGGCGGCGCGCCTGATCCGTGCCGCGGGGCGTAGTCGCGCGGGGCGGGCTCGGGCTCCTGGGCCGGCTGCCACCACGACTCGGAGTCGGGGCGGGCTGCGGGTTCCGGCTCGGCTTCCGGGGCGGCGGGAGCCGGCGCGGCAGGGGCCGGCGCGGCAGGCATCGACAGCGCGGTGCCGGGGTGGTCAAGCGGGGGCGCGGCGGCCGGCGGCGCCGCAGGGGCGGCCACCTGAGGCACGCAGCGGAGGACCGGGCCGTCGTCCGGGTTGCCCAGCCGCACCACGCATTCCTCACGGATATCGATCCGGTCGAGCCGCTGCGCCCCGAGGAACGTTCCGTTGGTGCTGCCGAGGTCTTCTATGACCCACCCGTCAGCTTCGGCGCGCATCTCCCCGTGCCGCCACGACACGCGCGAGTCGGTCATGACAATGTCGGACTTAGGGTCCCGGCCGATCTGGTACGTGGTTCCCGCGGTTAGCTGATGGACCGAGCGCCTGGTCCGTACTTCCAGGTCGGGAGGGGCAGATGGGCTGGCAGGCCCGCCTGCGACGGGCGCGGCTTCGGCTAGCCCGGCGGGCGCGAGCCCGGCTGGGGACGGACTGGCCTGCGGCGGGCGACGGTCAGACCAGTCGAAACGCTCGGGTGGCATGCTTACAAAGTGTAGGGCCGCCGCGGGTAAACGGGAATCAGGAGAACCATTCAGGTTGACCGTGCGTTTTGACATATTGGGAGGCGGACACCCTGATACTGGAGCGTCCGGCACGGCATCTTGAAACTGAGGGTCTGGAACCCCGAGCCACACTCGCGCTGAAGGCTACATGTGACTCACTCGCTATCCCCGGTAACTAGATGACACCGCAAAGGTGGGGAAATGATGATCGTTGGCAGGCATCGCGGGGATAGGGCCATCATGGCCCGCGACACGGGGAGCGCCGCATGAGCTCCGATCCCACCCAGCCCGTGCCGGAGTGGTGGCAGCAGCCGCAAGCACCGAAGAAGGAGCAGGGGACCCAGAAGGACAGGGACCCACAGGACTCTCAGGCGACGCGGCAGTATCCGACGAGCCAGGGATCACCCGCCACGCCGACTTTCACGCCCAGCCAGGGAAACCAGTCCGGCCAGGGGTACCCGGCGGACCAGCGGCACCAGTCCGGCCAGGGGTACCCGTCCGGTCCGGGGTTCCCGTCCGGCCAGGGGTATCAGCAAGATCAGGACTATCCGGGGAACCAGGGTTACCAGGGACCGCCAGGGGCCCCGACGTATCCCGCCAACCAGGGCTTCCCGGCCGCTCAGGGTTACCAGGGACCGCCAGCGCGGGTGCGCCGGCGACGGCGCCGGTGGCCGTGGATCACCCTGCTCGTCATCGTCCTGGTGCTGGTGGGCGGGGACCGCGCTGCCAAAGCCTACGCCGAGGACCGGATGGCCAGCCAGGTCCAGTCGTCGCTGGCCCTGTCCGGCAAGCCGAACGTGACCATCCAGGGCTTCCCGTTCCTGACCCAGGCGGCCGCCCGTACCTTCAACACGGTCGACGTCAACGCGAGCAACGAGACCGCGGGACCGGGCGGGCAACTCCAGATCGCCAGCCTGACCGCGACGCTGCACGGGATGCACATCCACGGGACCAACAGCGCCACGGTCGACCAGTTCACCGCGTCGGCCCTGGTCACGTTCACGGCGCTGGCCCACGCGGGGGGTATCCCGCAGGGCATCACGCTATCCCCCGCCGGTCCGAACCAGCTCAAGGCGACCGTCGACATCCTGGGCTTCAGCAGCGATGCCACGGCCAAGGTCACCCAGGTCGGCAGCAACAAGATCAACGTCAAGATCACCGACTTCGGCGGGGTGCCGGCCGACGTCCTCGGCAGCCTGACGGACTTCACGTTCAGCATCCCGAAGCTCCCGGCCGGGGTGAAGATCCAGAGCATCAGCGTCACGCAGCAGGGGCTCCGGGTCACCGCCACCGGCCAGAACACCACGCTGAGCCAGTAACCCAGAACACCACGAGAGGGCCGGACCGTTCGGGATACTGGGGACGGGACCTGGGACGGCGGTAGGCTCTCGGCTGATGCCTGCCACCTGTGCCTTCTGTGCCATCATCCGGGGCGAGACGCCGGCCGTGACCATCCTGGAGACGGAGCGGCTGCTCGCGTTCCTCGATCACCGGCCGTTGTTCTACGGGCACACGCTGCTGGTGCCGAAGCAGCATGTGCGGCTGCTCAGCGAACTGCCGGCCGAGCAGGTGCCCGAGTTCTTCACCACGGCGCAGCGGCTGGAGCGCGCGGTCGAGGACGGCCTGGGCGCCGACGGCTCGATGATCCTGATCAACAACGTGGTCAGCCAGTCTGTCCCGCACCTTCACCTGCACGTGATTCCCCGGAGCAAGGGCGATGGCCTGCGGTTCTGGCTCGGGCCGCGGCACCCGTACGACGAAGCTCACCCGGCGGAAGGCTACGCGGAGAAGATCAGGGCCGCCCTGCCCAGCTGAATGGGCCGCGCTGAACCATGCGACCCGTCCCGGCGTTACGGTTGGGTAATAGGCACCGGCCACGGGAGAACCTTCATGCCCGACGATCCCAATGGATTCGCGCGTGACCTGTTCGACGGGCTCCCAGCCCGGTACGACCGGCTCGCTGAGCTCCTCTCGTTCGGACAGAACGGGCAGTGGCGGGCCGAGATGGTGGGTCACGTCGTCCCCGCGGACGGCGTGATCCTCGACGTGGCGTCCGGCACCGCCGGCGTGGCGCTGCAACTGGCCGCGCGCAACGCTCGCGAGCAGGGGCGGGCCCGGGTGGCGGGCGTGGACCTGACCGAGGCGATGCTCCGCCAGGGACAACGCCGGGTGGCCGCGGCCGGGATGCGGGACCGCATCTCGCTGGCGGTCGCGCGGGGCGAGCAGCTGCCCCTTCCCGACGCCAGCGTCGACGCGCTGACCTTCACCTACCTGCTCAGGTACGTACAGGACCCGCAGGCGACGCTGGCCGAGCTGGCCCGCGTGCTCAAGCCGGGGGCGCCGATGGCCAGCCTGGAGTTCTGCGTGCCGACCGGGCCGCTGTGGCATCCGGCCTGGTGGGCGTACACCCGGATGGTGCTGCCGGCCGGCGGCCTGCTGCTAGGCGGCCGGGAGTGGTTCCGGGTGGGCCGCTTCCTCGGCCCCAACATCTCCGCGCACTACCGCAGGTACCCAGTCGCCTGGACCGTGCAGGCATGGGAGAAGGCGGGCCTGACCGACGTCGGGACCCGGGTGATGAGCCTCGGTGGCGGCCTGGTGATGTGGGGCACCCGTGCAGGCGGGTGAGTCGAAGCCGGCTTATTACGCGGCGGGGCCGGGGCGGTGGCGGGATTGGTGGACGCTGCTGCACCCGCCGTACACCGCGTGGCACCTGTCCTACGTGGTGATCGGCGCCGCGCTGGCGCCGCGGGTGCTGGTCAGCAACCTGATCGCGACCGTACTGGCGTTCTTCCTCGCGGTCGGCCTGGCCGCGCACGCCCTCGACGAGCTGCGCGGCCGTCCGCTGCGGACGGCCATCCCGTCCGCCGTATTGGTCGCCGTGGTGGCGGCTGGCCTGCTGGGCGCGCTGGTGCTCGGCGTGTTCGGGGTGATCCGGGTGGGCTGGACGCTGATCCCGTTCATGGTGGCGGGCCCGGTGCTGGTGATCGCGTACAACGCGGAGCTGTTCGGCGGCCTGATGCACACGGACTTCGGCTTCGCTCTCGCCTGGGGCGCGTTCCCCGTGCTCACCGCGTATGTGGCCCAGACCGGGACGCTGGCCCTGGCGCCCGTCCTGGCCGCGGCCGGGGCGTACGCGCTGTCCGCGGCGCAGCGCCAGCTGAGCACCCCGGCCAGGAACATCCGGCGGCGCGCGCACCGGGTGGAGGGCAGCATCATTTACGCCGACGGGCGGACCGAGCCGGTCACCGCCGACACCCTGCTGCAGCCGCTGGAGCGGGCGCTGCGCGCGGCTTCCTGGGCGATCATCCTGCTCGCCGCGGCGCTGGCGGTGGCGCGCCTGACGTGACCCGCGGCTGGCCGGCCGCAAAGCTTGCGCCATCGGGGCCGGTGGGTATTTGGCTACTTTCAGTAACTTGCTGTCATCGTTAAGTCAAGGGAGTTGCCCCGGGATGGCCGGGAAGCCGGAATGATTCGCATTTCGGACGAGCCCCGCAGTCACGCCAGTCCCAGCTCATTACTGGGATTGGCGTGAAAAACCACATAAAGTGACGTTTCGGGAGAAAGGTGAGTCATCGGAACTCCTGTCTGAACGCGCCGTCCGTGGCCCATAATTGACAGGAGCGCAGCGATGCCATCAGGAGACCGCACGTGACATCCGGCATGTCGGCTAAAGGCAGCGCTCTCGGGGCAGGCGCTCCCGAGGGCGATGTCGCATCGAGCCGTGCCCCGATGCCCCGGGCCGCTGGCAACGGAACCAAGCCAAACCGCGAGTCAGCCGACTCCAGTGAATCCAGTGAATCCAGCACCGGCACGAACTCCCAGGAGGCCGGGATCACCGACACCCCGGAAACCTCGCATCCGGCCCTGTCCTCGTCCGTACGGACGCTGATCCTCGGGATCGACTACGACGGGCGCATCGTGCAGCACGACAGGAACGCGGCCAAGATCCTGGCGCGCCAACCCGAGGAGCTGCTCGGCGCGCAGCTGATCGAGCTGACCTCGGGCTCGCACGGGAACCATGGCCAGGCGGACCAGGCGCAGGGCAACTCGCACGCGAGCCGCCCGGGTGACGCCGCGGCTGCGGTGGCCGGGCTGCTCGAGGCCATCCGTTCGGATCGTGAGGGCAGTGCCATGCTCACGATCGACACCCGCGACGGCCCCCCGGCCGAAGCGGTGGTGACCGTCCACCCGATGCGGGCCGGCGGGACCAGCCTGGCCGCGCTGGCGCTGCTGCGCATCCCCGCGCCCAACTCCGAGCGGTTCGTCGATCCCGCGCTCATGCGCAGGCAGATGCTCGACGACGCGCTCACCAGGATCGGCGACACGCTCGACATCGACGACGTGGCCCGCGTCCTGCTCGACGCGATCGTGCCGCACTTCTGCAACGTGTCCGGCCTGCTGCTGCTGGAGAGCCTGGCCGGGGACGACGAACTGCCGTCGCACGGGCCGGAGGGGTCGGTGCCGCTGCGCCGGATCGCGCTGCTCCACGACCGGAAGGATCAGGCCTGGGAGGCCACCTTCCCGACCGGCGAGATCCTGCGCTACCCGCATAACACGCCGTACTACCGGTGCATGGACACCGGCGCGCCGGTGCTCGAGGCGACCATCACCAAGGCCCAGGCGAGCGAGATCGCCAAGGCCTGGCGGCGTAAGCCAGTGGCCAAGCTGCTGTCCGGCGCCTCCATGGTGGTCCTGCCGCTCATCGCGCGCGGCACCATGCTCGGCTTTTTCGTCTGCACCCGGCAGGAGGGGTTCCGCCGGTTCGACGCGTACGACGTCGAGATCGGCATGGACTTCGCGACCCGGGCCGCCGTGTTCATCGACAACGCCCGCCGGTACAGCCGGGAGCACGCGACCGCGCTGACGCTGCAGCGGAGCATGCTGCCGACAGGGCTCTCCGCGCCGTCCTCGGTCGAGGTCAGGCACCGCTACCTGCCGGGCAGCAAGATGATCGAGGTCGGCGGGGACTGGTACGAGTCGATCGCGCTGCCCGGGGGGCGGGTCGCGCTGGTGGTCGGGGACGTGGCCGGGCACGGCGTGCGCGCCGCCGTCACCATGGGCCGGCTGCGCACCGCCATCCACACCCTGGCCATGCTCGAGCTGCCGCCCGCCGACTCGCTGCTGCAGCTCGACGAGCTCATGCACACCCTCGGCGAGCGCGAGCCCCACTTCGCCACCTGCGCCTACGCCGTCTACGACGCGGTCAGCGGGGAATGCGAGGTGGCGGTGGCCGGCCACCTGCCGCCGCTGCTCGTGCACCCGGACGGCACCAACGAACTGCTCGACGTGCCGCCCTCGCCGCCGCTCGGCATCGGCGACGGCGAGGTGGAGAGCCGCCGGTTCCAGGTGGAGGACGGCAGCCTGTTCGTCCTGTACACCGACGGCCTGGTGGAGAACAAGGGCCAGGACATCAGCGACGGGCTGGCCCGGCTGCGCGGCATCTTCGGCCCTGGCTCGCCGACGCGGCCGCTCGAGGACCTGTGCAAGGCCGCGCTGGACGGGGTGTACTCCGATCACCAGCGCGACGACATCGCGATGCTCATCGCGCGGCTGCGGCGGCTGCCCGAGGACAACTACGCCTCGTGGACGCTCGCGCCGAAGCTAACCTCGGTGCGCGAGGCGCGTTCGGTGCTGGCCGAGCCGATGAAGCGGTGGGAGCTCGAGGACCTGATCCCCACCACCGAGCTGCTGGTCTCCGAGCTGGTGACCAACGCGGTCAAGTACTCGCGCGGCGAGGTCACGCTGCGGCTGGTCAACGAGCGGGCTCTGGTCTGCGAGGTCATCGACTCCTCCGGCGCGCTGCCGAGGCTGCGGTCGCCGAACGGGGACGACGAGAACGGCCGCGGCCTGCAGGTTGTGCGCCAGCTCTCGCAGCGCTGGGGCGCCCGCCGGACGACGGCCGGCAAGGTCGTCTGGTGCGAGCAGCCGCTGCCGGGCAGCGCTGGCATGGAGGAGCCGCAGCCCTTCCACTGACCAGGCGCTATTCGACCGACCGGGGCCGCGCGGCCCGGGCGCTATTCGACCGTGACGCTCTTGGCGAGGTTGCGCGGCTTGTCGATGTCCCGGCCCAGTTTGGCCGCCACGTGATAGGCGAGCAGCTGCAGCGGGACGTTCAGCAGCAGGGGCTCGAGCTCGGGTTCGCCGCGGGGCACGCGGACGACCGCGTCGGCCAGGCCTGACGGCAGGTCAGTGCTGGTCACCGCGATGACCGGGCCGCCGCGCGCCTTGATCTGCTCGATCGTGGAGACGTTCTTCGACACCAGGTCGTCGCTGGGCACGATGACCACGCTCGGCATCGAGGAATTGATCAGGGCGAGCGGGCCGTGCTTCAGCTCGGCCGCCTGATAGGCCTCGGCGTGGACGTAGGAGACCTCCTTCAGCTTCTGCGCGCCCTCGCGGGCCACCGGCCAGCCGCGGACGCGGCCGATGAAGAACATGTGCTCGGCCCCGGCGAACTGGCGCGCGATCTGGGCGATCTGTTCCTCGGCGGCCAGGACCTGCTCGATCTGCCCGGGCAGGGCGCGCATCCCCGCCACGATCCGCTGGCCGGAGGCCGAGGACATGTCGCGGACCCGGCCGAGCAGCAGCGCGAGCAGGGCGAACGTGGCCGCCATGTTGGTTAGCGCCTTGGTGGAGCAGACGGCGATCTCCGGGCCCGCGTGCAGGAAGACCCCGTGACCGCACTCCCGGCCGATCGCGCTGCCCACCACGTTGACCGCGCCGATGACCTGCCCGCCCTTGCGCCGCAGTTCCTGCACCGCCATCAGCGTGTCCAGCGTCTCGCCGGACTGGCTGACCGCCACGTACAGCGTGTCGGGGTCGACGACCGGATTGCGGTACCTGAACTCCGACGCGGGCTCCGCGTCGGACGGGATGCGGGCCAGTTCCTCGGTCAGCACCGCGCCCATCTGCCCGGCGTAGTAGGCCGAGCCGCAGCCGAGGAACTTCACCTGCCTGATCGACCTGAGCTGGCGCGCGTCCAGGTCGATGCCGCCCAGCTTGGCCGTTGCGAACCGCTCGTCGAGACGGCCGCGCAGCGCCCGGCGCAGGGCCTCCGGCTGGTCGTGGATCTCCTTGCGCATGTAGTTCTCGAACGAGCCGAGCTCGTAGTCCCCGGCCTCGGCCTCCACCGTGGTCGGCTCCTTGGCCTGCCGCTCTCCCGGCCCGCGCCGGTCCCGCTCGTCGAGCGCGGCGGTGCGGAAGTCGGAAGCGTGCACCGTGGCCACTTCGGCGTCGTCCAGGTACACGACCTGCTTGGTGTAACGGACCAGCGCGGCCACGTCGGAGGCGACGAACATCTCCGACTCCCCGATACCGAGCACGATGGGGCTGCCATTGCGCGCCACCACCAGCTCGTTCGGGTTCTTGGTGTCCAGCACGACCAGGCCGTAGGTGCCTTCCACGTGGCGCAGGGTCTGGCGGACAGCGTCCTGGAGGCTGGTGCCCTCGGTGGCCTCGGCGGCGATCATGTGGGCGAGCGCCTCGGTGTCGGTCTCGCTGACCAGCTTGACGCCGCCGGCGATCAGCGCCTCCCTGAGCTGCTCGGCGTTCTCGATGATGCCGTTGTGCACCACGGCGATCCGGCCCTCGGTATCGGTGTGCGGATGGGCGTTGACCTCGTTCGGCTCACCGTGCGTGGCCCACCTGGTGTGGCCGATGCCGATCGTGGCCTTCGTACCCGTGGTTCGGCCGCTCGCCCGGTCCTCAACCCGGTCCCTGAGATCCTGGACGCGGCCTGCCGTCTTGGTCACCTGCAGGCGGTTGCGGTGGATGACGGCCAGCCCGGCCGAGTCGTAGCCCCGGTACTCGAGGCTCCTGAGTCCCTCGAGTAGCACTGGCACCGCGTCCCTGCGGCCGATGTACCCCACGATTCCGCACACGTGAACCCCTCCTTGGCTGTTCGGCTGGCCTTGGCGCTATCCGTACACGATGCGCCGGAGCTGGCGCTCCGACAGTCCTGGCGCCGTGAACCTGCGCTGCCCGAGCTCGGCCGCTATCAGCGGCCAGATCTCGTGGTTCTTGCGCTGGCGTTGCTGCAGTTCGATGTGACGCCTGCGGACGAACTCCTCGACGGTCTCGCTGAAGTACGTCGCCACGTCGGCTACGACCCGGACCGCCGTGGGCTGCGGAAGGCCGGTCGAGGCGGCCAGGTAGCGCGCGAGGTCCTGCGGGAATGGGTCGGCCGGGGCTCCGGGCCGTCCCGGGTGCCCGCTTCGTCCGGGGTCTCGGGAGTCTTCGGGGCCTGGCATGCCTACTTCTTACTAGCTGCGCGCGCATTTCGGCAAAATTCTTGCCCGATTCCGGGCAAGAATCACTGACGTCAGGGACGTGCGCTAACATGCCCGCCGGACGGCGGGGCACGACGCGTAGCGCGGGCTACGGGGCCTGGGGGCCGGCGGAGACCATGTGCGTCTTGTTGCGGCCGGTCTCCTTGGCGTGGTAGAGGGCCGCGTCGGCGGCGGCGAGCATGTCGGTGAGCTCTTGGCTCTCGCTGGTCAGGGCCGCGACGCCGACCGAGATCGTGAGCTTGATGACCGGCCCGGACTCGTCGTTGTCCTCAACGGGAACGGACAGGGCCGCGACATGGGCGCGGAGGCGTTCCGCGACGTTAAGCGCGTCCACCTCGCGCGCCTGCGGCAGCAGGATCGCGAACTCCTCCCCGCCGAACCGCCCGGCCAGGTCGTAGACGCGCAACTGGTTGCGCAGCGTATCGGTGACGGCCCGCAGCGCCTTGTCTCCCGCCAGGTGGCCGTAGGTGTCGTTGACCGACTTGAAGTGGTCGATATCGACCAGCGCGAGCGCCAGCGGGCTCTTCGTCCGGATGGCCCGGGCGATCTCGGTCGCGGCCTCCTGCTCCCAGGTGGACGCGTTGAGCAGTCCGGTCTTCGTGTCGACCCGCGACTGGGCGAGGAGCTGGGCATGCATCATGAACCGGCGGGCCAGCAGCACCGTGGGCACGGCGAAAACAGCAAGCGCAACGTTAACGGCGACAACAACGGTTATCAGGACTCCCAGATCGAACTCGGCAAAGTCGCCCTGCAGCGCCTCGCGGTTCAGCTCCAGCTCGCGCAGGCGGACCGTCGGATCGCTGAGCTTGATCGCGACCGCGATCATCGCGTTGTGCCCCCTGCCCCCGACAATCTCGCAGGCGGCAACGGCCATGGTCCACGTCAGCGCGTGCACCCCGGTGCCGATCGAGGCACCGGCGAAGGAGTCAGGGAAGGCGCGGAAGACAACGGATGCCGCGCCGTAGCACAGGCCCATCGCGGCGACAGTGAACACCCTTCGGTACACCAGGCCCCGGTACACCCACCACTGCGTAAGCAGGTATAGCGGGATCGGCGTGATCATCGCATAAACGGGTGGCAGCAGGACTGCGATCGGCAGGACCCAGACCGTGATGAAATCCCTGGTCATCCTGCCGTGCAGGTAGACGGCTCGAGGCGTGGCCGCGACTGAGATCAGGCCGCAGGTCAGCAAGAGCAGGAACTTCCACAGCTCGGCCGCGTGCCACGTCGTCTGGGATACCGCGTAGCAGGTGAGCGCGAGCGCCACTACCGGCACCACTGCGATGTACCAGCGCAGAAACCCCGGAAGCTGCCACCATGCCCAGCGTCTGGGATCAGCACGCAACAGCCAACGGCGTGTGACAGACGAGGCGTTCAAACTCCACCGTTCCCATTGGGACGCGACAGGCTCGTGTCTAGTCGGCAGCTCACCGTAAAGGACTAGCTCCGTATAGCTACCTTAACCCATCTTTCCCGTCTTTAGCACTATTGCCGCGGTTTGGCCGTACACCACCCGACCAAGAGGGGCTAAATGGGGTTTGACAAGCAACGATACCCGGCACGCGGCCGTCGGCGAGGGTGAGTACGGCCGACATAGCCGGCCGGAGGGAGGAAGGCAGATTATGCGCGTCGCATGGACCTGAACGTTCACGTCAGCCCTTCCAGCGCGACTCATTAGGGGAACCCGCAATGCGCGACACCTGGACTTGAGCGGAGTCCTTAGGCACCGAATGCGGCCGAGGCCGAAAGGATCACCAACGAGACGGCAAGACCCGGACGGAGGGCCGTCAGGACCAGCGCCAAGCAGGTTAGCACGGGCCACCAGCTCCAGCCACGCGTTCACCTGCCCGGATTCGCGGGCAGAACCGGACACGGCGTAGCGATCATGGGGCGACCACCGTCGACGCTGTCACCAAGCCGGGGCGACAGGCCCTCCGCCGAGCCTTGTCGGGTACGAACGGCGATCCAGCTAGCCATTTCCGCGTAGCCGCACCGAGCTTCCGGCCGCGACGCGACCGGGACGCCGTCCCGCCGCATGCCGTCCGCCGGGCGGGGACACGCGACGCCACCTGAGGGTAAGGATGACGGCGACGACGGCACCGATCCCGCCGCCAACGGCGATGACCACGGCGGGAGAGACGATCTCCGCGGCGGCGCCGGCCGCCACGAAGGCGACTCCCTGGCCGACGATCACGCCCATGCTGGCGATGCCGAAGGCCTGAGCCCGCCGTTCGTTCGGCGTCCTGATCACGAAGGCCGTGTTGGCCGCGATCTGGTAGACACCGAACGCGGCCGACAACGAGAAGATCACCAGCGAGACGGCAAGGCCGGGGTGCAGGACCGTCAGGATCAGCGTGCCGCAGGTCAGTACGGCCAGCGGGCCCATGAGGTTGATCTGCTGGCGCGGGCGGACGAACCGGGTGAACAGCGGCGTGGCGATCGTCGTGCTCAGCGCCGTGGACGCCAGCACCAGGCCGGTGGCGATCGACCCTCCGCCGAGGGTTCTCGCATACGGGGCGGCGATTCCCTCCGGGATCGTGTAGAAGACCACAAGCCAGCCGAACAGCAGCAGGGTTCGCAGCGCCGGGTGGCCGAATACCAGCCGGAATCCGGCTACCATCCGCGCCAGCGGCGACGGCTCGACGGTTTCCGGCTTCGCCGCGGCCGGCCGGGCCCGGGTGCCGAAGCGGATCAGCAGGCTGGACAGCAGGAACGTGACGGCGTCGATGACGAGCGAGAGCCGGACCCCGAGGTAATGGACCGCGAATCCCGCGCCGGCCGCGCCGGCCACCTGGCCGACCAGCAGGGTCGTCTGGAGCACCGCCGTGCCGAGGACATAGCGTTCGCCCGACAAGATGTCCGGGGTAATGGAGGCCTTGGCCGATTCGAACGGGGGTGCGAACATCGTGGCGGCGAACAACAGCGCCACCAGCGCCCCGATCGGCACGTGCGGGAGCACCATGGCCGCGACCAGCACCGCGCGGACCGCGTCGCAGAACACCATCACCGAGCGCCGCGGGCGCCGGTCGGCCACGCCCGCCAGGAACAGGCCGCCGATCACCCACGGCAGATAGCCGGCCGCGTAGACCAGGGCAGCGAGCAGCGGCGAGGCCGTCTGGTCGTATACCAGCAAGGTGAGAGCGACCAGGGCCAGACGGTCACCCACCGTGGACAGGGCGACCGAAGCCCACAGGAACCGGAACTCGCGCACCGCGAACACGTCGCGGAACGTGGCACGCGGCGGCACAGCGCCCTTTCGCGGTGCCCGGAGGACCGGGCGCCATTTGTCCGGGTTCCTGGACGTCAACCTGCTTCATCATGACGCAGCCTGGTCGCGAATCGCAACAAGTTGTGCGGAATCGGTCACGGTTGGTCCTGGACTCGTTCGTGATGGGCGATCGAGTTGATATGTGCCGTTCGTCGGCATATACAAGTCCTGTGAGCAAGCAGTCCATGCAGGAGCCGACGTTCCTCATCCTGACCGCGCTGGCTGCGGGGGCCCAGCACGGTTACGGGATCATGAGCGATGTCGCGCGGATTTCCGACGGCCGGGTCAGGCTCCGTGCGGGCACCTTGTACGCGGCCCTGGACCGGCTGAAGGCCGATGGCCTGGTCACCGGCGATAAAGAGGAGATCGTGGACGGGCGGCTGCGCCGCTACTACCGGATCACCGACGAGGGGACCGCCGAACTCGCGGCCGAGGTGGGCCGTTTGCGCGCCAACGCCGCCGTCGCTGCTAGCCGTCTGGGCCTGGCCGGAGGGACTGCATGAAGGGACGAGAGCCGCCCTGGGAACGCGCGCCCGGGAAGCAAGCCCTCGAGGAAGCAAGCGGAGACGCCGGATGAGCGTGGCCGCGACTAGGGGCAGCCGGATGGAGAAGTGGTACCGGCGGCTGCTGGCCCTGTACCCCAAAGACCACCGGCGCGAGCACGCCGAGGAAATGGTCGGCGTGCTGCTCGCCGCCGACGGTGACGCGCAGGCCCGGGCGGCCAAGCCGGTGGCCTGGGCGCTGCGCTTCGGTCAGCACACCGCCGACAGCGCCGACCTCGTCGGCGGCGCGCTGCGGATCCGCGGCCGGATCGCGCTGAACCGCCTCAAGCGAGCGCACTGGCTCTCCTGGACGGTGCGCGATCAGCGCTGGAGTGACGCCCTGGCCGTGGTCAGCGTGGTGGCGCCGCTGCTGCTGCTGGTGGCCGCGCTGACCGAGTTCCGCATCCCGCGGGCGGTGGCGAGTAGCATCACCGGTCACCCGCACTGGGAGCTCACCGCTACCCTCGGCCTGGCCGACCTGCCGATGGCGGCCGGCGCCCCCGGGGTCATCCTCCTCGTGTTCCTCCGGCTGCGCCGGCTGGCCGGGCTCGGCGCCCTGGCCACCGCGATCGGGCAGGTCGCGGCCGGCGCCGTCCCGGCCTTCGCCGGGTACGCCGACCCGGCCGTGGCGTTCACCGTCCTGCTGTCCGGCACGGCCGCGGTGGCGCTGCTGCTCTCCCCCGGACCTGACCGCGGCCTGGCCCTGCTGACCCGGAGCGGCACCGCCCTGGTCGGCGCGGCGGCGCTGATCCTCGGCGGGTTCAGCGTGGGTGGCGACGTGTGGTTCGGCCCAGGAAACGACGGAGCGCCGACCCAGTCCGACAACGTGGGCGGCACGGTGGCCGGCCTGCCCGCCGATCTGCTGATCGCCGCGGTCCTGGTCGGCGTGGCGGCCGCGTGCCTGCGAGCCCCGGTCAGCCGCCGCGTCCTGGTGCTGCTGGCCATCCCGGTCATCCCCTACGCGTTCCTCTGGCAGGAGAAGCTGGCCGTCGACCTGTTCGGGCCGCCCGGCGGCGGCTCGGCCATCATCTCGTCTTCGATTCCCCTGCTCTACCTCCCGCCGCTGCTGCTGGCGTCCCTGGTCCTGTTCGGGACGTGGTTCGCCCGCCGCCGGGCCGGCGAGCGGGATCGTCAGGTGGCCTCCGCGACCGCCTGACCCGAGAACGTGGTGGTGGTGGCGCCGGCCACCGCCGTCGCTGGCGCCGCCACCACCACCGAAGCACAATAGGGTCACTCCCTTTGCGCGGCGCATGTGCGGGCGAAACGGCTCGCGGCCGGCAGGTTTTCCCTATTCTCGGGAACCGCCACCCACGCCCGTTCGGAAAAATTATCGCCGAACGGGCGGGCCTGTCCGCGCTACCTGAACCAGGAGCTGACCATGCCTGAAGAATCCGAACCCCTTGTTCAGCTGGCCGGCAGCGTGCGCGCGCCGCTTCCGGGCGTCGCGTCGGCCGGCCAGCTGGACACCTCCGAGCGGGCCGAGCTGACGCTGGTGCTGCGCCGGCGGGCCGAGATTCCCGCCGATATCGTCGAGGGGCCGACCGTCCTCACCGGCGACCAGCTGGCCGAGCGGTACGGGGCCGACCCGGCCGACGTGGACCTGGTCCGGGGGACGCTCACCGGCCTGGGCCTGGAGATCACCGCGGTGCTCCCGGCCAGCCGGCGGATCAAGGTGGCGGGCACGCTCGGGCAGCTGTCGAGCGTGTTCGGCGCCGAGCTGCGGCAGGTTAACAGTCCGGCACCGGAAGGCCGGGGGACGGTCACCCACCGCTACCGGGAGGGCCCGCTGTTCGTGCCGGCCCCGCTGGACGGCGTGGTGCTCGCGGTGCTGGGCCTGGACACCCGGCCCCAGGCCCGGCCGCACTTCAGGGCCCCGAGAGACGGCAGCGCTGATGCGGCGGCCCAGAGCCGCACCTACCCGCCGAACCAGGTGGCCGGCATCTACCAGTTCCCGGCCGGGACCACCGGCGCGGGCCAGACCATCGCGGTCATCGAGCTCGGCGGCGGCTACTCCGACAGCGACCTCGACACCTACTTCGGCGGGCTCGGCATTGACGTCCCGTCCGTCACCGCGGCCAGCGTGGACGGCGGGTCCAACGCGCCTGGTTCGGATCCGAACGGAGCCGACGTGGAGGTCGCGCTCGACGTCGACGTCATCGGCGCGGCCGCACCGGGGGCGGCGCAGGTGGTCTACTTCGCGCCGAACAGCGACAGCGGCTTCGTCGACGCGATCTCCGAGGCCGCGCAGGCCACCCCGGCCCCGATCGCGATCTCGATCAGCTGGGGTCAGTCCGAGGACTCGTGGACCGCGCAGGGGCGTTCGGCTATGGACGCGGCGATGGCCGACGCGGCCGCGCTGGGCATCACGGTCTGCGCCGCCGCCGGCGACAACGGCAGCGGCGACGCCGTCGATGACGGGCAGCCGCACGTGGACTTCCCCGCTTCCAGCCCGCACGCACTGGCCTGCGGCGGGACCAAGCTCCTCGCCGACCCGACCACCGGCGTGATCAGTTCCGAGGTGGTCTGGAACGAGACCGCGGCCAACGAGGGAGCGGGCGGCGGCGGGGTCAGCGACGAATTCGCCCTGCCGTCCTGGCAAGCGGACGCCGGCGTGCCCGCTCGCGCTGGCGCTGATTCTGGCTCGGGCGGTGGCTCCGGCGCTGGCGGGCGGGGGGTGCCGGATGTGGCGGGCAACGCCGACCCGGCCACCGGCTACCAGATCTACTCCGGCGGCAAGGCTCAGGTCGTCGGCGGCACCAGCGCGGTCGCGCCGCTGTGGGCGGCGCTGATCAGCCGGCTGGCGGAGGCGTCCGGCCAGCGGTTCGGCCTGATCCAGACGCTCCTGTACGCCGGGGTGACGCCGGGCACCGCGGCGCCCGGCTTCCACGACATCACCAGCGGGAACAACGGCGCCTACGCGGCCGGCCCCGGCTGGGACGCCTGCTCGGGCCTGGGCAGCCCCGACGGCACCGCGCTACTGAGCCGGCTCCAGGGCTAGCTCGCGATGGGAAGCTGGGCGGTGATCTGGGTTCCGGCTCCGGCGTGGCTGGAGATGCTGATCGTGCCCCCCGATGCCTCGACGCGGTCGGTCAGCCCGATGAGCCCGGAACCGCGGGACGGATCGGCTCCGCCGATACCATCGTCGCTGATCGACACGGCCAGGGCGCCGTCTCTCACCTCGACCTGGACCTCTACCACGGATGCCCGCGCGTGCTTGGCCACGTTGGCCAGGGCCTCGCTGACCACGAAGTAAGCGGCCACCTCGGCCCGTTCAGGCAACCGGGCCTGCACCCGTACGTCGAGTTTCACCGGCACCGGGGACCGGCGGGCCAGCGCCTTCAGCGCGAGGCCGAGCCCGCCCAGCGACAAGATGGCGGGATGGATGCCGCGGGAGATCTCCCGCAGTTCCTCCAGTATCTCGGCGGTGCCGCGGGCCAGGCGGCCCAGTTCCTCTCGCAGCCCAGGCTGTCCCGGCGGCACGGCTTTCTGCGCGGCGCGCAGGCTGAGCCCGAGTGATACCAGCCGCTGCTGGGCCCCGTCGTGCAGGTCGCGCTCGATCCGCCGTCTGGCTTGGTCGCTCGCGGCCACGATCCGCGCCCGGGAGGCGGCCAGATCCGCCCGGGCCCGGGCGAAGGCGGCGATGGTGTCGTTCATGCCGGCCAGCAGGTGAGCCCAGGTGCCCTCGAAGGCGCCGACGTCCGCGCGGTGGTCCAGCCGGTTGTCGCTGATCGCGGCGTTGGTCGCCCGGATCTCGTCGACCAGGCGCTCCGCCGTGACGTGCAGGTCGCGGAAGGCCGCCGCGACGTCGCCGATCTCGTCGCGCCCGGCGTAGCTCACGTCGAAGGCCAGGTCGCCACTTGACAGGGTCCGCGCTCCCTCGGAGACCTCGCTGAGGGGCTGGGTGATCGAGCGCCGCAGCACGAGGCCGAGGGCGGTCACCACGGACAGCACCGCGAGCAACAGGCCCAGGTTGCGGACGCCGCCCGCGCGCGCCGCGTGGAGGTCTCGTGACGCGGTGGTCGCCAGGTCGCGGCCCGTCCCGCTTTCCAGCTGCCCCAGGCCGCCGATCCGGGTCCCGGTGGCGTTCAGCCACGCCCCCAGGGAGGTGTGCGCGACCGCGGCCCGCGGACGGGCGAGGATGTCGTCGCGCACCGTCCGCACCGCGATCCCGGCCGGGGTGCGCAGCACCGCGTCGAGGTCCGCGGCCAGCCGCCCCGGAGCGTTCTGGCGGAAGGTGCCGAGCTCCGCGCCTTCCAGCGTCGCCCAGCGGCTGGTCGCCGTTATCTGGTCCAGCGCCGTCTGGTCCCGCGGTGCGCCGAGCACGGCGGCCACATCCACGCGTTCGCGCTGGGCGGCCTCGATCGCCTGCAACATGGCCAGGTAGGCGTCGGGCGTCTGGCCGGAGCTCTGCGGCGGCCGGTCCTCGATCAGGTCCCCCACCGTGCCGATCAGGTCGTTCACCCGGGTGCCATATGAGGCGGAGATATCCGGGACGGAGAGCGACCCGCCGGCGGCCCGGAGCCGCAGGGCCGCCAGTTGCTTGCGGGCGAGGGCCAGCCGCCCGGCCACGTCCACGGACCCGTGCCAGTCCGCGGCGCGGTCCTGTGCCTGGTGCAGCGCCTGGTTCACGTCGCGCTGCGCGGCACCCAGCCCGGCCTGGGCCTGCGCGCCGGGCCGCAGGCGCACCATGGCGGCCGCGGTGCGCTCCGTCGCCAGCTGACCGGCCACCCCGGCCGTTGCGAAGGACAGCCGCGTCGCGGCCCGGAAATCCTGCAACTGGCTGGCTGCGTGCCAGTCCGCCAAGGCGGTGAAGCCGGTGAAGCCGAGAAGGACGCACACCGGCAGCAGGACAAGCAGCATCAGCTTGGTGCCCACCTTCAGCCGGGCGAGCGGCGCGATGCGTCCGGGATCTGGCTTCCTCATGTCGCACCTCCCCCGGCGACAACGATCATTGAATCACAAATCATCACAGGTCATCCGGCTGGAAGATTGCTCTGAGCAGCCTGGAAGAACGGCCGGCGCATGGCCTACCTGCTAGCTGGCAGGCCGGGATGGGCGTTGGCCATGATGCCCGGCCCGGGGCGGCCGCGTCAGGCTGTTCCTATGGCTCTGGCCGGCCGGAGTGACACGAGCCGGCCAGGGCAAGCCATACCGGCGCGGCGACCCGAGGCAGGAAGCGGACATGGAGCGTACCGACTGGCTGGATGGCGGATTTACCTCCATCGAGGCCATGTTTCTCATGGTGACGGCGATTACCCACCACCAGTTCAGCTCACCGATCTGGGGTGAGGACGAGGTACGCAAGCTACACGCCGAACTGGCCGAGATCGCGTCGATGGCGGGCCGGGCCGTGGTGGACGAAAACGCGACCGCGGCCGGATGACCGCGCCTCGTGCGGTGCCTGCTAGTCGACGACAACGGTGCGTTCATCGAGACGGCGCGCCTTCTGCTCGCCGGGGAGGGCGTGGTGGTGGCGGGCACCGCGTCGAGCATCGCCGAAGCCCTCCGCCAGGCCAGCGCGCTGCGACCGGATGTCGTGCTCGTAGACATCGCGCTCGGTGACGAGAATGGCTTCGAGCTCGCCCGCCGCCTGGCCGGGAGCGGTACCGGCGCCGGCCCGGCCGTGATCATGATCTCGACCCGCGCCGGAGCCGACTTCACGGACATGGTCGCCGACTGCCGGGCCGCCGGCTTCCTGGCGAAGGACGAACTGTCGGCCGCGGCGATCCAGCGGATCCTCGGCCGGGCATGACCGCGAGCGTGATGCGGAACAGGGCGGGCTAGCGAGCGTCGAGGAAGGTCAGCACCGCGAGGACCCGGCGGTGCATGTCGTCGGTTTCCGGCAGGTGCAGCTTCATCAGGATGCTCCGCACGTGCTTTTCCACGGTGGCTTCGGCCACCCAGAGCTCACGCGAGATCCCGCCGTTGGAACGGCCCTCCGCCATGAGCGCGAGCACCTCGCGCTCCCGGGGAGTCAGTACGTCGAGCGGATCTCCGACGCTGCGGGCCGTGACGAGTTCGGCGACGAGAACGGGATCCACGACCGAACCGCCCCGCACGATCCGCTTCAGCGTCTCGATGAAGTCATCCACGTCGGTGACCCGGCTCTTCAGCAGGTAGCCGCTACGTTCACCGCTGGTCAGGAGGTCCACCGCGTGCTCGACCACGGCGTGCGCGGACAAGACCAGGATGGCGATACCCGGGAACTCGGCCCGGATCACGCGGGCCGCGTCAAGCCCTTCGGTGGCATAATCCGGCGGCATCCGGATATCCACGATGGCCAGTTCCGGCTCATGCTCCCGGATCAGCGCGATGAGCTGCGACCCATCACCGCACTGGCCGACCACGACAAACCCGGACTGTTTGAGCAGGCTGGCCAGGCCCTCCCGGAGGAGGACGTCGTCGTCGGCCAGCGCGACCCGGATGCCGGTTTCGGTCACCCTTACTAGTATCGGTCAACCCGGGCGTTTAGTGATCTTCGCGCGGTCCGGCCGCCGGCTTGCTATGACGCCAGGGCGGCGGGATCCTCTTCCCCGGCGCCGCAGCGCTCCAGGTCCGCGAAGTGCAGGTGCGGGCCGGGGTGGCCCTTCGGGAGCTCACAGCCGACCGGCCGGCCAGCAGCCCCGGCGCCGCAGCGCGGCGGGACGCTGGTGTGGTCCTGATCCCGGCAGGACCAGCGGTCGACGCATTCCGAACCATCCCGGTGATAGAGCCAGGCCGTGTTCAGGGTGCGCCTCCCGTCACGTGGATCATGCGGCCGCGGCGCATCCAGCTGCCGTTCAACCGCCCGCAGGACAGCGGCGAACCCGGGCTGGCGTTCGGCCAGCAGTTCGCGTACAAAGGCCCGGTTGTCCCTGGCCCGCTTGTGCTTAGCCTGAATGTTAACGCTCACAAAAACATCACCGGCCTAGACGTTACCATCCGCCGCTCACGCCGCCCTCGGTAGCGCGGGGGCGTGTCCGGGAATCGTGACGCGAGCGGCCAGCACCAGGACCCCCGCGTCGTCGAAGAGCACGATGCCGTTGCAGAGCAGACTCCAGCCTTGCTCGGGATGGGAAGCCACGACATAGGCGGCCGCCCGGTCCCGCGCTGACGCGCCAGGACACCGGGGCCGATGCTGGCAGGCAGGTTCGTGTCGCATCCCATAAAGATCGCACGCGAACGGTGTTCTCCGCCTCACGGCAGACCCCCGAATCCGACTACCGGCTAGCACGAATGCCAGGGTCGGGTCATCCATACCGGCCCGGCGATACTCCTGGGTTTTACGGTTGACACCACCAAATGATGGACGCATACTTTTGATAGTA
>Ga0207689_10001835_pt1 | contig 20086 bp, 23 predicted proteins | sample KBSMisM52_FD_184312 | JGI IMG/M metagenome (GOLD analysis project Ga0207689, IMG submission 184312) | Miscanthus rhizosphere microbial communities from Kellogg Biological Station, Michigan, USA - KBS Miscanthus M5-2 (SPAdes) (version 2) | ecosystem: Host-associated > Plants > Roots >... | reverse complement strand
ATCGTTTAGTCACATGAAGATCATCAGAAAGTCTTTTGCCATTTTGCAGCTGCAGATCAATAACGGACGGAAGTAAAATTGGATTGCCCTCGTAATTTATGGAGTAGGTTAATTTGTCCTTATAGTGAATGGTAACATCGATCTTTTTATCAGGAGAATGCACGACGAGGCTATCCACAGCATGTAACGAATGAAAGGCAAGCAGAAAAAACAAAAAGGCATTTGAGTACTTCATGAAATTATCGGCGCTAAGTTAAATGCATTGTCGCCACTGAGCACAGCAATACCGAAATTATTTAATCTCTCTGTGTTTCGGTGCTTCTGTGGCACTGTCAATACTATTCATATTCCCTGGACCCAAGTATCGCCAGTCGCTTCACCCAGTTCTTTTGAGTAGAATGGAATTTTCAATTTATCACAGATATGCATCTACAAATGTTAAAACATAATCTTCGTATTCGGTGAAAAAAAGCTTCGGTGTCTCCGCTGGGCAATACTGCGGTTAGATTTCTTAATGTCATAAGTTTTATATTGCGCAAATGTAGCCGGGTACCGGAAGAATTTTTGTAACAAACGATTGCACATTAATTGATGCAATTGTTTCTTTAATTTGTTGCCGATTAAATATGCGCGACCTTATGGTAGAAAAAGTCTTGGCATTGTATAGTATAAGCAATACAGCGATCATTCAATCATTTGGAAGTGGCTTGATCCATAATACCTGGAAGATCAGTGACCAGTCAAAAGAATACATACTTCAAAAGATCAACCACGAAGTTTTTAAAAATCCTTCATTCATTGCCGACAATATTACGCGTATAGCATCATGGCTTGAAAAAAACCACCCCGAATATTTTTTTGTAGCGCCGCTAAAGACAAAAGATGCGGAAAGCATAGTGCATATTCCCGGCGAGGGATACTTCCGCCTTTTTCCGTTTGTAAAGGATTCCTGCACGCATGATATTGCCCAGACACCGCAACAGGCTTACGAAGCAGCCAGGCAATTTGGATCATTTACCCGGGTACTCAACATTTTTCCCGTTGGGGATTTGAAAATAACGCTTCCTGATTTTCATAATCTTTCCTACAGGTATTCTCAATTTGAAGAGGCTGTTCGCTCAGGTGATCAATCACGAATAACTGAATCGGAAAAAATGATCCGGTATCTCTATTCTCACAATGATATTTTGACAACTTACCAGCACATCATTTCAGATAAAGAATTCAAATTGAGAGTAACTCATCATGATACAAAGATCAACAATGTGCTTTTTGATAAACATGAAAAAGGAATTTGCGTGATAGACCTGGATACCGTGATGCCGGGTTATTTTGTCAGTGATGTTGGAGACATGATGCGTACCTACCTGTCACCGGTTAGCGAAGAAGAAAAAAATTTTGACAAGATCAGTATTCGTGAAAATTTTTTTTACGCCATCGCAAGAGGCTACCTGGAGGAAATGGGAAAAGAACTCAGCCAGGCAGAGATCGATCATTTCGTTTATTCCGGTTTGTTTATGACCTACATGCAAGCGCTTCGGTTTCTTACCGATCATCTCAATAATGATAAGTATTACGGTGCATCTTACCCCGGGCATAATTATATAAGAGCGAATAACCAGGCTACACTGCTTCAGCGACTACTTGAAAAACAAGCGGAGCTTACCAGGATGGTGGCCAGGATAAGGCTCTGGCATTAGTTCGTAAATTTGTAGTTGAAATAACCATTATGCTTCAACAGGAACCCGAAAAAATATTCCAGGTAAAAATAGAGGGAGAAGTAAAGATAGAACCAAAGGATTGGATGCCTGAGAAATATCGGCAGACACTGATCAGGCAGATCAGCCAGCATGCGCATAGTGAGATCGTTGGCATGCTGCCGGAAGGGAACTGGATCACCCGGGCACCCACGTTGAAACGCAAGGCTATACTGCTTGCCAAAGTCCAGGACGAAGCAGGCCATGGTTTGTACCTGTATTCGGCAACCGAGACTTTAGGAGTAACCAGGGAACAGACGATAAATGACCTGCATAGCGGAAAAGCGAAATATTCTTCCATCTTTAACTATCCAAGTTTGGCATGGGCCGACATAGGTGCTATCGGCTGGTTGGTGGACGGTGCCGCTATACTGAACCAGGTAATGCTGACACGAACTTCCTACGGGCCTTATGCCAGGGCAATGGTAAGGATCTGTAAAGAAGAAAGTTTTCACCAGCGCCAGGGTTTTGAAATTTTATTGGTGCTGTCACGAGGAACAAAAGAGCAGAAGGAGATGTGCCAGGATGCCATCAATCGCTGGTGGTGGCCTTCGCTGATGATGTTCGGTCCGCACGATAGTGAATCCACTCATAGCGATCAAAGTATGAAATGGAAGATCAAAAGAAAAAGCAATGATGAACTGAGACAAAATTTTGTGGACATGATCGCCGAGCAGGCAAAAGTTTTGGGCATGAGCTTGCCTGATCCTGCTTTGAAATGGAATAAAGAAAGAAAACATTACGATTTCGGTGAGATCAACTGGGAAGAGTTCTGGAATGTAGTAAAAGGCAATGGTCCCTGCAATAAGGAAAGATTGGAGGCGAGAAGACAGGCCTGGGATGAGGGTAAATGGGTACGTGACGCCGCGGAAGCTTATGCTGAAAAGAAAAAGTTGAAGCAGCAGGCGGCTTAATTAATAATTAAGAATAAATAATGAATAATTTTTTCAGAAAAAGTTACTACGGTGATATTCCTGAAGGCAAGGGGGGAGGCGACCAATCAAAACAACCTTCAAAAGTCCCCTCCAACGGAGCTGATTTAGGGGAGGCATCCGATTGGCCCTTGTGGGAAATTTTTATCCGGAGCAAGCAAGGATTAGATCATAAACACATGGGCAGCCTGCACGCGGCGGATGCACAAATGGCGATCGAAAATGCAAGGGACGTTTACACCAGGAGAATGGAGGGGATCAGTATTTGGGTGGTCGAATCAAAATATATTCACGCTTCTAATCCTGATGACGCAGAAAATTTTTACGAGCCTGCTGAAGATAAAGTCTATCGTCATCCCACGTTTTATGATCTGCCCGATGAGGTTAAGCATATGTGACATAAAGTAAAAATTAAAAAGACTCCGGGATTTGTCTCGTTACTCTTGAATTTTGACGTCATGGAAAAAGAATGCATCGACTATTTATTGCACCTGGCAGATGACTCTCTTATACTTGGTCATCGCAACAGTGAGTGGTGTGGCCACGGACCGGTATTGGAGCAGGATATTGCGATCACCAATATTGCACTTGATCTCATTGGCCAGGCAAGAAACTTTTATCAGTACGCTGCTCAACTGATAAACGGTTCCCAAAATGCAGGATCTTCTAAAACCCCCCCTTTGGATGGGGGCTTTGGCGGTGAAGTCTCCGAGGACACACTTGCCTATTTAAGGGACAGGCACGAATTCAAAAATTGTTTATTGACCGAACAACCTAATGACGACTGGGCCAAAACAATTTTGCGTCAGTTCCTTTTTAGCAGCTATCAATATTTTTTATACGAAGAGTTACAAGGGAGCAGCACCCCTCAAATAGCAGCGATCGCAGAAAAATCATTGAAAGAAGTTACTTATCATTTGCGCTGGAGCAGTGAGTGGGTAATACGTTTGGGTGATGGGACAAAAGAAAGTCATCAGAAAATGATGAGCGCCGTTGAGGAGCTATGGAAATACACCGGCGAATTATTCGAAGCTACCGGCTATGAGCTGCAAGCTGCAAGCGAAAACATGGGTGTTGATCCTTCTTCACTGAAAACAAAATGGGAACAAAAAGTGAAAAACGTCTTTCGTGAAGCAACCCTGCCTTATCCCGACAAAGTCTCAATGAAGACAGGCGGCAAACAAGGCGATCATTCAGAATATTTAAGTCATATCCTGGCCGACCTGCAATTCATGCAAAGAGCATATCCAAATAGTGAGTGGTAATCCATGACAACAGATCAAATAAATAAAGAAGCAGTTTATAAATACCTGGAAAGGGTAAATGACCCGGAGGTACCCGTATTAAATGTTATTGACCTGGGAATTGTTAGAGATGTGATTTTGCCCAATGAAGGAGAAATTGAAGTTGTGATAACTCCAACGTATTCGGGTTGCCCTGCCATGGATGTCATTACCATGAACATTCGTATTGCATTATCAATGTGGGGCTTTAAAAAAATTAAGATTACCCAGGCACTTTCTCCGGCCTGGACAACTGACTGGATGAGTGAAGCAGGGAAACAAAAATTAAAAGATTACGGCATTGCCCCGCCCACGCCTAAGCAACAGGTTTGCAATGAAAACTTATTTGCCGAAGAAGCTATCCAGTGCCCCCATTGCAATTCATGGCATACTCATCGGGTAAGTGAATTTGGCTCTACGGCCTGTAAAGCATTGTATGTATGCGACGATTGCAAGGAGCCCTTCGATTATTTCAAATGCCATTGAAGAAATTATCGAATTCGGATTTTAGATTTTAGATTTGAAGTAAATCCAGAATCGTGTAATCTAAATCTAAACTGAATGTCTTCGATCCTTTTTGAAATAAAAGATGCCATCGGCATCATTACTCTCAACCGTCCAGATAAATTAAATGCCTTCAATCGTGAGATGGCCTTCCTAATGCAGGAGAAACTGGATGAGTGCAAAAATGATGATGTAAGATGTGTTAATATCACCGGAGCAGGAAAAGGATTTTCAGCGGGACAGGATCTGGCTGAAGTCGCCGAGCCAAACGCAAGAGGATTTGACAGGATATTATCAGAACATTATAATCCTATTGTACAAAAGATCCGACAGCTTGAAAAACCCGTGGTGGCTGCAGTGAACGGAGTGGCAGCCGGAGCGGGTGCTAATATTGCCTTGTGCTGTGATGTGGTCGTAGCCGCCCGATCAGCTTCCTTCATCCAGGCGTTTTCAAAGATCGGTTTGATACCGGACAGCAGCGGGTCATACATCTTGCCAAGATTGATCGGCTGGCAAAAAGCATCCGCGCTAATGATGCTGGGCGAAAAAGTTTCTGCTGAAGAAGCCGAACGTTTGGGAATGATCTACAAATTTTTCCCGGACGAAACTTTTGCTGAAAATGCGATGAACATTGCGAAATATCTTTCACAAATGCCGACGAGAGGACTGGCTTATACAAAGAGGGTATTGAACTCCTCTATGACAGCCAGTTTTGAGGAACAATTAAAACAGGAAGATATTTTCCAAATGAAAGCTGCACAGACCGAAGACTACAAAGAAGGAGTCAAAGCATTTGTAGAAAAGAGAAAGGCAAACTTCAAAGGCCAGTAATCAATAATCATAATTATGCAGACGATTCACGAGGCAGTCGTTTCTCACATGATGCAAAACGATTTTTTCAGCCAATGGATGGGAGTTGAAGTATTGGAAGTGAAAGAAGGATATAGCAAAATAAAAATGGAGATCCGAAAGGAAATGGTGAACGGTTTTGGAATAGTGCATGGAGGTCTTCCCTTTTCTCTGGCCGATAGTGCTTTTGCATTTGCCTGCAACAACAGGAACAATCTCTCTGTTGCTTTGGATGTCACCATCACTTTTATGAAGGCCGTAAACGTCGGCGATGTGTTAACTGCGGAAGCAAAAGAAATTCATAATGGAAGAAGTACAGGAGTTTATTTAATTCACGTCACGAATCAAAAAAATGAGCAGGTTGCTTTGTTCAAAGGAACCTGCTTCAGAACAGGAAAGACTTTAGTCTGAAAATGACCCGGCAGTTCTATTGATTCACCAGTTTCATCGAACCTTCACTGTACCGGTTACCTACATTGGGGTGATGGTTTACAATGTTTTCAATTTCATCAAGATCGTCTCCCGTGAGTGTAATGTCCACCGCTGCTGCATTCTCCTCAAGATATCTCCGCCGTTTTGTCCCGGGAATTGGGATCATATCATCACCCTGCGCAAGTACCCATGCCAATGCGATCTGCGCGGGCGTGGAATTTTTAGAGTGAGTAAACTCTGCAAGCTCATCAGCCAGCTGTTTATTATTTTGCCAGTGCTCATCATCAAACCTTGGCAGGGTCCGCCTGAAATCATCCTGTGCCAGTTGATCTTTATCCTCTACTGTCCCCGTTACGAGTCCCCTTGCCAATGGACTGTACGGAATAAATGCAATGTCAAGATCACGGATGGTGTCTAAGATCTCGTGCTCAACATCTCTTGTTAATAAAGAATATTCACTTTGCAATGCTGCAATAGGATGGACAGCACTAGCCCTTCTAATTGATCTTGCTGAGGCCTCGGACAGACCGATATACCGGATTTTGCCTTGTTTAACCAATTCAGCCATCGCTCCTACTGTTTCTTCGATCGGTATTTTAGGATCTACGCGATGAGCATAATACAGATCGATCGTATCGATCTTCAATCTCTTTAAACTTTTTTCAACTGCATCACTGATATAAGCGGGCGATGCATCAACATAAGTACCGGATCTATCTTCCTTCAACCTGAATCCAAACTTTGTGGCAATAAAAATTTTTTTGCGATTCGGCACAAGAACTTTTGAGACCAGTTCTTCGTTATGGCCAAAGCCATACATATCAGCCGTATCCCAAAAATTAATTCCGAGTTCGAGAGCCCTGTTGAGAGTGGCTATAGATTCTTCGTCGTTACGTGGGCCATAGGCAAAGCTCATTCCCATACAACCTAAACCAATAGCGGATAATTTTTCCCCGGTATTCCCAAGATCTCTGTACTTCATAGTAGTAGTTGTTTTATTTTGAATAAATTTTTCCTGGCAGAAAGGATGAATGTACCGGAATTTTTACCGGCCGACCATAATAACAACGCGGATATTATTTCTGTTTGCAAGTACGAATAAAAATTATTTTCTTTTAATCACCTTTGGGTCTCGAAGTAATAATTATGTTTTATTCATTTAGAGATTTTGTCCCGGTAGTACACGAGTCATCGTTTGTGCATCCCCAGGCTGCCGTTACAGGAAATGTCATCATCGGAAAAAATTGTTATATCGGTCCCGGCGCAGCGCTGCGGGGGGATTGGGGTGGCATTATCATCGAAGATGGCAGTAATGTGCAGGAGAATTGCATTATTCATATGTTCCCAGGTGTAACCGTCCTTTTGCGAGAGTCTTCTCATATCGGTCATGGGGCTATCATTCACGGTGCTACCATTGGTAAAAATTGTTTGGTTGGAATGAATAGTGTTATTATGGACAATGTAGACCTGGGGGATGAATGTATCGTCGGGGCCTTGAGTTTTATTAAATAAGCGATAAGAATACCACCGAGAAGTTTAGTCGCAGGCAATCCCGCGAAAATCATTAAACAGGTAAGTGACGAAATGATAGCGTGGAAAACGAAGGGGACAATCCTTTATCAGCAATTACCCGGAGAAATGTTTGAATGGCTCCAACCGTGTAAACCCCTGCATGAAATTCCAAATGACCGGCCGCAGCAGGAAAGTCTCTACGACACGTGGAATAAAATAAAAGCCGAAAACCCAAAACAGTGATCCTAACGCGAATCCTTCCAAACTAAGGTTTCATCAGTAGCCATTTCTTTAAAATTTGAACATCGGCTGTCACCCTTTCCCGTAATTCCGCCGCTCGGCGCACAAATTATATTGCAGTCCCTGTCGTACACATAATTGTATTGATCGCAGCAATTGGAACTGATGAGATAAACATAGCTTCCGGCATAGAGGTAACGATAGACGGTCGCCGGCGGGTTGTATTTGGGTTGCTGCTGAATAGCTTCAATTTTATCTAGGATGCAGGGAGGAAGTTTTACACTAGCCTGTTTTTTACAACTTTGGGATCGAAGAAGAGGGAAGAGTAAAATTACGATAATCCATCTCATATCCATTCGCTTTATAAAGTTTACAAATTTAGCGGTGACCCACAATTATGCTGCCAGTAAAGATCAATTTTTAATGATCCCATTCATAAAAAATAATTCGATGGACAACCGAAAACTTTGTAACTTAAATGTCCCAAAGAAAACAAAATACTGTGTATGAGAAAAAAATTCTACTCCGTTCTTCTTTCTTCAGGAATCACCGTTTTGACTATCTCTGTTTTTGCCCAGGACCGGTTTGCATTTGCCATTACGGATGCAAATCAGAATACAGCCAGTTGGACCGTATTGCGAAAACTTAATTTGCAAACAGGTGTTTACAGCGACGCAATACTTAACGGCGTAAATATTAAGCAGGTAGCGTACGACGCTCAAACAAAAAAATTAATTACGGCCAGTAATGGCAATGATAATTCTTCTCTGCCCTTTAGTACTGGTGTAGCAGCTATTGCCTACGACAGAAGGAATAATCGTCTTTACTTTACACCGATGTTCATTGACCAGCTTCGCTATATTGACCTGGCGACAATGAAAATTTATTACGTAACTGATCATTCGTTCAGCGGGCATGCAAATACAAATAAGGATGATGGAGGAGTTGTTTCCCGCATGGTGATCGCCCCCGATGGTTACGGATATGCGGTGACGAATGATGCAAACAATTTTGTCCGGTTTAGTACTGGTAAAAAATTCACGATCGAGCAATTGGGGGCATTGGTTGATGATCCCGGCAATACAGGGATCTCGATACATAACCGTTGCAGCAGCTGGGGAGGTGACATGGTGGCTGATGACGAAGGCAATCTTTACCTGGTCTCTGCAAATAACAGCGTTTTCAAAATCAATATTGACACAAAGGTGGCTAAATGGCTGGGGCCGATCAAAGGCTTACCGCAGGGTTTTACGATCAATGGAGTGGCCGTTACAGATGATGGAAAATTGTTAACGGGCAGCCAGTCCTATGCCAAGGGATGGTACCTGGTCGATCCAAAATCCTGGAATTCGACTCCGTACAATGCTCCAAAAGGAATTTACCTTACCTCTGACCTTGCCAATAGCAATTTTTTATCTACCCGCAGACCGTCTGACTTTGCCCTTATCGAGCAACGGCAATCAATCCTTTCGAATTCAGTTCAACTCTATCCGAACCCGGTGGACGTTGGTAATAGCCAGTTCAAACTTCAGTTCAATAAATTAATTCCTGGAAACTACACAGTTGAATTGACAGATGTCAGCGGCAAACTGATCCTGGCGCAAAAAATAAATATTCTCAACGATATCCAGGTGCAAACTATCAATCTGAAAAAGAATACTGCACAGGGAATCTATCTTGTAAAGGTGACCGATATTAACAGTAAATCGATCTTTACTCAAAAATTAGTGATCCAGTAAAGAACAATCTTAACTGAATCACAAAAGCATTGACCCCGTAAGGCCGATGCTTTTTGTTTTTCCCGAACTGAACCTCCTTAGAAAAGAAGGTAAAGAACTAAGTTTATAAATATTGGTCAGCTGTTATTCATATTTTCTTCCTTTTTGCTAAAAAGAAAGTTTCGGTATGTTAAGCTGACGGAGAATTGAAGAAAGTTTTCCTGAGCCCGTAAGAAAATTATTGCCAGGCGCATCTCCCGCATCTGCCGTTATTCCGGATTCATTGATGGGGGTATTGTTAACCTTTGAAAGATTTCCTGGTAGGGAGAAACATAAAAAATAAAAACCGCGATTGTTTTTAACAATGTGGCTAATAGGCTTCATAAAGTTTTTCCTAGCAAAAATCTTTCTTATTATGCTCGTGTTATTCAATCTCAACCCTTTCAGGAATTACTTTATGAAAATGAATTTATCCGCATTTGCGGTAACGGTCGGAAGCAGGTCATTGCCTGTGAGTGATAATAACCGGGACAATTTATTTTCGTGAATCAGCATACATACGAATGAACCCGATCTATTTATAGGTAGGAATGTAGAACATATTCTACAGATCTGGGAATCCAACTTCTACTCTAGCCATAAAGGGCAAATTCATCATGTCGTTTCATCAATAACCAATCATTGACGCCTTTTTTAATCAATACAAATTCTCCGATCAATTTTTTCCCCTGCAAAAAGAATTTTAAAGCACCTTCCTGCAGGCATTTAAGAGCTTCATATTCTGACAATATTTTCCCTCTATCGTCAATTGGGATATAATTACCCTTATCCCACGCCTGGAATATTTCTTCTTGCAGGCTCTGTTCTGTGTTTTCAACAAGAATTGTTTCAAATTCAACCTCATCCTCCTGCGCAAAACGCTGGTCCATGGGGTCCATGGAAGGCACATCGGCAACCGCCCAGCTTTTAGTACCATTTAATTCTAACGTAAAATCAAATTTTAAATGTTCGTCGGCCTTCCGGTGGATCACAAATTTTAAATGATCATTATCCGATCTTTTTTGACAAGCTGGCTCACTACCATGAAGCTTTTTTAGTCCTTTGATCATATAAATTTATTTTGAAGAATTTTCTGAGGTTTGTATTGAATTAATAAATGCCGAAAAAACTTTGCCAAAACTCGGGCGTCCTTTAAGTAGCCAAAAACTCTCCAAATAATCAATCGTTGCCGTTAGCTTACTTTTGCCGCTAAAAAGATTTTGTGGAGAAAAGCAATTTTGTTGACCAGATCAGGATTTTTTGCAGAACAGGGCATGGCGGTGCCGGCAGCAAACATTTCTTACGGAATAAAATGACCGCATTTGGAGGGCCCGATGGAGGTGACGGGGGACGAGGCGCTCATATCATCTTAAAAGGAAACAAAAATCTCTGGACACTTTTGCATTTACGCTATTTCAAAAATGTGTTGGCCGAAAATGGTGAAGGCGGTAGCGGTAATAATAAAACAGGCCGGGACGGAAAGGATATAATCATTGAAGTTCCGCTTGGCACTATTGCACTTGATGAAGAAACCGGGAAAAAAGAGGCTGAGATACTAATGGATGGAGAAGAAACCATCTGGCTTGAAGGTGGAAAGGGCGGGTTAGGTAATTCAAATTTTAAAACAGCCACTAACCAGGCGCCTGAATACGCCCAGCCGGGATTACCAGGTGTTGAGGCGTGGAAGATATTAGAATTAAAGGTATTGGCCGACGTTGGATTGGTAGGATTTCCCAATGCAGGTAAATCAACCTTGCTGTCTGTAATGACGGCGGCAAAGCCGAAAATAGCTGATTATGCCTTTACCACAATTACACCCAACCTCGGAATAGTTGCGTACCGCGATGGGAAAAGTTTCTGTATCGCTGATCTCCCCGGAATTATTGAAGGGGCCGCAGAAGGAAAAGGACTGGGACATCGCTTTCTGAGGCATATTGAGCGCAATCCTGTTTTGTTATTTCTAATTCCTGCCGACAGCAAGGATCATAAAAAGGAATTCGAAATACTGGTCAATGAATTGGAGAAGTACAACCCCGAGCTGCTGCATAAACAATTTGTAATTGCTATTAGTAAATCCGATCTTTTGGATGATGAATTAATGACGGCTATTGAAAGGGAATTACCCCGGGACCTTCCGCATATTTTTATTTCATCAGTTACCCATAAAAACATTCCTGAACTGAAGGATCTTTTATGGAAAGCTTTAAATGAACAGCCTTCCCGCTAAGTAAATATCCCTATTGTTTATTTTTTGCCGGATTTGTTCGGGTGCGCGTTAATCTTGCCTCAGGCGCCGTTCGTGTATGTTTAGAATATTTTTACTCAATTAAAGCAACTTCTTTTTACGTAAAACCATTCTTAGTTCGATATGTCGAAGTTTTCCATTATGACATTATCATATATCAATTGCAAAAATTAAAGTACGTTTGTCACACTTACAAATCACATAATCATGAGAAAACTATTCATCACAATTATTTTCCTGTTCGTCCTTCTCTTCAAATCCTTTGCAGATGAAGGGATGTGGCTGCCCTTGCTGCTTGGGCAGCAGGTGTACAATGACATGGTAAAAAAGGGACTGAAATTGACGAAGGAGCAACTTTACAGTATTAACAAACCTTCTCTTAAAGATGCGATCGTCATTTTTGGCGGAGGCTGCACGGGGGAAATGGTAAGCCCGGAAGGATTGGTCTTTACCAATCATCACTGTGGCTACGAAGTGATCGCTTCGGCGAGCACGGTTGATCATAATTACCTGCTCAACGGTTTTTATTCAAAGTCAAGGGGCGAGGAAATCCCTGCTGAAGGTTTGACAGTTCAGTTTCTTTTGCGGATCGACGATGTGACAAAGGAAGTAATGGACTCATTACAAGGATTAACAGGTATGGATAGAATACAGCGACAGCAAAAAGTACTCGCAAGCATCAATGGCAGGCTTTCCGACACGGCACAAAGTATCGAGGCAAGAGTAAGCACTTTGTTCAAGGGCAACCAGTTTCTTGTTTTCATCTATCAGCGCTATAAAGATGTCAGGCTGGTTGTAGCTCCGCCGGAGAACATGGGAAAATTTGGAGGTGACACTGACAATTGGGAGTGGCCCCGTCACACTATTGACTTCGCAGTTTTCCGCGTGTACGCTGATAAAAACGGCAAGCCGGCAAAATACTCGGAATCAAATGTTCCCTTCAAACCAAAATGGTTCCTGCCCATTTCTATAAAGGGAGTTAAAGAAGGTGACTATGCGATGATCTATGGTTATCCAGGTTCAACAAACCGCTATGAAACTTCTTACGGCGTGAAACAAAAGATCGACATCAATAACCCGACGTTGGTAAAACTGCGTGACATGCGTTTAAAATATATGTTCGCAGAAATGAAAAAAGATCCGGCTACTAAATTGCAGTTAGCGTCCTCCTATGCGAGCATCGCTAATTATTGGAAATTTTTTGACGGCGAAAGCAAAGAGTTGATTAAATATGATGTGTACGGACAAAAGAAAAAAGCAGAAGAGCAATTTGCAGCCTGGGCAAAAGGTAAACCTGAATACGAAAACATTTTTACGGAATGGGAAAAGGCTTATGACGACTGGAGGCCTTATTCAAAGAACAGGGTGTACATGAACGAGGGCCTGTATGGATCTCCGCTGATCATGTTTGCGGGCAGCCTGTTGCAAGTGGAAAAAGCACTTGTAGGTAGCGGCTCAACGGCAGCCGACGTAAAGAAAGCGATGGATATGGCTAACAATTACAGGAAAGAATTCCTGGGCGAGGAGAACAAGACCTCGGACCAGAACATACTGGCAACAGTCACAAAAATGTATTATGAAGATATTCCCCAGGACCAGCAGCCCCCCGGCTTCTACAACGATCTCAGGAATCAATACGGTGATCTGAAAGATGACGCCACGTACAAAAAATTTGCTGCAGATGTTTTCAGTAAGACAATGATCTTTGATGATACGAGATGGAACGATTTTATCGCCCACCCCGATGCCAATAAACTTCAACAGGATCCGGCTTTCAATTTTGCCAGCACGTTCACAAAAAATTATAACAATAAGTATTCACCCTATTTTCAGCAATTCAATGCAAAGAACAGTGAACTGGGAAGGCTGTACCTGAAAGGTATCATGCAAATGGATACGGTGAAGGCAAAGAAAATGTATCCTGATGCGACCTTCACGATGAGGGTAAGCTTTGGAACCGTAAAAAGCTACAACCCCAGAGACGCTGTTCATTACGATTATGTGACTACATCAAAAGGATTCCTCGAAAAATATATTCCCGGCGATTATGAATTTGACATCCATCCCAAAGTTTTGGACATGATGAAGAAAAAAGATTTCGGTCAGTACATCGATAAGGGGAAGAATGATCTTGTGGTTGCTTTCATCACCAATAACGATATCACAGGGGGTAATTCCGGCTCTCCTGTGATCAATGCAAAGGGTGAGTTACTCGGCCTTGCCTTTGACGGGAACTATGAAGCATTAAGTCACCAGATCGCTTACGATAAAGACCTCAATCGCACCATTTGCGTTGACATCCGGGCCGTGCTTTGGACAATTGATAAAGTGGGAGGAGACCAAAATGTTATCAAGGAGCTGAAAATTGTGAAGTAAGCGACCTAAAATTTAATAAAAGCGTTGGGAGAATTCTCAACGCTTTTTAATTTGTGGGCAATTGCGCCTGCTATGAGAAATATAATATTTCTTTTCCTCGCTTCTTTAATTATGTTTGCCTGCAAGGGGAGGTTTTTTAAAAATCCGACCACTTCCATGGAAGAAACCATAAAGAGGGGGCAAAAATTTTACGTAGAACCATCTAAGAGTTTTAAGCATAACGACATTATTGTCTTTGACTACTTTGGAATAGATTACAATTCCCGGGACGAAACGGGGCAATTCTCACAAAAGGAACAAAAGCGACTTATGAGGCTTATTGCAATGTCCGGAGATGTGTTTGTTATCCGTCACGGAGAAGTATATTTAAATAATGTTCTAATACCTCTTCCTCCCCTGGGAAAAATGGAATATGAAATTGCTTCAAAGATTCCGCTGGCCGAGCTCAGAGATCCGGAACAAGTTTATGCCAGCCAAAGTGGAGACACGTTTAAATATATTGCTCCTTTAACTGTGGAAGAGGTGAATAATTATGCCAACAATAAGACAGATATTTTCAGTGTAAAAAAACACTTGCGTGAAGAATTTTCCATTGATACGTTTTTTGCAAAGGCTTCAACACCAGGGACGTGGTCTCTGGATGATTATGGTCCACTTAAAATTCCATCGCCGGGAGATTCCATTTTTGTAAATGACACGAACTACAAGCTTTTTCATAACATTCCTGGAATACACCTGGGTTTAAATATTATCAGGGACAATTTGTATTTCCTTATGGGCGACAATCGCCATTTTGTGGAAGATTCACGATTTATAGGCCTTATTTCACAATCAAAAATGTACGGAATTGTCGTTCAATAGAAAAAATATTCTGAGCATCCTGTTTTTACTCATGCCGGGAATTATATTTTCCCAGATCAGGATCAGTGGCTCCACAGACCTCATGGTATTGCGAAGCTTTAAAGAAGATCAGCACTTCTGGGCCGTTGGCCAGAATATAATGGTCGACTGGCATTTTACCAATAAAGGAGGCGCTTATGCATCTTTGAGTTATTCTTCGTATGGAAAATTTACAAATCAATTGTCTGCTACGGCCAAATCCGCAACTACTTCGCCTCAACAAATTGATTTTACCAATAACGCTGAACTTCGACTGAAACAGATTTCTCTCGGATTTAAACATTATTTCGTCGGTAGTATCGACGCAGAGGGTCAGTGGAATTTGTACAGCATCACGGGATTTGGATTGATATTTGGGACGGCCCGCAATAACTATTCAACGATCATTGATACCTCTTTATATAATTCTCCAGAACAACCGGTGAATGGCACCGGCACCTTCAAACGGCTTACCCTCGACCTGGGCCTGGGTTGGGAGATCCCATTGAACGCAGATATTTATTTGTATGTAAATGGTAAGGTTTGGATACCGACATCTGATTATCCCAGTAAATATCTTTTTGTAAGCGATAATGCACCGCTGGTAGGCATGCTTGGCTTAGGCGTAAGAATACTTTTTTAATATTTGAAAATTATGACGAAGAAAAAACTGCCAATTAAAAGTGTCGGCATATATAAATTGATCATTCCGTTAAAAGAGCCTTTTATTATTTCCCTCGGCGCGGAATATGACGCGCAGAGCATTATTGTGGTCATCAAAACGAATGAATATACGGGTTACGGAGAATGCAGCCCTTATATGCACATCAATGGTGAAAGCATTGACACCTGTTTCATAGTGGGTCAATATTTCGCTAAAGCATTAAAAGGAAAAAATGCGTTGGACATAAAAAATTGCATCCTGGCAATGGACAAGGTCATTTATGGTAATAGCAGTATTAAAAGTGCGTTCGACATGGCTCTTTATGATATTGCGTCACAATACGCAGAGCTTCCGTTGTATAAATTTTTAGGTGGGAAAAATAACAAAACCATTGCTACAGATTATACGGTGAGCCTTGACGCGGCAAAGAAAATGGCAGAGGATGCAGCAAAATACAAGCAGCAGGGTTTCCCTGTCATTAAAGTGAAACTAGGTGAGAACAAGGACAGTGATGCGGAAAGGATCCATCTTATTCGTGAAGCCATTGGCTATGAAATTCCTCTGCGCATCGATGCCAACCAGGGCTGGGACATTAAAACAGCTATTGCAACTTTAAAAGAATTGGAACGGTATAATATTCAGTATTGCGAAGAGCCAATTCCACGCTGGGATTTTATGCGTCTTCGAAAAGTAAAAAAGAAAAGCCCGATACCTATCATGGCCGATGAGAGTTGTTGCGACCATCATGATGCAAAAAGGTTGATCGGGTTGAAAGCCTGCGACATGATCAATATAAAGCTCGGAAAATCGGGTGGCATTTACAATGCATTAAAAATTATTGCGCTTGCAGAAAAAGCAAAAATGAAAATGCAAATGGGAGGATTTACAGAATCAAGACTCGGAATGACGGCCTTTGCACACCTCTCACTTTGCAGCGATAATATTTTATATTATGATTTTGACACTCCGCTCATGTTTGTGGAGGATCCGGTAAGCGGCGGAATGACTTATCATGAAAACGGTGTTATCAACCTTCCGGAAATACCGGGCCTGGGTGCCTGGATTGAAGAAGAATACCTGGATAAGTTCGACAAGATCTTTCATGATTAGAAATGGAGGATATGAAAAATTAGATTCCCCGGTGTGGCATTCCTTATCAGAAACACATAAGGATATTTCTATCAGCTATGGCCACGCCAAATTCTATGACCCTGTATATTGCCCGTTTGGAGGTTTTCTCGAAACCAACAATATTGCATCGCAAATAGACGAATACTCAAAAATGATAAGTCATTTTTTTGTCGTCGGTGAAAAGCCTCTTTTCTCAAAAAAGCTTTTTTTAAGGAATGAGCTTATCTGCTTGCAGATGATTCTGGAAAAAAGAATTGAAACAAATGCCGGAGAGGAAGTGATGAAGCTGGATAATACTTCCGTCGACGCTCTGTGGGCGCTGGTAAATGACGTGCAACCCGGTTATTTCAAGAAGAAAACAAACCTGATGGGTGACTATTTTGGCATTATCAAAGAAGGAAAACTGGTGGCCGTTACGGGCGAACGGATGAAGATGAATGACTTCACCGAAGTCAGCGCGGTTGTCACACATCCCTTGTATACAGGTAAAGGTTTTGCAAAACAACTCGTAACTCATACAATCAATAAGATCTTCGATGAAAATAAAACGCCCTATTTACATGTGGCGGAGACCAATTTGGGTGCAATAAGGCTCTATGAAAAATTGGGATTCAAAATACGAAGGAGGATAAGTTTTTGGGATCTTGAGGTTCGTCATAAATTAGTACATGGCAGACCTGGATAATTTTTATCTTCAGCAGGACGAACCGATCAGAGGTTGCCTGCTTGCATTGATAGAGATCATTTTATCACAGGACAAAGAGGTTGTGAACACATGGAAATATGGAATGCCCTTTTTTTGTTTCAGGGGAAAAATGTTTTGCTATTTGTGGATCCATAAAAAATATAAACAACCTTATCTCGGAATTGTGGAAGGAAAACGCTTTGACCATCCTGCCCTGATCACTGAAAATCGTTCGAGAATGAAGATCATGTTGTTTGATCCAACCAAAGACCTGCCGATCGATAGTATCAACAGCATATTACAACAAGCGGTAAATTTTTATAAAACAGGAATAGTAAAGACTTGAGAGAACGGATAAAAACGCTAAATTGATTTTAGTTCATCCATACCCTCTGCCACTACAACAGATTTGCTATGGGGACCCTAGAAAACAAGTGACCCTGCAAGACACGAAAAAACAAATACTCCTTCAACAAAATATTATATGAAACTCATTTTCCTTTTATTGTCCGCACTGATCCCTATTTTGTCGTTTTCACAAATTGACAGTGCTTTTATTTTAAGGTTAAAGGCGCTTGACACCGCCAATATTTTAAAAACGGATACGGTCTCTGTTCCAAACGACACATTCACACAAAAAATAAAACAGCTTTTAGGAGAGAAAAAAGGCATCAGTGTAGGCGTTATTTTGAGATTTAAAATAATGGAAGAACAACAAAAGGATACTGTTCATTCGAAAGAGTTCTATAAAAAATTGACGGAAGATATTACAACCGGGAAAACCAGTAAGCAGCTTGAAAACAGCCTGGTCAATATCTACCGGAGAACTTTTACTGAAAATGAAATTGATGAGTTGATAAATTTTTTTCAAACATCAGCCGGGAAGAAAATGGATAAAGAGTTTTTATTATTGTTGGTCCAATCTGTAAAGGATGGCGAACAACTTTTGAACCTGGCCGTAAAAGACCTCGAAAAAAATAAATGAGACGGGCATTGGAAATTTTTATCTTCCGATTCCCGGGATAAACTACTAAGGCGTTTATTTTGCCTTTGCGTTCTTTCTGGTCGTGGTCATGGGAGGGTTGTCTTTCCATTTCCAAAGATACATGGACGCATAAGTACGGTAAGGGCTCCATTGCTCCGATATTTTTGATATCCTGTTGAGCATGATCTTTTTCTTCCGGTGCCTCAGGTCATATAGCCTAATGACTGCTTGCTGTAATCCCAGGTCGTCAACGGCAAAGACGTCTTCACGGCAAAGGGCAAACATCAGTAACATTTCCGTTGTCCACCGGCCAACCCCCTTTATTTGGGTCAAATACTCAATCACTTCCTCATTGCTCATCTTAGAAAGTTTTTGATGACTCATCCCCTTTTCCATCTCAAATCTCGCTACATTCTGGACATAGTTCACTTTTGCATTGCTCAAACCTATAGCTCTCAATTTTTCAAATGGGGTTTCGACGATTTGTCCAGCCGTTGGTTCACCGCCATAAAGATCCGTAAACCGTTTACGAATGACTGTCGCCACCTTCGTTGAAAGCTGCTGACTCATGATAGAGTAACAGAGATATAAATAAAGATTTTTTTGCTTTTTTAATTGAAGAGCGCCGTGCTGCTCAATGAGCTTTTTTAACTGTTGATCTTTGGAGAGATGTGCTATGTATTCCATAAAGTAATTAAGAGTGAAAAATTAATAATTAAAAATGAAACCAATGTTTCGAAATTTGATCAGTGGAAAGGGAAATTATTGTAACACAGGATGGATCGCATTCCATCAAAGTTCCAGGAATGAATGTCACTTATCATTCCATTCACGGAGCCATCCAGGAGTCATTACATGTATTTATCAATGCCGGTTTCCGGTCAGATCATTTGCTGAAGGCAGACCCATGCAGCATTTTAGAGGTAGGTTTTGGCACAGGTTTGAATGCTTTGCTTACGGCCATTGAAATAGAAAAAACAAAACAGAGCATTTATTATGTTGCCCTGGAGCCATTTCCTCTCGATCAGGAAAAAGTACATTTATTGAATTACTGTGAACTGCTGGGACGTAAAGATCTGCAAAATGATTTTATCAGAATGCATGAATGCGGGTGGAATAAAGGTCTTGTAGTTACCGAACATCTTTTGATGCACAAATCAAATGATACACTGCAATCTTTCCATCACAAAACAAAATTCGATTTGATTTATTTCGATGCCTTTGCTCCAAATGTCCAACCTGAGTTATGGACCCAGGAAATCTTTGAAAAGATGTTTGCGATTCTCAAACCAGGAGGTGTTCTGGTAACCTACTGCAGCAAGGGTGATGTGCGAAGAGCCATGCAGGCGGCCGGTTTCGTTGTTGATAAGCTCCCGGGACCGAAAGGAAAGAGAGAGATGATAAGAGCTGCCAGATAAAAGATAAAAGTGAATCGACAAAAAATCTAACGGATGAAAACTTTTATCCTTTAACTATTAACTTTTATCTATTCAATGCTCCAGCTGATACTGCCGTCTTTTTCGTCTTTCAATAGAATTCCCAGTTGCTGAAGTTGATTGCGAATTCTGTCGCTGGTTGCAAAATCTTTTTTGCTCCTCGCCTCTTTGCGAATATCGACGAGCAATTGCATCACCCCACGGAGTTTTTCATTATCGGCTTCAGTGACGCTCTTTAACCCAAGAATATCCTCAATGAAAATTTTCATTTGCTTTTGTAAAAGATCGAACGTCTCCTTTGACAATGCGGAAACAGGAATTGTTTTATCCTTCATTGAATTGATAACGGGCACGACTTCAAACATATTCGCGAGCACTTTTGCCGTGCTGAAATCATCGTTCATGAATTCATCGAATTC
>Ga0207689_10001827_pt1 | contig 20116 bp, 12 predicted proteins | sample KBSMisM52_FD_184312 | JGI IMG/M metagenome (GOLD analysis project Ga0207689, IMG submission 184312) | Miscanthus rhizosphere microbial communities from Kellogg Biological Station, Michigan, USA - KBS Miscanthus M5-2 (SPAdes) (version 2) | ecosystem: Host-associated > Plants > Roots >... | reverse complement strand
TGACAACTGGCCACTGATCACTGGCCACTAATTAAATGAATCCCTCAAGCGAAACCGCGGAAGTGATAGTTATCGGCGGCGGCGTCATTGGCCTTGCCGTGGCCCGCGCGCTTGCTTTGCGCGGCGTTCGCGATGTGCTCCTGATTGAACGCGGCAGCCTGGGCGCGGAAGCGTCTTCAGCAGCGGCCGGGATGTTAGCGCCACAGGCAGAAGCCAATCGCGCGCATGAGTTTTTTTACCTCACCTGCCGCAGTCGCGATATGTATTCGGCCTTCGCCGCGGCGCTCCTGGACGAAACCGGCATCGACATTGAACTGGAAACGGCCGGAACGTTTTACCTGGCTTTCACCGAACACGATGCGGATGAACTTCAGAAACGTTACGAGTGGCAAACAAAAGCCGGACTCCCGATTGAAAAACTGAGCGCCGAAGCTGTAAGGCAGCTTGAGCCTGCTGTTAACGAAAACGTGCGTGCGGCGCTCAAGTTTCCGCTCGATACGCAGGTGGAAAATCGTCGACTAATCAGCGCCCTGGTCGCTACGAATGAGCGGCTCGGAGTCCGCCTGGAGACCGGAACGGCCGTAGCGTCTCTGAAGATCGAACGCGACCGCATCAGCGGCATTGAAACTTCACGCGGCTTCATTTCCACTGACGCGGTAGTCATTGCCGGAGGCGCCTGGAGTTCCCTCCTCGGGGCCGGAGACAAAGCGTTGCCGCAGTTGCGCATCAAACCGGTTCGCGGGCAGATGCTCTGCTTTCAGCCCAGTCTTCCGCTGGCCCGACACGTTATTTACAGCCCGCGAGGTTATCTTGTGCCGCGGCGAGATGGACGTTTGCTGGCAGGTTCAACTACAGAACATGCGGGTTTTGAGAAACAGGTAACCGCCGCCGGCGTGCAGTCGATCCTGGCGGCGGCACTGGAAATTTCGCCCCAAATTGCATCGCTGCCGCTGACTGACGCCTGGGCCGGATTGCGGCCCCGCGCTGCCGACACTTTGCCAGTGCTGGGTCCTTGTGCTGAAATTGCCGGGGTCTACTACGCCACCGGCCATTACCGCAACGGCATCCTGCTGGCGCCGATAACGGGAGAGTTAATCGCCGGCGCAATTGTTGATAAAGCGTTTCCGGCAGCGCTCGAAATTTTTTCGCCGGATCGTTTTGGCATGGTGGCGGTGGGATGATTGGAACGTAATAAATCAAGCCCGGAAGGGCCGCTTCGCTCGGCTGGTCGATACATGAAGCTTTCATTTGCATTTCTGATTGCATCGCTGCTCTTACTGTCCGGCGCGGGTGCCCTGGCGCAGGATCAACCTAAGTCTGTCTCACAGCCGCAACCGCAAAAGAGTGAAGCCAAGTCCGAAAAGCGGGCTGCGAAACTGTTGTATGAAGAAGCAAAGTCTTACCTTGACAATGCCTTCAACGCCTTCAACAAACAGAAAATTCCCTACGATCAGAAACTCGAGGCAAAAACTAAACAGGAACAAAAAGATCTGGCGGCGAAGTATGCGGCCGTACTGGAAACGCGAAAGTCTCTTTCGGAGGGAGACTCTTATTACCTCGGCATGCTTCATTATTTGGCCGGCAATGGAGACGGCGCTCTACTAGTCATGCGTCGCTACCTGTCCGGCGAACCGTCGGGCGAAGAGGCGCAACTAGCCCGGGCCGTTGTAGTTCTTTTCACCACTCGACAAAGTCTCATTCCGGAAGCTGAACGCGCAGTTGCGGCCTACGCGCAAAACCAGCCACAGAATTTAACGGAATGGTTTGGTATGGAGACTTTGATCTCGGAGGCGTCGCAAAAAACAAAGGATTACGCCGGCCAACTTAAACATGCGCAGGAGATGCTCAAAGTTGCGAAGCTGGTAGCCACTGACAAATCTATTAACGCGGTCAAGCGCGACGACATGCTCTTCAAAGCTGTCTCCTTCATAGCGGATGCTTACGTGCAGACTGGAAAAAAGACTGAAGCACTCGGAGCAATAACTGAGTTGCGCAAACTCGCCATCTCAATTCCTTCAGCCAGTTTGCTGCGGATGGCGAATATTCGATTGCTGGGCCTTGATGGTTCAATTGATCCGAGAAGAATATTCTACGACGCAGTGCCCACAGCCGCCCCTGCATTACCAGAGTTGGTAGCAGCGCAATGGATCGATCAATCTCCGGTCACGTTATCCAAACTGCGTGGCCAGGTCGTGTTGCTGGATTTTTGGGCGCCCTGGTGTGGACCCTGCCGTTACACTTTTCCTCGACTGCAGCGCTGGCATGAAAGCTATAAAGACAAAGGACTGGTCATACTGGGTCTCACCAACTACTTCGGCAATATTGACGGCAAGCGCGCAACTCCCAGCGAGGAGATCGCCTACCTGCGAACCTTTAAGAAGCAACAGCGACTGCCATACGGCTTCGTGGTCGCCGATTCTTCGGTCAACGATAGGAACTATGGCGTGTTTTCCATACCCATGTCGTTTCTGATCGACCGGCGGGGAAATATACGCTTCATTGCGATGGGGTCAGGTGAACAGGAAATAACGGCGCTGGGAAAAATGATCGAGAAAGTGATGGCCGAGCCACCGACGTCAGAGACAGAAACGCGGAGCGTCGCTGGGTCAGCGGGCAAGAATTGAGAATCGGGCGGAGACGGAGCGGGGGCAATCCCGCCGCTGCTTTGTTTAAGCATAGACCGTATACTAGCCATGAAGATTGAAGAGGTCGTAAATTAACTTTGGAAAGCCAGAACTTAACTATTTGGGTCGCCTTCGCCGCCGGATTACTTTCATTCCTTTCTCCGTGCGTTTTGCCACTTGTGCCCGGCTATATTTCGCTGATGTCGGGAGTGAGCATCGACACTCTCAAGCAAGGCGGCTCGGGTGGAAACGCGCGCCGTGCCGTAATTATCAATTCGTTGGCGTTCAATGCCGGATTGTCAGTTATCTTCCTGGCGTTGGGCACAACCGCCGGCTTGGTTGGCGCCTCGATTATCACGAACCGCTGGGTCAGATGGATCGGCGGGGTCGTCATTATTCTTTTCGGCCTGCAGTTGATCGGCCTGCTAAAAATAGGAACGCTCTACAAAGACACGCGCTTCTTCTCAAATGAAAAACCGCGTGGACCGTTGGGCTCCTTCACACTGGGGATTGCTTTTGCGGCTGGTTGGACGCCGTGCATTGGTCCAATTCTTGGCGGGATCCTCGGTCTCGCGGCTGCCAGCGGCGGCTGGCGCAGCGGACTAACTCTCTCTGCCTTTTACTCCGCCGGTCTGGCGGTGCCGTTTCTCTTAACCGGTCTAGGCCTCAATAAGTTTCTGGCTTTCTACGGAAAGTTTCGCAAACACCTGCACAAGGTTGAAATTGTTTCGGGAGTAGTACTGATTGCGGTTGGCCTGCTGATCATGACTGGGAAATCAACGCTGCTAACGAGCGGAAAGATCGCGCAGTATCTGCCAAATGCGGAAGCCTGGATCAAGGTAAAGCAGCCTCCGCCTCCGCCACCCTCAGCCGGCGGCAACTCTCGACCAGTGCCCGAGGTCGAGCTTTCAACACTCGACGGTCAACCGTTCCATCTGACTGACCTACACGGGCGGGTTGTACTACTGAACTTTTGGGCCACCTGGTGCGTGCCCTGTCGCGCCGAGATTCCCGAGTTTAATGCGATGCAACGCGAATTGAAGGGACAGGGACTGGAAGTGGTCGGCGTGTCCACTGCGCCAGGAGATACTGTCGAAGTCATTAAAGATTTTCAGAAGGACTTGAAGCAGGAGTATACGGTGTTGCGCGGGGCGGAAGCGGTTGGTGAAAAGTTTGGCAACGGCCCCGGACTGCCAGTCACCTATCTCATAGATCGTGATGGCCGTATTCGACAGAAGATCGACGGCGCCCGCGACCGCGCCGGTTGGGAAGCGGCAGTGAAACCGCTGCTCGAGGAAGCAGCGGCAACAGCCCGGAAGACTAACTAAGTTTCGGATCGGCAGGAGTATCTTATGAAAAGATTATTCGCCTTAATTGTTTTCGCATTGGCCATAAGCCCGGCAGCCTTGTGGGCCCAGGGCAACCACGAGTATTCGCCGCTCGTAGAGAAAACTGTTAACTACAAAAACTGGACGCTAAACGATCTCAAGGACAACAAACCCGTTGACCTGCGATCGTTGGTTGCCGGCAAGAAACTCGTCATGATCGTTTACTTCGCGCCGTGGTGTCCTAACTGGCGTAACGAAGCGCCGCTGGCCGCTAGTCTCTATGAGAAATACAAGGACCAGGGATTCGGCGTTATCGGAGTTAGCGAATACGGCATGCGCGACGCGGTCGCCAATTTCTATGGACCAAACGGCCCGCCGTATCCGGTGGTCAGTGAATCAGAGTCGCGCGAGGATCGCACTAAAACTCCACACTACGGCTACCGGCAGTTGACGGGAGACACACGGAATTGGGGATCGCCATGGAATATCTTTCTCGAGCCGGCCACGCTCGCGAAAACCGGCGACGTGTTGACTGAAAAAGCCTGGGTCGTTAACGGTGAGCTGATTGAGGCGGACGTGGACAAGTTCATTGCGGACCACCTGAAGGCAACTACCGCTACGGCGATCGTTCCCTGTAAACAATAATCTTCCTTCATACGACAGCAACTATCTCGCTTGTAGAGGGCACGGCATGCCATGCCCTCTACTTTTTTGCCCACTCAAGTGATTGTCTGGGGCCGCGGGCGCCCCCGCCCGCAAACGCGCCGCAGGCGCGAAGTCTATCTAAAGAACAATAACCGTTATCAAATGCTTTTCGCGCTTCGCGCTCATTGCGGGCGGGACGCCCGCGGTCCCAGACAATCACTTGCAGGTTTTAAACGTTCACTCCCGTGCTCCCACAGATCAATGCCCTTTGCTAGAAAACTCTTGCGTTGCTACTATTGCCGACTCTTTTAGCCAGTGAAACTTATGAAACTTCGTCTTCTTTATCACGGCCACTGCTTCGACGGTGTCGCCTCGGCCGCAACTTTTACACGCTTCTACACGAACCGTATTCACCCCGACGCTGAAGTTAACTACGCTGGTTTGCTGCACCGCCCCGGAAACCTTTTCGATCTTGCGTTGCTGGATGGCGACGAAAACGCGATCGTTGATTTCAAGTATGCGGCGACGGAGAAATTGACCTGGTGGTTTGATCATCATCAGTCGGCATTTCTTACGCCTGCCGATGAGGAACACTTTCGTGCCGACCATTCCGGCAAGAAGTTTCTCGACGCGACGCGCAAGTCGTGCACCGAATTCATCGCGGACGTCGCGCGCAATCAGTTTGGCTTCGACGACGAGCCGCTCAGGGATCTGATTCACTGGGCCCACATCATCGACGGCGCTCTTTATGAATCCGCCGCACAGTGTGTGGAATTGAAAGAACCGGCGTTGCAACTCATGCAGGTGATCGAATCCGATCCGGACGACAAGTTTATTGAGCAGATTATCCGCGAGCTCACCTTGAAGCCGCTCGATGAAGTTGCTACCAGCGAAGAAGTGCAAAGGCGTTTCCAGCCCATCCTCAAACAGCATCTGGAGACTCTTGACGCAGTTCGTCGCAAGGCCATCTTTGCCAAAGACGTAGTCCAGTTTGACCTGGTTGATGAGGGCTACGAAGGCTTTAACAAGTTCATTCCTTACTATCTCTTTCCGGAAGCAACGTACACGGTCGCCTTAACCCGCGGCTCGCAGCGAACTAAGATTTCCGTCGGTTCAAACCCCTGGGCGCCTCGCCCGCGCACTCACAATATCGCAAAAATCTGTGAACGCTACGGCGGCGGCGGACATGCTGTCGTCGGCGCTATCTCTTTGAAGCCCGAGGAAGTTGAGAAGGGTCGGGAGATCGTGAAGGAGATCGTGGCGGAGTTGTCAGTACTTCGGCCTGAGTAATCTCGCTTCACCACCGCATCAGGCTTTGCACAAAAGTAGTTTTATCAGTCCGCCTTCAGCGGACAAGCTACAGGAAAACCGACTGGAGGCGTGTGAGCAACGAAAACCTGCAAGCGATCTTCTGGGACCGCGGGCGTCCCGCCCGCCTCAAGCAGCGAGTTCGTTCAAGTTACAAGTTGAATCTGAATTTTGACTAAGTGACATTCTACGTAGGCGGGCGGGACGCCCGCGGTCCCAGCAAATCACCTGACCATTCTACCTGCCGCCTGCTTCCTGCTCCTGCCTACTGATTCATCAGCGCCTCAATCTCGTCCGCATCCTTTGGCACCCCGGTAGTTAACACTTGCGGACCATTGGCAGTGCACAGCACATCATCTTCAATGCGGACGCCGATGCCGAGATACTGCTCGGGAATGTCTTTCGTGTCCGGCGCGACGTAGATTCCTGGTTCGACGGTCATCACGACACCCGGTTCGAGCGCGCGCGATTGTTTGTCGTAGTAATAAATCCCCACGTCGTGCACGTCGATGCCCAGCAGGTGCCCGAGGCCGTGCATGTAAAACTGCTTATACTTCTCTTCTTTTATGAGCTGAGCGGGTTCTCCCTTTAGAAGCCCGAGTTTTACCATACCCTCCGTCAACATCTCGACCGAGTGCGTTTTCAGTTCGTCGTGCGTGACGCCGGGCCGGACCATCTCCACGCATGACATCTGCGTCTCCAACACTAGATCGTAGATTTCGCGCTGGGCCTTCGAGAAGCGGCCATTGATGGGGAAAGTGCGCGTGATGTCGGAGGCGTAACCCTTGTATTCGGCGCCGGCATCAACCAGCAGCAACTCACCATCGCGCAGCTCGCCGTCGTTGTTGATGTAGTGAAGCACGGTGGCGTTTGGTCCAGCGCCAACGATTGAAGTGTATGAAGGTCCAGACGCTCCCCTTCGCCGAAACACTTGTTCTATTTGGGCCTCGACTTCGTATTCCTTCATCCCCGGCCGCACCGTTTTCATCGCTTCCACATGGGCCTCCGCGGCAATGTCCGCGGCTTTTTGCATTAGCTCGATCTCATCAGGAGACTTCAAGACGCGCATCTCATGAACGATGGTGGCGGGATCGATAATGGTCCGCGGCGGATGGATCGGCTTGCGATTGAGCGAGCGCATCTGCGCGATCTGCCGGATGATTGTGTTGTCGAGATCCGGGTAGGCTCCGAGACGGAAGTAAAGTTTCTCCGCGCCGTCGAGTATGTCCTGAAGTTTCGTTTCAAACTCGGCAACCGGATACGATTCGTCGGCGCCAAACTCGCTCTTCGCACCTTCAACCCCGGCGCGACGGCCTACCCAGATCTCCTGCTCCGGATCACGCGGACGAACGAACAGCGTGTACTGCTGCTCTCTGCCTGGCGCCACTACGGCAATTGAGTCGGGCTCTTCAAAGCCAGTCAGATAATAGAAATCTGAGTCCTGACGAAAGCGATACTGCGTATCGTTGGAACGAGTCGCTTCGCGAGCACTGGGAATGATGGCGACTGATTTTTGATCCATGCGGCGCATGAATTCCTGAAGCTGCGGTCTGATCATGGGGACTGCTCCTCGTTTAGGACTGAAGAATGTGCGGTCATTGTAACTGAGAGGTTGAAACTCCTGAAATCAACTACGGCCAATAAACATCTCAAGCATAACTGTCTCTCAGGTGAGGAAGGTGGGCTTGCCCCCGCTCTTCATTTCTAAAGCAATCTCCCATCACGAGCGGGGGCAAGCCCCCTTCCCAACCTGCAAATTAGCTTCATTTGAGCCGGACATCGGCGCAGGCTAGCCGCCCGAACTGTCTTTGTTGGATAATCACCCCGCGAATGAGCACACAAACTCTACCAGCGCAGGATGTACAAGCGACCGAACTCGTTTCTTACGATCCCGGGACAGGTGAGGAAATTGGCCGCGCCCCCCTTACTTCTCCAGCGGAAGTTAAAAAAGCGGTGGCGAAGGCGCGTCAGGCACAGCCTGCCTGGGCTGGTCTCTCTTATCGCGAACGCGCTCGAGTGATATTGCGCGCTCGGGAACTAATGCTCGCCGAGCGCGACGAGCTTGCCCTCCTGATCTCGCAGGAAACCGGCAAACCAGTCGCCGAGGCAATCTCAATGGAGATAGTGCCGACGCTCGACGCCATGCATTACTTCGCACACGCCGCCGAAGATCTGCTACGCCCTCAGAAGATCGACATCGGACAATACGGTTTGATGGGCCGATCCTCGAGCATCGTCTTCCGGCCGCTCGGGGTTATCGGCATTATCTCTCCCTGGAATTTTCCGCTCGCTACACCCGCTGATGAAGTGGTGATGGCCTTGATGGCCGGCAACGCTGTGGTGCTCAAGCCAAGTGAACTCACGCCGTTAATCGCTTTGAAACTCGGAGATATCTTCACCCAGGCTGGTCTGCCACCGGGTTTGCTGAATATTGCAACTGGTGATGGTTCGACTGGCCGTGCGCTTGTGGATGCTCGTGTAGATAAGATCATGTTCACCGGCAGCGTGGCGACCGGTAAACGCGTCGCTGAAGCGGCTGCGAAATATCTGACGCCGGTAGTGCTTGAGCTCGGCGGCAAAGATCCGATGATAGTGCTCGAAGATGCTGATCTTGCGAACGCTGCGCGCGCTGCTGTCTGGGGTGCGTTTGCAAATTCCGGGCAGGCGTGCGCGTCAGTTGAGCGCTGCTACGTTCAGGAGTCCATCGCGCCGAAGTTCATCGAACAGGTCGTGGCGGAAACGCGTGCATTAAAACAAGGGTTGGGCACTGACACCGACATCGATGTCGGCGCAATGTCGAACGAAAACCAACTTCAGATCGTGGCCGACCATGTTAACGACGCGAAGCAGCGCGGCGCTAAGGTGCTTGCCGGAGGGCAGCGCGGGTCTAACCGTGCTGGGCTGTTTTATGAGCCGACGGTGCTGACAAACGTCGATCACGACATGACCATCATGCGCGATGAAACTTTTGGCCCGGTACTGCCGGTAATGACTTTCAAAACTGAGGACGAAGCGATCAAGCTCGCGAACGACAGCATTTATGGTTTGACTGCCAGCGTCTGGACCAAAAATATTTCTAAGGGGCGGAGGATCGCCGAGCGCATTGAAGCGGGCACAGTGATGGTTAACGAAGTCGTTTACACCCACGGCATCGCACAAACTCCCTGGGGCGGCATTAAAGACAGCGGCTATGGCCGAACTCACGGGCGCATGGGTTTGCTGGAGTTGGTCCATCCGCAGCATATTCATGTGAACCGCATTTCATTCCTGCCCGACCTCTGGTGGTTTCGTTACACAACTCAGGCCGGCCGGCTTTTTGGCGGTCTCGCCAGCCACTTCACCACCGGCTCAATCGTCAGGACCGCATGGTTGCTGCCGCAAATGACGCGTAGACTCTTCGGCCGGCGGCGCTAGCGCATCACACTTTTGATGAACTTCAAGTCCCCTTGTGATTGAACATAGTTCAGAGCGGCTACCAAGTTACCAACTACTATTGCCTTCCGTAGGAAAATGGTTATACTGCCAAAGCTCAAACACTCCGGTCTATTTCGGTTTTCTAATAGCTACTTTGCGGATTCAGCAAAACGACATTAAGGTCAGTTGTTTGAGCACTGCGTCTCCATCGACGCCCACTAATCACGCTCACTCCCGGGGAATTCGAAATAACCAGCCCGCTTAATAGGAAGGATGAAGATGAAAAAGACTGTTGCTATTTTTGCGTTACTGACTTTGTGTCTGGCGGCTGCGCCATTTTCAACATCTGGCCAAAGCAAAAACTCGCCGCCCGAGCAGGCTCTGGAACAACGAGCTGAGGTAAGCCAGCCGGTTCACTATGATAGATCACGACCCTTGCGTGAGATGTTTGACCGCGGCGATCGTCCTGAGATGGCCAGAGGCGGTAGAGACTTCGAACCCGGAAGGCCGGAACCAGTTGGTAATACAAACCCATCAGGAATAGATCCGTTGGCCGAAAGAAGTATTAGTTCGCCATCGGCATTAGCATTACCGAAAGCGGGAACCATAGGTACATCGGTAGATCCTAGTTTTCGCGTTGCGCCGCCTGACACAACCGGCGATCTCGGACCAAATCACTACGTGCAGTGGGTTAACCTGCGGTACGCGGTGTACACGCTGACGCGCGATGCCGGCAATCAAATCACGGGCTTCAATCTTGTTGCCGGTTTTCCGAAGAACGGCAATGTGGTATGGCAGGGTTTTGGCGGCCGTTGTGAATCCGATAATGATGGCGATCCGATTGTTCAGTATGACCAATTAGCCGATCGTTGGATACTCACGCAGTTTGCCGTTTCCGCAACTCCCTACACCCAGTGTGTTGCAGTTTCGACCGGTCCCGATCCCACCGGCAGCTACAATCGTTACTCTTATTCCTTCAACCGGGATTTCAATGACTATCCCAAACTGGGTGTATGGCCTGACGCCTACTACATCACCTACAACATGTTCAAGAATGGCCGCAGTTTTAGTGGCAATAGAGTTTGCGCGCTCGAACGAGACAAGATGTTGATTGGCACCGCCGCCCGTCAAATCTGCGCCAACACTACCGCGGGTGCAAGCCTTGAGCCTTCAGACCTTGAAGGAACTACTTTGCCTCCGGCAGGTTCACCAAATCTGTTGCTTAGTATTACGTCTACAGCCTTACAGTTCTGGAGATTCTCTGTGAACTGGACAGCCGGAACCGGGACGCTCACTGGGCCGACCAATATTGCCGGCGTTGCCGCCTTTAGCAGGACCTGTGGCGGCGGCACTTGTATCCCGCAACCGGGGACAACACAGCAGCTTGATTCGCTGGCGGATCGACTGATGTATCGCTTAAGTTATCGCAACTTGGGGACTCGCGAGGCACTGGTTATCAATCACTCAGTCGCCAGCGGCGGTGGGAGTGGCATCCGCTGGTACGAACTACAAAACGCGGCCGGACAAACGATGGCCAACGCAACACCAACAATCCGGCAGCAGGGGACCTTTGCGCCGAGTTCGGACTTCCGCTGGATGGGGAGCGCGGCCATGGACAAAACCGGCGGTATCGCCGTCGGCTATAACATCTCGAGCAGCACGATCAAGCCGAGCATACGTTACGCTTATCGCGGACCGCTCGATCCGCTGGGAACCTTGGGCAACGAGACCAGTGTACTCGCGGGACCAGGAGTGCAAACTCCGAACCTCGCGCGCTGGGGCGACTACAGCACCATCAGCGTTGACCCCGTAGATGGATGCCAGATGGTATTTACAGGTGAATATATTCCGGCGAACGGAAATTTCAATTGGACCACCTACATCCACTCATTCAAACTGAGCACTTGCAACTAACCTGAATTTAAATTCAGGTTCAAAGGGACACGGTTTCGCCCGTGTCCCTTTTTTGCTGCTCACCCGCTCCACCGCAACAAAAACACAAGAATTGCTCGAAGCTAAATTACTACTAGCCCTCGTAGAAAAGTAATATACTGCCTGCGCTCCACACTTTCAGTGAAGATTAGTAAAGACATTTCGTCAGGTCTCCCGGACGCTCACTACGCCGCTTTGTCGGCACGCGAGTTTCTCATTTTTTGTCCCCCACTACGCGACCCTCCCTCCCAGGAGTTTGTCTCAACCAGCCCGTCGCTTTGGAAAGAATAGCTTTGCGAGTAAAACTGCAACCAGTGATCGGACCGTAGTCAGTAAAGTTAGCTCGCCCTATCTTTTCATCCGGAACCGGTTCTGTTCTTAACTTGGATTGTTGATAACTGGAGGACAAGAAATGAAGATGCGGACAAAAGCGATCATAATGTTTACAGCAGCGTTGCTGCTGACCACGGTAATAGTGTTACCACGTATCATTGAGGCCAAACGCCTCAGAGCATTGAACGCAGACAAGAGTCTGTCAGTCTCGCCGCTAATCACGTCGAGCGTTCCGCAGGATCAAACAGGCGACATTACAGTGGTCGCCTCTTATCATAACGACACCTCGATCCCGCTGCGCGACATGAAGCCTCAACCGGTGTTTTCCAAGGGTGAGCATGAGGCTAACGAGAATCCCAAGATCCCACATAAGCATAAAGACACGGCTGACCCGGTAGTACAGGACTATTTCAGCGACCTGAGAAGTTTCCAGACCTTGAACATGCCGGCGCCGATTCTTAACTTCAACGGCATTCCGTTTCCAGGCGTTGCCTGCAACTGCGCGCCGCCCGATACCAATGGCGAAGTGGGCGCCTCTCAGTATGTGCAAATAGTTAACGAAGGCTACCAGGTCTTTGACAAAGTTACCGGCGCATCAGTGCTGGGCCCGGTTGGTATTCAGACCATCTGGACCGGCTTTGGTGGCCCCTGCGAGACTGCCGGCGACGGTGATCCGGTTGTGCTCTATGACCAGCTTGCGAACCGTTGGATCGTCAGTCAGTTTGCGGGCTCCGGGGTTCCCACTGATGAATGCATAGCGGTGTCTACTACAAGTAATGCCACCGGCAGTTACAACCGTTATGGCTTTCACCTTGGATCAAACTTCTTCGACTATCCGCACCTGGGTGTCTGGCCCGACGCTTATTACATGAGCATGAACGTATTCAACTCGTCTGGCACGGCCTTCCTCGGTCCGCAGCCATTCGCATTTGATCGCGCGGCCATGCTTGCCGGAGCGCCCGCAACCTTTATTACTCCCGGCATCACGGGCGGACCTCTGGAAGAAGTCTACCTGCCCGCTGACCTCGACGGGTCAACACTGCCGCCTGCGGGAGCGCCAGCCTCGTTTGTGGAATTTCCGGGAGGAGGAAGCTTTAGAGTCTTTCACTTCCACGTCGACTTCGTGACACCGCTTAGCTCGACGTTTACCTTGTTTGCCAGTCCGGCGTCGGCAGGATTCACGGCCCGCTCCGGTGGAATTCCTCAACTCGGAACTACCTCCACTCTCGATCCTATCGGGGATCGCCTAATGTTTCGGCTTGCCACGCGCTTCTTCTCCGACGGTCATGAAGCTACAGTCGGCAATTTCACGGTCCAGTCAGGCACAACGGCTGCCCCGCGCTGGTTCGAACTGCGTAACGTAACCAGCGGACCGGTGAGTGTCGCTCAACAGGGCACCTATCAACCGGACACTACCCATCGCTGGATGGGCGCTGCGGCGATGGATCAGCAGGGCAACCTCGCTCTGGGATATAGCGCATCCAGCAGCACGATCAACCCGCAGATTCGCTACGCCGGTAGACTCGCCGGAGATCCAGTCAACACTTTGCCGCAAGCCGAAGTCACACTGTTTGCCGGCACTGGTAGTCAAACCGGTACTAACGGTCGTTGGGGCGATTACAGCGACATGACGATCGATCCGGTGGACGATTGCACGTTCTGGTACACCACTGAGTATTACGCCACCACGACCAGTTTTAACTGGCGCACACGAATCGGCGCCTTCAAGTTTCCGGGATGTGGCGGATCGCCAACACCGACGCCAACGCCGACTCCAACTCCGACACCTACACCAACGCCGACTCCAACCCCGCCACCGGTGCCAAACGCGCCGAGTAATTTAACGGCAACGGGAGTTTCCACGAGTCAGATTAACCTGGCGTGGACGGATAATTCAGGAAACGAAACCGGTTTTCTGATCGAACGTTGCACGGGGAATAATTGCACCAACTTTGCGCAGATCAATTCGGTTGGGGCAAACGTCACCACCTATCCGGACACAGGACTATCGAACAACACGTTCTATAGATACCGCGTGCGGGCCTTTAATGGCTCGGGGAACTCGGGCTATTCGAATATTGCCCGAGGCAAGACGCTTAACCATTAACGCAACGTAATCCGCGTTAAAGCAAGGCGTTACAGGAGGCCGCTCGATGCTAGTCGGGCGGCCTCTTTCTTTGTGAGAGTGGCCCCGCTTGATCTCGTTGTCATGCGCCTTTAGGATTAAGCCCGCTGGACAAGTTCAGTGAATAAACATTTCGCTCTCCGAGGCGAATAGCACCGCAGGTTATTACGTTGGTTGCGAGGTTAATCGAGTTTTGTGGAAAGCTTTCATGCACGGGCGCGAGCGCGCGCATCACGAGCGGGATAACAACCGGCTCGTGCGGCCCTTTGATTGGGGTCTTTCTTTCATCAGCGATCATGTGAACGGTGATGACCCGCGCCATGTTTTGCACAACTACAGTGCAGCAGCGATGGCGCATAGCGAAGATTTCTATACGCTCCCGCCAATCTCCGACTTTCAACTTCAGGATGACCAGCTGACCTGGACCAGCGCGATTCAAACTCCTTCCGCCGAAAACAATTTAGCGCGGGCACGTTACTTTCCGGTGCCCCCAAAAAAAGCGCGACAACCCCGCGCTGCCGTAGTGGTGTTGCCACAGTGGAACGCGCAGCCGGATAGTCACGTCGAAGCCTGCCGCATCTTTAATTTCATCGGCATGTCAGCGCTACGTTTGACGCTTCCCTATCACGAAGAGCGCCGGCCTCCGGAACTCGAACGCGCCGACCACCTGGTTAGTACCAATGTTGGTCGTACGATTCAGTCGATGCGCCAAGCTGTGCTTGATACGCGCGCCGCGGTCAGATGGCTAAAGAATCAAGGTTACGAACGCATTGGCATCCTGGGAACCAGCGTTGGTTCCTGCATCGCATTTCTGGCGTTTGCCCATGAGCCCGATATCAACGCCGGAACGTTTAATCACGTTTCCGGTTATGTGGCGGATGTTGCCTGGCGCGGGCTGTCGACACGTCACTTGCGCGAAGGCTTTGGCGAACACTTAAGCCTCGAGGAACTGCGGGAGTATTGGGCGCCAATTAGTCCCGTTCCTTTTATTAGCCGCTTGCCAAGGATGGGTCTACGTCCGATGCGCTTCATTGCGGCGCGCTATGATTTGACGTTCCCGCTTGATCTGACGCACGACACAATCGCCGAAGCCAAACGTCACAATTTACCGCTCGACGTCGTGTGGCTTTCGTGCGGGCATTACACCATGGCCTCATTGCCCTGGAAGGCCATCGATGCCTGGAAGATCGCGACGTTTATGCGCAAGCACCTGCGATGAGTCTGCGTTTTAGTGTGCGATTAAATTATTAGCCGCGGATTTGCGCGGACAGACGCGAATCTGAAAAAACAGAATCAACTCCACTGCGTATTCTTAATCTAATCCGCGTCGATTCGCGTAAATCCGCGGCAAAATATTGTCTTACAGAGGCGCGAGTCAACCACGCATGGCCCCCAACTACCTTAAGCGACTGCTCGATCAACTCGATGAACTCAAGAGCCGCTTCGGTTCGCGCGGGTCTCGCGCCATTGAACGGCTGCTGGTTCGTCTCGCCCGGCAAAAGATTGAGGACCTGGAAGACTTAATCCGTTTCCACGAGATCCTTCTGTTTCTCTGTGCCTACCCGCAGGGAGCACGCGTCAGACAACTGTCGGAAACTCAGCTCCGAAGTTTCAAGAAGAGAGTTGAGGCATTGAGGGAGGCTGAAGTCGATCTATCCGCCTTCGACAATCCGGAGATATCAGGAATTGCCGGAACTGCCGTCGTGGACACGTTTACGTTCTACATTGTGCGCTGGCTGTTAAAGCGCCATCCAAATCAAATCGGATTCGATTGGGATTGGTTTAATGACGAGAACCGGCTGGCCGAAACGTGGCCCCGTTTTATGCCGCTGCTCGACGAGGACGGTTTCGTGGAAGCGAATGTCCCTTACCAGGAATGGCTGCGCGCGGCTAAGGGACGGACGAAAGAATTGCCGTGGCTGTTCCAGCGATTCGAATTGTTGGCGAGTTCTGACAGAGAGAAAGCTGAACTCTACAACTCGCAAAATCTTTTCGTTAGTTGGACGCCCAGCTACCGTGCTACGCGCACCGGCATGCGCCTCCCTGTAAACGCTCGCAATATTTTCTACCATCGCGAACCACTCATTCAGCGACGCGACATTTCTTTGCGCGACGAGTTGAAAAGGCCTGCGCCGGTGCTGGAACGTCTTTCCCGGCCCGCGGGGGAAAAAATTCTCGACTTCGCGCGAGAGGCTTCGACGCTGCGCTATCGCGAACTCTATGGGTTTACGCACGGAGATCCCGGCAGAGTTCTAAAAGTAAATATCGGGCGGGGCGTCGATATTTTTGTAATGGGAGTGCCGGCCGACAAGCGTTTGCCGTTGCGTGCCTATCACGCAGCGATGATCTTCAAGAATGGCGTACCGGTTGGTTACTTTGAGGGGCTCTCAATTTTTGAGCGAATGGAAAGCGGGTTCAATCTCTACTACACCTTTCGCGACGGCGAAACCGCCTGGTTGTATGCTCACACGCTTCACATCTTTCACCACCTGCTTGGCGTCAGTGTTTTCACGCTCGATCCTTATCAGATTGGATATGAGAACGAAGAAGGCATCGAGTCGGGAGCATTCTGGTTTTACCGCAAGCTTGGATTTCGTCCCACGCAGCCTGACGCTATGAAACTTGTGGTGAACGAGGAAAAAAAGATTCGCGCGCGCGCCGGGTATCGGACTTCGGCACGTATGCTCCGCAAGCTGTCGGCGAGCCCGATGGTTTTTGAGTTGGAGCAGACAAACTCAGGCGACTGGGACCGGTTTCAATTACGAAACATCGGCCTCGCGGTCCAACGACGAATGGCCACAACGTACGACGGTAACGCTAAGAGATTCCGGACTGAGGCGGTGAATGAATTGTCGACGACACTTAACGTGCAAAGACAAGGCTGGCCGAAAGATGCTCAGTCCGCCCTGTTTGACTTCGCGTCGGCCTTGTCCTTAGTTGATCTAAATAAGTGGAGCAATATTGAAAAGACCGCGCTGGCGAAAGTCATCCGTGCTAAATCGGGTTCGGATGAGAGCAACTATTTGAAGTCCATGCAAAAGCACCGGCTACTCCGGAAAGAAATGATCCGGCTTGGCTCCTAGTTTTTGGCTTGTAGTAAGCCGCTCTCTGCTCGACGGTTTATGGGCAGGCAATCAGTGTGGTACCAAGGGCGCCGCCGTTGTTGACGGTCAGACGGAAACAGTTTCCCCCGTCGATGGCCCTAAGGATGAGACCCTTTAACTGCGTCGTGATAGCTACATCACCTCCTACCACTTGGAGCTTCGCGTTGGGAGTAGGAGTGTTAACACCAACATTGCCGCCTTCCATAACCGCGAACCTGCCTCCGGGAATGTTTGTGGCATCAATCTGGAAATCTCCATTGGCGGCGAATGACGCCACCCTCCCCCCAGCCAGGCTAGTTTCAACGCGAATCCCGACGTTCAAAGAATCAATAACGTGTAATTTATAGGTGGGGGCCGTTGTGCCAATGCCGACGTTGGTGTCGGATGCTCCGTTGACTCCGTTGATACCTCCAAGCACTAGTGAATTGCTCCGCGTAACCTGTGCGCGGTAGCCGAGAGCGGTGGCATTCGTAATGCCGGACACACCGTTACTCAGAGCACCGATGAAGGTATTGTTGTGCTCGGTCGAGTTGCTTAATCCGGCAAAGTAACCGAAGAAGGAGTTCTGGATGCCCAGCGTGTTAGTGCTTCCAGCAGAGCTGCCGAAGAAGGAGTTACCGGAGCCCTGAAGTTGGTTGAGGCCGGCTTCGTGGCCAAAGAACGAGTTGGCAGTACCTTGAATGTTTGAGTATCCGCTACGGTAGCCGAAGAAAGAGTTATGGGTGCCGGTACCGCCGTCAAAGTCACTAAAGTTTGATGCGCCTGCGCCGACGCCTACGAACGTACTTCTTAGTTCCTGAATGCTCAGCACCTTATTGCCCGCGATGTCGTATTGCGTTGCGTGGACATTGCCTGCCACTTGCAACTTCGCCACAGGGTTGCTGGTGCCAGTACCGATACCGACATTACCCACCGGATTTATAAACATCCGGACCTGGTCTGGCCCGGTCAGTAAAACGATCGAACCTTCGGCGCCAACTGGATTCGCAACGTTGCCCGTGGAGATTGAAAACAACCCGCGCTGGTTGGCAAGCGCTGTGTAGCTATTGCCGCGCATCGCAAAGTAAGGGCCGTTGTTGGCGAGGAATGCAGGGGCCGGGCTCGCGATTATCCCGATGGTGCTACTGCTGCTGTTGGTAGAAAGCAGGTTGGTGTCAACGCTCGAGTTGGCGGGCGCGGTCAGCTGCAAACCGTTACCGGTATCAACCACGATGGAGTCGCCAAGTGTGCCGGCGTTGTCGGTCCACTTTGAAAGCCGGTTCTGTGCGCCGGTGCCGGCCACATTAGGTACGAGCTTGCCGTCCTCGTCCTTACGCCCGCTTAGACCTGTCGTCTGCACTGTCCCATCCGCAAACTCCACCCCTTTGTCGAGACGCAGAGAGCCGCTCGAGCGAATATCTCCGGCCACCTCGAGCTTCGCCTGCGGTTTGTCCGTGCCAATACCAACATTGCCTTCGGGTGTGATTCGCGCGCGCTCGACGTCCTTGCCCGAGAAGAGATCGCCCGTGCGGAAGGTGAGCGCGCCCGTGCTCGAGGTCAACTGCCCCTCGGTGCCGTTGTGCGTGACAGCGGTGATCGCTTCTGCTTCAGTTTCACGGAGAATGGTAACTGCGGCATTGCCTTCTAGCGGGCCGATAGTCTGCTGCTGCGCGGCGGAGAGTTGGGCCGCTGCGCCAGCTTCGATGGTCGCCTTGTTGTCACTGAGCGTCACTACTCCGATTCGCTGGCTGAGGCGTCCAGACAGATTCTTTATTGTCAGCACGCAGGCGTAAGAGCCTGACGGCAATCGCTCGCCGGCCCCGTCCTGCAGGTTCCAATCCAGCACGTTGCCACCGTGCAATTCCGTGTCGAAGAGTTTCTGCGCCGCTGTGCTGTAAACCTCCAATCTGAGTTGGACTACTGAGCCCGGACTTACAAAGCGCACTCGCTCAGCGGTGACCGCGGCGGTTACCAGCGGGGCAACGAGCGTCGGCGCATCTGCTTCCCCAGGCTTTTGTATTGGCGTGCGACTTTCCTGCGTCAATGCAGTGCAGGCCAATACAAACACAAACAGACTGCTGCCTATCAGGCGCTTGAATGTAAACATCTTGCTCTCCTTTTGCGGGAAAAGACGCGGACCTGTAATCCAAATCTGACTAGAGCGGGCAATTATCGGAAGGATCCCAGGAGGTAAGAAACGGATACTACATCTTGCAAACCTATGGGCTATTCGATGCTGGTAACATACGCCTGCGTGTCAGGACGGTCAACCAGTTGACTCTACTCGGCAGGATGTTGGGCGCTGCTCTCGCGCTTGCATGCGCGCATTCCAATCAGAATTTTCGAGTACTGGACAACGCCTCGATCTTCCTGCGAACCGATCCGCCCCACGAACCGCTAGAGTGTCTAACTATCGCCGGCGCTTATTCAACAAAAGCGATTCAAGGCGCCGCAAGCGATTCTCCAGATCAGTAATCTGCTGTGCCTGACTTTTTAGTTGCTGCGCCTGAGACAGGATGTGACTCTCCTGTTTCTGCACTTCATTCAACAGCATTGTGCTTAGCAAATGATAGCGGACCGTTTGCGGTTTTCCGTCAGTTCCAAACGAAACCAGATCAGGATAGACCTTCGCCACTTCCTCAGCGATCAATCCATACTGGAGCGTTTGATCTCCGGCAGCGTATTCCGGCCGATAGAGAAATGTCACCGGTCGCAACCGCATCAGATTGCTGCTGGCATCGCCCATGCTGCGGATGTCTTTCTTATACCGCCGCGACGATACAATGATTCCCAATTGGCCGTTGGAGTTAACTACGACGGAACTGGACGGATTCACATTAACCCCGTTGATGCCGGCAATAAAGGTTGCAGTTTGGGTTCCTTCCGTGCCGATGCGAATGGTATTGGACTCCTCCGCGCCGGCGTTGGCCAGGTAAATATTGTTATTGCCTGTTACCAGGTTAAGACCAGCCACGCTGCCGATCACTATGTTGCCGCTCCCGGTCGAATTCGCCGATGCCGCCATTTCGCCAAAGAAGGAGTTGTTACTGCCATTAGTGTTTGAGCCGCCCGCATTCGCGCCAAAGAAAGCATTGTTTCCGCCCATCGTATTAACGTCGCCGGCCAGACTCCCAAAGAAGGAGTTGTTGTTGGCTACAGTCACGGCGCCGGCACTTCTTCCAAAGTAAGAGTTGTCGGTATTGGTGACGTTCGCGGCGCCGGCTTCCGCACCAAAGAAGGAGTTATTGGTGCCGGTCGTATTACTGTGGCCGGCGGAAACTCCGAAGAAGGAGTTACAGCAACTAGTTGTATTATTTTGACCGG
>Ga0207689_10001826_pt1 | contig 20118 bp, 16 predicted proteins | sample KBSMisM52_FD_184312 | JGI IMG/M metagenome (GOLD analysis project Ga0207689, IMG submission 184312) | Miscanthus rhizosphere microbial communities from Kellogg Biological Station, Michigan, USA - KBS Miscanthus M5-2 (SPAdes) (version 2) | ecosystem: Host-associated > Plants > Roots >... | reverse complement strand
ATCGTCGGTGCGAATGCGTGGGCCATTTCTGGGAAGAGACCCAGGTTGAATCGCAAGAGGCCATAGGTGCCCATCTTGAGCAATACGCCGGCGAGAATGACGGAGCCGGCGGTTGGCGCTTCAGTATGGGCATCGGGCAACCATGTGTGTAAGGGGAACAGCGGTACCTTGATACAAAACGCGAGTGCAAAAGCGCCGAACAACAAGTACTGATGCGGCTTTGCCGGAAGTGGATTCGCAGCCATGGCATGGACGAGCGTGGTGTAGTCAAAGGTCTGATACGAAAAGTAAAGTGCGATAATCGCCACCAACATCAAAAGGCTGCCGACTGCGGTGTAGATGAAAAACTTGATCGCCGCATAAATCCTTCGTTCTCCGCCCCAGATACCAATGAGGAAAAACATTGGGATCAACGACGCTTCGAAGAACAAATAGAACAGCAGCAGATCGAGTGACACGAACACGCCGATCATTGCCGATGCCAGGATCAGAAGAAAAACGTAATAAGTGAGTTGTCGCTTCTTGATTGCCGTCCAACTTGAAAGAATTGCGATCGGCATCAGCAAGGTTGTCAGTAAGACCAACCACAGACTAATCCCATCAACGGCGACGTGGTAACGCGTCCCAATTGAGCCGATCCAAATCGCGTTCTCTTCAAATCTGAATGCCGAACTATCAGCACCGAGACCCGTCAAAAGGAGAAGAGAAATGCCGAACGTCGAAATCGTCGTAACGAGAGCAATCCATTTGTAGTGGTCTTCGCGACTGCCCGGTGTAAGGCTGTAGAGAATCGCAGCCAGAGCGCCGATAGTCGGCAGCAAGATCAGAATTGTTAATAAGTGCGGCATAAACTATCTTGCGTAAATCGAATACGCGGCAAAGACACCAATAAGCACGAGGGCTCCCAGCAAAATGATCGCGGCGTAGCCACGAACCAACCCGGCTTGTAGATGGCGCCCGAGTCGTCCAGCTTCAGTGACAGCTTCTCCGATTGAATGCAGCAGACCATCGATCACGCCAACGTCGAGAATCTTCCAGAGTCCCTCACGAGATACGACTTCGATCGGGTGAATAAGTGCGGCGTCGTAGATTTCGTCTACGTAGTATTTGTTTTCAAGAATCCCAGGCATTTGCAGGAGCGGTCGTTTGGTGAATACAACCCAACCAATGCCAATTCCGGTCGCAGCGATTAACACAGAGAGAAGCGCAAGCAAGCGCTCAGCACTTATCTCTTCGGCTGAGTGAGTCTCATGTGCCGCACCTGCCGCTTCTTCCAGTGGATGGATTGCAGGTGCGCCATCAATCTCCTGCGGAGGGTGAATCACTTCGGCCTTGGTCTCATGTCCTGCGGCACCTGGCGACTTCGCGATAACTGGTTCCAGTGTCTGTTCGATAAAGTTCAGGTTCTTGTCACTAACAAACGAGCTGAGGGCATAGGGAACGCCGATGAATCCGCCTATTGTTGAAAGCACTGCCAGCACAATCAAAGGCACTGTCATGATCCATGGCGACTCGTGTGGCTCAACTGCGCCGTGATGTCCATGGTCGTCTCCATGATGCACATGCTTGAGGTCATGTTGTTCGTCGTGTTGCTCTCTAAACCGTTCGCTGCCCCAAAACGTCATGACCATCATGCGCGTCATGTAGACGGCTGTGAGTAGTGCTGTAAGTGCGCCAATGCCCCATAGAACTTTGTTGAATCCGCCCGGCAAGCCTGCGCTCCACGTCTTCCAGAGAATCTCGTCCTTGGAAAAGAAACCGGCAAAGATTGGAATGCCGGAGATTGCTAACCATCCAGTGAACATTGTCGCGAACGTGATCGGCATGTATTTCTTCAAGCCGCCCATTCGTCGCATGTCCTGCTCGTGGTGCATTCCATGAATCACCGAGCCGGAACCGAGGAAGAGTAGTGCTTTGAAAAACGCGTGCGTAATAACGTGGAAGATTGCGGCAACAAAGGCGCCCACGCCACAGGCGAGAAACATGTAGCCGAGCTGCGAAATCGTCGAATAGGCAAGAACCTTCTTGATGTCGTTTTGTGCGAGGCCGATCGTCGCGGCAAACAGCGCAGTGGCTCCGCCGATCACCGCAACGATGAACATGGCTGTCGGAGCATGAACAAAAATGGCCGAGCAACGAACGATCATGTAGATACCAGCCGTGACCATCGTCGCCGCGTGGATCAATGCTGAAACCGGCGTCGGGCCGGCCATCGCATCGGGGAGCCAGACGTACAAAGGAATCTGTGCGCTCTTACCCGCCGCGCCAATGAAGAGAAGCACCGCAATTGACGTCGCTCCACCAACAAAGATTGCTCCCCAGGTGAATGGATCTGCCGGCAGATTTGCGAAGTGCTCAAACGCACTATGGACGACACCGCTCGGAGTTGTCTTGGTAAAGAAGCTGACTGACCCGGAAACAAAGAAGGTCAGCATGATTCCCATCACAAATCCCCAGTCGCCGATACGATTGGTGATGAATGCTTTCTTTGCCGCGTCGCCCGCTTCTTTCTTGTCGAAGTAGTATCCAATCAGCAGATAAGAACAGAGTCCCACACCTTCCCAGCCAACAAACATGAGCAGGAAGTTGTCGCCCAGGACGAGCGTCAACATGGAGAACATGAACAAGTTCAGGAAGGCGAAGAAGCGATAGAAACCCTCTTCGCCGTGCATGTAGCCAACAGCAAACACGTGGATCAGGAAACCAACGAAGGTGATGAACAGAGCGTAAGTCCCGCTCAAGCGATCCATGCCGAGTGCGAAGTCAGCGCGGAAGTTTCCAACCAGTAACCAGGTCCAGATGTGATCGAGAAGCGGTTCTTCCGTGCGTAGCGCTCCGTGTGAATTGAAAGCGAGATAGAACGCGACGATGGCAGAAATCGCCACGGAACCACACGCGACGATGCCAATAAAGCGTTCGTCGCGCACACGCCGACCGATGAACCAGTTAATCGCCGCACCGGCCAGCGGCGCGAAGATGATCAGACTGAGGAGGTTAGTTTCCATTAATCCTTGGTGCTTGGAGCTTAGAACTTAGTGCTTTGTACTTGGTGCTTTGTTCCTTTTATTGATCGTTCGCTGACAGTTAACAGGTCTCTATAGCGAGCAAAGCACTAAGTGCGAAGTACAAAGTACAAAGCGTTTACAGTTTGAGAATGCTCGCATCATCCACATCCAACGATTCGCGATTCCGAAAAATTGCGATGATGATGCCCAAGCCAACAGCTGCTTCTGCCGCAGCCACAGTCATAACGATAAAGACAAACAGCTGCCCGGTTACGTCTTGAAAGAAACTGGCAAACGCAACGAATGTCAGGTTCACTGCGTTGAGCATCAACTCGATGCACATGAACATTGCGATAACGTTTCGCTTGATGATGACGCCGATCACGCCGATCGTGAACAGTAACGCCGAGAGTGCCAGGTACCAGGAAAGTTGCGGTTCCATTGTTTCAGTCTCGCTCTGTTTCGGTGCGCCGATCTGATATCTCCAGAACGCGCGCAGCTTCACTTGTCGAGTGGGTTTCGATCGGGGTTTGGTGATCGTGCGAGGCGCTCGGGTCGATATCGCTGACCGCCAGCAATTGGGCGCCAGGAATCACGCGCGCACTTTCTGAAATTACGTCAGTGCGTCGGGAGAGAGTCATTGCGCCGACGATTGCCATTAACAAAAGAATCGAAGTGATTTCGAAGGGCAGGAGATAGTTGGTAAAAAGTTTTGCGCCGATCGACGCGGTCAGTCCGATGTCCGTCGGCTGCAAAATCGGGTTCGGGTGGACCGTCGACAGAAAGAAAACGACCTCGCCAATTAGTACAGCAGCCATAACAACGGCAGCGGGAACAAGGAACCCGATGCGAATGCGGCGCTTTTCTTCCTGTTCCACGTTGAGCAACATGATCACAAACACGACAAGCACCATGATGGCGCCGGCGTAGACAATGACCTGCACTGCAGCAAGGAACGGTGCCGCCAGCATCAGGTATAAACACGCCAACGACATAAACACGCCAATCAGCGATATGGCGCAGTACAGCGGATTGCGTTGCGCGACAACGTTGATGGCGCACCCAATCGCTAACCCGCCAAACAGAATGAAAAGGATAACCAGCATTGAAAACCGTGAATCGTTATCGGTAATCGTGAAAGCCGTCGAGTTAATCTCTCGATTCGACAGTCACGACTTACGAGTGACCACCTACAAACCTCAAATAGAAGTGAAGCAGCGTTGCCGTCAGGACAATATTGAATATTGCGAGCGGCAATAAAAATTTCCAGCCGAAGTTCATCAACTGATCAAAGCGGAAGCGCGGTAGTGTTCCGCGGATCCAGATGTAAAGAAAAAGAAATACGAATATCTTCACAAGGAACGCGATTACGCCGAGTAACGCAAATATGAAAGAACCTCGTTCAAAGAACACATCTGCAAAAGGACAGTTCCAACCACCCCAAAAAAGTGTGGTTGCCAACATCGACACCGTGAACATGTTGATGTATTCGGCGAGGAAGAACAGCGCAAACTTCATCGCGCTATACTCGGTGTGAAATCCGGCGACGAGTTCGGTCTCAGCTTCTGGGAGGTCAAACGGAACGCGATTCGTTTCGGCGACGGCAGCGATGATGTAAACAACAAAACTAAGTGGCGTGAATAGAATCAGCCATCCAGTTCCATGCCAGCGCGTCTGCATTTCCACAATCTTTGTTAAGTCTAGACTCCCGGCCACGAGTACGGGTCCAATCAAACTCAGTCCGAGCGCCAGTTCGTAGGAAATCATCTGCGCGGAAGAACGAAGTCCGCCCATCAAGCTGTACTTGTTATTCGACGACCAGCCTGCTAGTGCGATGCCGTAGACGCCTACGGATGTCACTCCCAGGACATACAGTAAGCCGACGTCAAAATTGGCAACTGTTAGCGGTATCTGTTGCGGAAGGTATTGACCTAAGAAGGGAACCCGCGCCAGGAATGGAACATTAAGTTCCGGACCAAACGGATAAACAATCATCGTCATCAACGCGGCCATCGTGGCAATTATCGGCGCCAGAAAGTAGATGAAGCGCGTAGATTTATCAGGAACGATGTCTTCTTTAAGGATGAACTTCAGCAGATCCGCAAAGGGCTGGAGGATGCCGCCATAACCAACTCGATTTGGTCCGAGTCGACCCTGTATCAGCCCGAGGACACGACGTTCGGCCAACACGGTGTAGGCGACAATTAAGAGCACAACCGTGAACACCACCGTAATGGCGACGAACTTAAGTGCAATGTCGATGATCGTCTGGAAATCCATTAGGACATTTTCGATGGCCGATTTGATGTCCGATATGCTTTAGCTTGTCGCCTTCTCAGAAACGGGCTACTGGCGAATATCGGACATCAAATCTTCAATCCGCTTCAGTCTCCCGTCGCCGAAGCCTTTAAACTCCCGTCCACTGTTATCTGATACAACGGAGAAACTCTGGTCGTCTCTGGCCGCGGATTACCCGAAGCCAAAAGGTGAAACTGTGGAACCTTGTCTGTCAGTGTTCCAATCTTGAACAACTCGTGGCCGACCTTTATCGACGCAGTCAGTTTGTCGCCTGTGTCAGGCAGAACTTCGACACGCTGCTGTAAATCTGCGACCTTCGAACTTACGTCCTGAGCACTGAGGCTATGCTTTGCTTGAATCGGATTAGTTTCGTCTTTGAGCAGCGGATAACGCATTCCCGTGTAAGCCGGTAATTTCTCGCCGATTTCCCTGAACACAGCACTCGCAGACATTTCATAACCAAAATCGAGCCCAAGTTCAGCAGCCAACTGAGCAGTGATCATCCAGTCAGCCTTCGACTGATGAAGTGGCGCGATCGACTGCCGGACCCGTTGCACAAACCCATCATTGTTTGTGAATGTTCCATCAACCTCTGCGTACGAAGCCGCAGGCAGTACGACATCGGCATGTTCAGTTGTAGCGTTTTGGAAGAGTTCCTGAACGACGAGGAAATCCAACTTGCTCAATGCCTCTTCACGTCCGTCGAGATGTTCCGGCAGGAATCCCCCAGCCACGTACAAAGCTTTGATATTGCTTCCAGCCGCATCAAGGATCTGACTCGGGGAGACAGATGCATCCATCATCTTCATGTCGTGCGCGCCGACGCTGTTATTGAAAAGAGGAAGCGGATGCAGCAGGACTCGTGTGCCTTCTTTTTTGAGGACGGAACCGAGTTGCGCTACTACTGCCTGAGCGCTTTCGCCTAGTTCACCACCAAACATGACAATGGTGTCGCCCGCGGAGTTCGCGATCAACTGTCGCACGGCGTCGATCTCGGATGCCTCGATGCCCGCCTTTTTCGCTGCCAAACTATCGTTCGAAGCATCAGCCAGCGCCAACACGATTGCTTCTTCAGATCCGGCTCTGATGTGAACAAACTTCGTAGCCTGTTCATTCAAACGAATGCGAACCGAGTTAACGATTACTAGTTTCGCGCCGCCGTTTCTCACGGCCTGGCGAATTTGTTTGCCGGTAAATGGCTGCAGTTCCTCCGGCTCGCCACCAATTACCACGATCGTCTTTGCGTGACGAATATCGCGATGGGTAGCGAGAGGTGAACCAAGGTGATCGAAGAACGATTTCAAACTGAACTTGTCGGTGGTTGTGTAATTCTCAGTTCCCACCAGTTCAGTCGCAAACTTGTGAAGCACATACAACGCTTCGTTTGTAAGCCGTGGACTGCCCACAACGGCAACCGCGTTTCTTCCGTTATCGTTGGCCACCGCATCGAGCCGTTCAGCAACGTGACGAATCGCTTCATCCCAGGTGGCTGGAATCAACTTGCCACCCTTCTTGTAGCGAATGAGCGGTGTTTTGATTCGATCCTCGTGATTTACGAACGGATGAGCGAAGCGACCTTTGATGCACAGAAACTCGCCGTTGATCCCGTTGACGTACCTGTCGCGGGCAACGACGCGCTTTAATTCGCCCGCGCGCGTTCCGAGTGACATCTGGCAACCGTCAGAGCAGAAGTTGCAGGTGGAAATCGTTTGCGAAAGTTCCCAGGGACGAGTTTGGTGACGATAGGTGCCGTCTAAGAGTGTTCCCGTTGGGCAGACTTCAATGCAGTTGCCACACTGTGAACAATCGAGCCAGCCCATGTATGTGCCAATAACTGTGTGCGCTCCGCGTCCACCAGCCTCGATCGCATCTTCACCCATCCATTCGTCGCAAACTCGGGTGCAGCGCTTACAGAGGATGCATCGTTGTGGGTCGTTCGCGACCATTGGAGATAGATAGCGCTCGGCCGCGTAGTTTTTCTTTTCGGTAAAGCGTTCTTCAAGACCACCCCAGTCGAACGTCATCTCCTGGAGTTCACATTCACCACCGCGATCACAAACCGGGCAATCCAGCGGGTGATTCGCGAGCAGAAACTCGGTCATGCCGCGCTGGGCCTTCTCAATCTCTTCACTTTGCGTGGTGACGACCATGCCGTCGGTGCACGTGATGGTGCACGAGGTCTGAAGCTTCGGCATCTTCTCTATGCGGACCAGGCACATTCGACATGACGCCTGCAGGGCAAGATCCGAGTAGTAGCAGAACGATGGGATATCGAATCCCTTGTCGCGGCACACGTCGATCAAGCGCGCTGCTTTCGGCACTTCGAAGGTCTTGCCGTTGATCGTGATGTTGATGATCTCAGTTGACATGTCGTTAATTGCGAATAGCAGTGTCCGATATGCTTCAGCTTGTCGTCGTCTTTTACAGAGCGCCTACTCAGCCAACAACGACAAGCTGAAGCATATCGGACATCCAGCTATTCACTAACCAGGTGCTTTCTAAAGTCTTCCGGAAACCGTTTGATCGCTGATTGAATTGGCCACGACGCAGCGTCGCCTAACGGGCAAAATGATTTGCCTTCAATGTTGTCGCAAAGGTCTAGCATCAACTGCGCGTCGTCAGGACGCCCTTCGCCGTTTGCAATCCGCTTAAAAACCTTCACCAACCAATCCGTGCCTTCTCGACACGGCGTACACCAGCCACACGACTCGTGTTTATAGAATTCGGTCAGGTTCTTCGTTGACTCAAAGATGTCGACAGTTTCATCCATGACGATGAAGCCGCCAGAACCAACACTTGAACCCGCAGTAACCAGGCCTTCGTAGTCCATGCGCACATCTTTGCCGATGATGTCATCGGCGCGCATGATGTACACAGAAGAACCGCCAGGAATCACCGCTTTCAACTTCTTATCACCGAGTATTCCGCCACAGTCTTCCATGATGAACTTCTCCATATCGTCGTAACCCATGGGAAGTTCATAAACACCTGGTTCATTAACGTGACCCGACACTGACCAAACCTTAGTTCCGCCGCTCTTTTCAGTGCCGAGCTTTTGATATGCCTCACCACCCATCTTGATGATGTCGGGTACCGCGGTGAGCGTCTCAACATTATTGACAACTGTCGGTGATGCGTAGAGACCTGACACGGCAGGGAAGGGAGGCTTCATTCGCGGATGACCACGTAGACCTTCCAGTGAACTTAGAAGAGCCGTCTCTTCACCACAGATATAAGCGCCAGCGCCGGTATGCGTGTAGACCTCGCATGAGAAGTCAGTACCAAGGATTTTGTTTCCGACTAGACCAGCAGCGCGTGCCTCCTCGATTGCAACATCCATGATGTCGATGAGGTATTTGTATTCGCCACGCGTGTAGATGTAGGTGGTCTTGGAGGAGAGCGCGTATGCCGCGATCAGCATGCCTTCAATCAGCATGTGCGGATCGCGTTCCATCAGATAGCGATCTTTGAAAGTGCCTGGCTCTGATTCGTCTGCGTTACAAACCACGTACTTCGGTTTCGGTGAGTCCTTGGGAACAAAGCTCCACTTCATTCCAGTTGGAAATCCCGCGCCACCCCGTCCACGAAGAGCAGACTTCTTGACTTCGTTAATTACGTCGTCAGGCGACATGCCATCGAGCACTTTCTTGAGCGCTTCGTAGCCGCCGTTGGCTCGATACACGTCGAGACTTCGCGAGTTCTCAATATGAACTCGGCGCAGCTGTAACGGCTCACATCCGATGGCTTTGATCTGCATTCTCTTAATGTCCGATAAGCTTTAGCTTGTCGCGATTAAGTTCGAGAGGTCCGAATGTTTAGCCTAACGACAAGCTAAAGCATATCGGACACCCAACTACGGCAACGCGTCCAATATCTGATCTACTTTCTGCGGCGTCAGGTTCTCGTGGTAATCGAAATTCAATTGAAACATCGGCGCTGTGCCACACGATCCGAGACATTCAACCTCGGAAAGTGTGAACCGACCATTAGCTGTAGTCTCGCCAGGTTTGATTCCCAACTTCTTTGCACAGTGTTCGGTAATGGTCGATGAGCCTCTTATCTTGCACGACAGCGTCTTACAAACCTGGATGTGATATTTGCCAACCGGTTCCGTGTAAATCATCGAGTAGAAGGTTGCGACTTCCCAGATGTCGGTAATGCGCAGGTTCAGCCGGTTTGCCAGGTACAAAACCCCGGGTGGGTCGAGGTAACCCCGTTCACGTTGCACAACGAACATGAGCGGCAGGATCGCAGATCTCGTCACAGGATACTTTGCCAGGTGACGATCAATCTCTGCCTCAACCTCCGGCGAAAAAGTCGCCGCCGCGACGTCGAGATCGACGGGTTGGGAAAGGGGTTGGATGTTTGTTAATTGCTGGCTCACGGTTTTGTGCTTAGTGCTTGGTTCTACTTTTGTAATCGCTCGTGATCTTTCAACGGGTCGAGTCTTTCAAAGTACTAAGGTTCAAAGTACAAAGCTCAGAAGCGACCCTTAGACCAGATCTCATGCCGTCCGCTTACCGATCTATCTCCCCCAACACAATATCCAACGATCCAATCACTGCGACGATGTCGGCCACCATCTCCCCCTTTGCCATATCGGGAAGAGCTGACAGATTTACAAAGCTTGGTCCACGGAAATGCACACGGCTTGGTTTAGGTCCGCCGTCTGACTTCATGTAAACGCCCAGTTCACCCTTCGACGCTTCAATTGGGTGGTAAACCTCGCCGGCTGGTACGTCGAAGCCTTCCGCGACGATCAGGAAGTGATGAATAAGCGCGTCCATGTGCTTTTTCATTGCCTGACGATCTGGAAGCACGACTTTAGGGGCATCTGCCTTAACTGGTCCTGGCTTCAACTTCGCAAGCGCCTGTACTGCGATCTTGTGTGATTCTTTCAACTCACGCATCCGAACCATGTAGCGAGCCCAGACGTCGCAGTCAGGTTCGGTTGGGACTTCGAAATCGTAGTTCTCGTAACCGCTGTAGGGATTTGCTCGTCTGATATCCAGCGCCACACCACTTCCACGCAGACATGGTCCAGACAAACCCCAATCGATCGCGTCTTCAGCAGAAATGTAACCAACACCCTGCGTTCGTTTTTGGAAAATTTTATTGCCGGTCAACAGCGTGTGAAATTCGTCAACCGCATGTGCAAAGTCGTTGAGAAACTGCTTGCATCGATTTTCAAAACCGGCGGGCAAGTCCATCATCAGTCCGCCGATTCGGAAATATGACGGCGTGAGACGACCACCAGATGCGGCTTCAATCAGGTTAAGAATCTTTTCCCGCTCTCTAAAGCAGTAGAAGAAGACCGTCATAGCGCCGATGTCGAGTGCATGGGTGCCGAGCCAAACAAGGTGCGAACCTATACGTTGGAGTTCACACATCAGCACGCGAATCGTTTGAGCTCGCTCTGGAATCTCTAATTTCAGTAGTTTCTCACCGGCCATCACGTAGGCCAGGTTATTACCAAGCGGATTCAGGTAGTCCATCCGGTCCGTAATGACGATTCCTTGCTGATACTTCTTATATTCAAAGAGCTTCTCCATCCCCGTATGGAGATACCCAATATCCGGCGTTGCCTTAACTACCATCTCGCCATCAAGCACTAACTCGAGACGTAACACTCCATGTGTCGAGGGGTGTTGTGGACCCATCGAGATCGTCATCTGAGTGTCGAGCGGGCGATCGACGACTTCGAATTGTGCGGGTAAAGTCATTGCCAATTTCCTGTGTCCGATATGCTTTAGCTTGTCGTCGTCTTCGAGATATTCAGCTGATTACAACAAGCTAAAGCATATTGGACATCACTTCAGGCTATACGGTTCGTATCCCCGTAACGGAAAATCTTTGCGCAACGCATGTCCTTGCCAATCCTCAGGCAAGAGAATTCGTCGCAGATCCGGATGGCCGTCGAAAAGTACGCCAAACAAATCGTAGGTTTCGCGTTCATGCCAGTTGGCTGTTCGCCAGATACTCACCACGCTGTCGACGTGCATGTTCTCTTCGTTCAACACGACCTTCAAGCGCCAACGGTGATACTTAGTCGTTGAGAACAGGTGATAATTCACTTCAAAGCGTGGCTCTTCCTCAACGCCTCGATCTGCTCCACACACGTCCGCTAGAAAATCGAAACGGGTTTCGGGCCAAGTCTTCAGAAATGCACAGATTGCCCGGATGTGCTCGCGAGGAACCACAACAGTTGTTTCTCCGAGCGCTTCGATGACTTCTACGACCCATTCCGGATGTTCACGCTGGAACGCCGTCACGAGCGGTGACGGCGTCTGCTCTGAACCTGGGCTTGAATCTGTAGAGACTTCTAACTTTTCCGGCTCTGACCCCATGCTCTGTTCAACTCAACTCTCTACGAAGAACGACGACGCTCGTGTCTCGAAGCAATCGTGTACGGCCGCGATTCAGGTAATGTGTTTTGCCTGGCAGTCGACCCGTCAGTAATGGGTAAAGTTCCTGGGACCATGGCCTCGCGTGCTTCAACCTCGAGAATGTCGCGACGATCGCGAACGCTTTCCTTCATCACCTTCTCTTGCAGCATCATCACTGCATGAATCAGCATTTCAGGTCGCGGTGGGCATCCCGGGATATAAACATCGACCGGAACGATCTTGTCGACGCCTTGGACGATGGCATAGTTGTCGAAGACACCGCCTGATGTCGCACAAGCTCCCATCGAAATGACCCATTTCGGTTCGGGCATTTGATCGTAAATGCGTCTCAAAACGGGGGCCATCTTTCTTGAGACTCGTCCGGACACAATCATCACGTCAGCTTGTCGCGGGCTCGCCCGAAACACTTCAGAACCAAACCGTGCCAGATCATTTCGCGAAGAAGTGGCGTTCATCATTTCAATGGCGCAGCAAGCAAGACCAAATGTTGCCGGCCAAAGTGAAGACTTCCTGGCCCAGTTAATCAACGAGTCGAGCCGGGTGGTCAGAACTTCGGGTAAAGCCTCGGCAATAATGTTTTCGAGTCCCATTTGAAACTACCTCTAAGCTGCGGGCCTCTTTCTTTGAGCCTGCCTGGCCTCAAGATCTGCCAAAGCACGAGATTCGGCCTCCGCTTCCCGCCGTGCCCGCTCACCCCAATCGAAGGCGCCCTTCTTAACTACGTAGATGTACCCAGCCAGCAGCAATGCAATGAAGACCATCATTTCGGCGTACACAAATGTTCCGTTGCCTTCGGCGGCCAGCCTTTTGTAGACGACGGCCCAGGGCACAAGGAAAATGACTTCAATGTCGAACAGAATGAAGAGCATCGCAATGACAAAGAACTTCACCGAGAATCGTTCGCGCGCAGAGCCCACCGGGTCTTTGCCGCACTCGTAGGGCATCAGCTTTGTTCTGGTGCGTTTTCGTTGGCCAACGAATTGGGAAAGTATGATGTTGCCGACCGCAAAGCCCGCGGCGACAATGAACATCAGAAGAATCGGCAGGTAATCAGAAAGGTGAAACGACATCCCGAACACAACCTTCACCTGCCAGAGAACGATCTCGATCGATCACGATCGTCCGTGGCGAGCGCCACATCACTACGAGATTGAGAATCATTGTACAAGCCGCATGCTAGTCGAACTGATCAAGGGTGTCAAGCAACGTTACTACCGTGGTTTCAAAAGAAAAAAAGCAGATTGACCCTGAAAAAATCATTGTGCTACCGTCTGAAAGACCTCACCATTACCGAGGCGTTTTTTGAGTCAATTGAACCGATGGCTTCCTGAACATAAGTGATAACTGGATTCAATACTGATATCGAACATGATGGAGTTGTCTACCATGTTCAAACGGAAGACAAAGGACTCGACACGCCATTCATCCTTTCCCTGGTCTATGTCGGTGGCGCAATCCTCGCAAGCAAAAGAGCTCCTTATGAAGACTTGATTGCTGAGGGTTTCAGCGATGAAGTCTTGTCTGAACGATTAAAACGGCAGCATCGTTTGATCTGTGCAGCGATTAATTCCGGCCGGATTGATGACCTGAAGAGGATGAGCAGCCGTCCGGGTGCAAGCGGAATTACGGCGCCTTTACGTCCAATCGAAGGACTGGTTGAGCTAGAAAGTTCGGAGGAGATTGCGACTGAAGAAGTCGAGGCGTCGGCTGAGTTTGAGTTGCCAGTTGAGACGTCAGCACAGGATGAAGCGTTTGAGATAGTTGATTTTTCAGCGCCCATCAACGAACTAATACTAGACGAAGATCAAGAGTTCGCGGAGCAGGTGGAACATTCCGGGACGGTCGCGGAAAATGACGTTTTCGAGATTGCCGATATCCCATCGCAAACGTGGGTGCCTCCGCCAAAACCTGAACCGCCACCTCCGGATGATGAACAGGAACTGGTGCCAGTCATACCCGAACCCCCGCACGACGAAGCGTACTCCGTTCACGATCCGCGCGGACAGTCAGCTTCGGGCGAACCTATTCCCGAAGATGGTTTGACCATCCTGTTGCTTGATGATTCAGAATTTAATTCCGGCGAGTCACGCACCATGCGCGTAATGGTGGTCAATCGACGGGGCGGCGAAGAGAAGCCGCTCAACAGTGTTGCAGTCTCAATCAAAATACTTGGCACTGCGTTTAGACCTCAGATTTATTCTTTAAAAACCAACCGCGACGGAGTAGCAACTGTCGATACGCAGATCCCTCAGTTCACCTCAGGACGAGCTGCAGTGCTGGTGAGAGCTGTCGCGAAGGACCAAGCTGCTGAACTCCGTAAGGTGATTCATCCTGGCAAATGAAGGGTTGAGGCCTTTGCAGGTTCACGTCAACGGGGAAATCAAAGAGTTAACTGAAGGAACACTCCTATCCGAGTTGCTCACCCAACTTTCTCTTCCCGTCCAACGAATTGCAGTTGAGCACAATCGAACAGTAGTGCGTCGAGCTGATTGGGAAGGCATTGTTTTGCGTGAAGGCGATAGGGTCGAGATCGTGCACTTTGTGGGCGGTGGTTGAGGGGTCGCATCGCAGGTTGAATAAGTGTAGAGTCAACGAAGCGAACTTTAATCAAGCATCGAGGTTAATTTAAGTTTCTATGTCGCGAGCGATGACAGCAATAGATTCAGAAGATGTGTTCAAGATCGGTGAGCTGGCATTTACGTCACGCCTCATTATTGGAACTGGGAAATACCGCAGCTACGTTGAAATGCAACAGGCTCATCAGGCCTCGGGCGCTGAAATGGTGACTGTCGCGGTACGCCGAGTACCATTAGATCGCAGCGCCGAGTCGTTTCTGGATTATCTCGATCCGAATTTGAAGATCCTCCCAAACACTGCGGCCTGCTATACGGCTGAAGATGCTGTTAGAACAGCCCGGTTGGCCCGGGAAGCATTGCAGACGGACCTGTTGAAACTCGAAGTCATTGGAGATCCGACCACATTGTTTCCTGACAATGAACAAACACTTGAGGCCGCTCGCATTCTCGTAAAAGAAGGCTTCGTGGTTCTGCCGTATTTCAACGACGATTTAATAATGGCTAAGAAATTATTAGACGCAGGGTGTGCTGCCATCATGCCTCTTGCTGCTCCAATTGGTTCCGGCCTGGGAATTCAGAACCCGACGAACTTGAGAATAATGCGTGAGCAGTTGCCGGATGCGACGATGATTGTCGATGCGGGAGTAGGCACAGCGAGCGACGCTGCGATTGCAATGGAACTTGGCGCTGACGCTGTTTTGATGAATACCGCGATCGCTGAAGCAAAGGATTCAGCAAAGATGGGAACCGCTATGAAACTTGCGATTCAAGCCGGCCGATTGGCTTTCCTTTCCGGTCGCATGGACAAGAGGCTGTACGCAAGTGCATCGAGCCCGCTAACTGGGGTGCTGAAGTAAGTCTCGCTCTTTCGTAGTTTCTAATCATCGTAGTTTCTAATCATTCGATAAACAGGCAACTGATCAGTCGATAAACAAGCAACTGAGTGAAATTTCGGGATGCTGATGCGGCTTTGCCGCCTCCCGTGCGGAAAGCCTCCGGCTTTCCGATCACCGTCCTCGCCAAAATCCAGCGCGAGGCTTAGCCTCGCGCTGATTGTTTTTTGATACCGCATGGGAAAGAGGCTTTCCGCACGAAAGCGGCAAAGCCGCAAAACAAATTGTGCTTCTAGTTAGAAATATGCCGTCGCTATGAAAGGCCCAGCACACTGGCTGGTCCGTGGGTCTTGAAGGGTTCCTTCTCTTTCGCCGGGTTCTCTCGTGTGGAGGCAACTTCGTTCGATTTATTCGCGACGAGTCGATCTTTCAGCGAGGCCCGCCGTTCCACAAACTGTGTTTCGGGGATTCTCTGAACCGAGTGAGAATTGACTGTCGCCGATAGTTGATCATTGATGCTGAACAGCACCATCCAGAATTCACAGATGACTCGCCAGACAATGTTGCCAATAATCAGACCAGCGGCGCCAACAGCTACGTAGCGCCAACCCAGTTGCCTGGCAATGTTGGCGTCGTGCAGACGTAGACCAGCCCAAACAATCAACGTAATGCTCAGCGTGCTCAGGATGATGAAGCCGAGAAAGTAGACGGCTTTCACAATTGTCGCAGTGATCAGTTTCTGAAATGAAAAGTAGCCGGACATCGAGATTGCTCCTTCTCGAAAGTTTGCGCTTCTCTTACTTGCTTGGACTCGATTAGAGCAGAGGACTGAAGATGTTTTGTTGGTACTTTGAAGATATTTCTATTGCGATTGAAACTAGTAGACGCTCCAATGGTCTTTCTCTGTGTCCTCTGCGTCTCCGCGCTCTTTGCGTTTTACAGTCGCCGATCAAAAAGTTATCGCAGAGGGCGCAGAGACGCGGAGGACACAGAGAAAGATTTCGAGTTTTTGTGATCACTGTCAATCAGTCGCCCATCCTGTTAGGTTCAATTCTACTTGTTCCTTTTCCAGCATGACTCGATTTCCTAACTCAGTAATCGAAACAGTCGGGTACTGGCCTTTGGTTACGCTCAAGCAGCCGGCTGAAACGAGTGCTTCAATGAAGACCAGTATTAAATCTTGCGGCATGTCTTTCAGGAGGCCGTAGGTTGAGAGTTCGTTGAGATGAGCGTTGAGTACGACCCGTGATGCCGAGCCACGTAGGGTCGCCGCCAGGACACGTTTCCCAAATCTGCCTTTCATGCGCTTTGCGCAAGCAAGAATCTTACGGACGCGAAGCAATTCGTCTGCATCAAGGGGACGTGGATTGTTGTCAGTTTCTACAGGTAGCGACGGCGAGCTTTCAAACGAATGGAGGTCAGAAGAAGCCGGTTGGTTTGGTCGACAGTTCCCGCACGTTCCGCACTGACGAGCATGATGTCGATCTCCGAAGTAGTCGAGAATGTATGCTCGATAACAATATTCCGTGTAACACAGTTCGATAATCTCGCGAAGTTTTCGCCGTTCGAGATCACCCCGACGAGCGACGTCGGCTTGATTGGTTCGCAACTGGCTGACAGGTGGATCGTCCAACATGAAAATCGTGCGGCTGCGCCTGGAACCTTGTTCGTCGCGATTGGGTCCCACCATGGTGCGTTCGATGTGGCCCGCTCTTTCGAGTAGATAGAGTGCCGAGTTGACGGCCATCTCATTCTTTTGTTGCGCGCGCTTTGTTAGCTCAGTGGCAGACAATTCGATCCGTTTGAGACCCGTAGAAACCAGGGCATCGTAGACCTCTCGAACAAGAGTTCCGTTTGGATATGAGCCGTCAATAAAAAAATCGTGCGTGTTCTTATCGGCGTAGTTGAAAAGTAAGAGGCATGTTGATGGCAGTCCATCTCGTCCCGCACGCCCAATTTCCTGGTAATAGGCTTCGATTGACCCAGGCATTTGATAGTGAACAACAAAGCGAATCTCTGCTTTATCGATACCCATCCCGAATGCGTTAGTCGCCACTATCATCTGTTTTCGGCCCGTCATGAAGTCTTCCTGGGCCTTGATGCGTTGACCATCACTCATCCCGGCGTGATATGTAACGACGCTCAGTCCAAGTTCCTTCAAACGTGAGCCGACTTGCTCGACTGCCTTACGAGTCGAGGCGTAGATGATGCCGGAGCCCGAATGCGAACTTGCCAGTCGTTTGATACGCGAAATTTTTTCCCGCTCGCGTTGCGTGTGAACAACCTCGATTGAAAGGTTCGGACGATCGAATCCGCTTACGAACGTTTGGGGGTCTTTGAGACCGAGTTGTTGGATGATGTCGGATCGGACGTACGGAGTTGCGGTTGCGGTTAACGCAAGAGTCCGCATGTTCCCAAGTGATTCGATCACGTGCTTGAGTCGAAGGTAGTCTGGTCTGAAGTCGTGTCCCCATGTCGAAACACAGTGGGCCTCATCAACCGCAAAAAGAGAAATGTTCACAGAACGAAGGGCGGCATTAAAGCGCGAACTGCGGAAACGTTCCGGCGCGACATAAACCAGCTTGTATTCGCCTCTGCGAAGCGATTCGATTCGAGCTCGCTGTTCTGTTTCGGGAATGGCGCTATTGATGAATGTAGCTGGCAGTCCGCGAGCGTGCAGCGCGTCGACCTGATCTTTCATTAAAGCAATCAAAGGAGAGACGACGAGTGTTGCGCCGTCCATCATCAGGGCTGGTAATTGATAGCAGAGAGATTTGCCGCTGCCTGTCGGCATCACAACCATTGCGTCGTTGCCGGAGAGGATGGTTGAGATCACTTCCTCTTGACCTTCGCGAAACTCTTCGAAGCCGAAGTGCTTGCGCAGAGAATCAGTGGGATCGCCGAACGCGTGCATGTGGGAAATGTACTACGAAGATTGAATAATGTCCGATAAGCTTTAGCTTGTCGTTGTGCTCAATTAGGTGCTTACGGATCTTTTAGATGTCTGTTAGAGATTCCGACCACAAGCTGAAGCATATCGGACATCAGAATTATTCTCCAATTCATTGTCGTTACAGCGGCGCTCGTCCGATTACGGCGAATTCGATGACTTCAATCACGATGTAACTCGCGAAGACCGGGGATTCACTCAACGAAGTCGCAGTTGCAGAAGTACAAAGATGCACCGCACTCGCGGTGTTCCTGGGGTTTGGTGTTGAGGTCGTAAAGTCATTCGCGTTATTTGCCGAATCAGTGCAGCCGGAGTTAGCCCGCACGATTGCTGTTGAGTTGCTTGGCGCACCAGCCGCAGAACCTTCGAAACAGCTCACACTGCTCCCGTATCCAACAAGGTCAACAATATTCACATCGCCTGGACAAGCCCCATTTAGCGCGGTAGTCGTTTTCACCAGCGCTACTTTGCCTGCGGTTGCTGCGAGCGCTATCGATCCGTTGGCGTCAGGTGAGGGAAGGGCGACTCCATTCGCACCGCCCGAAGCTTCCTGGACCAGGTAGTACTGACCGGGCATCAACGAGACTGCGCCGAGATTTGTAACTGACCATGTCGAAGCTGACGCGCTCGCATACTGAACAGACCAGCCCGCAAGGTTCACGGCAGTTGTACCCGCGTTGAAGAGTTCGATGAAGTCGTTGCGGAAGGGCGCGCCAGAATTTCCACCTCCGCCAAAGACCTGGCTAATCACTACCCCCGAGGTGGTTGTAGGCGACGGAGATGGAGTTGCGGTTGGACTTGGCGACGGCGACGCAATCGGTGTTGGAGTCGGCGTCGGCGTTCCAGTTGGACTTGGTGATGGCGAGGCGATCGGTGTTGGAGTCGCAGTCGGAGTTGGTGTAGGCGTCGGCGTCGGCACAGTGCCCGACGTCGTGAATTGCCAAACCGGCCCGCTTGCCGTTTGGTTCGCCATCGTCTTACTGACGATGCGCCAGTAATACGTAACGCCACTCTGCAAACCGGAAACCGCGAAAGTTTCCGGCCCACTTGGCCCTAATGTTCCAGTCACCAAGTCCGAGGTGAGCAGCGGCAGACTATTCGGGTTCGTGCCGAAGTACACATCATATTTATGGGCCCAACCGCCTCCTTCCCAGGTGAGATTAACCGAGAGCCCCCCTGTGCCTCCGTCAGCCGGCGCCCGGTTTAACGGTACGCTGGGTGGCAGCGGTACAAAAGGTTCGTACTCAGTCGTCGAATTCCACTTGCGATTGAATTGATCAACAAACCACTGGAAGAACCAACCCTTGTTCGTGAAATAGTTGTGCTCCTCCTGGTAGTTGAACGACTCCCAACTCCAATTTGACGAGCCAAAGATCGTCAAACCGCGACCGTAGAGCGACACCGATTTCTGATGATTCAGCCCGCGATGCTTGCGCATCCTAATCAGCACCCCTGCCGCATAGAGGCGATCGATGTTGTATGGCCCGGTGAACTCGGCGCCAAGCCGGCTTGCGTCAAAACGGTATTCCGCAGGTTCCGCAAGCAGACGCACAGGTACGCCACGAACCAGTGCACGAAGTAACGCGTCGCAAATGCCAACGTCCGTCACGCGATACATAGTGAGATCGATCTTTTGTGTTTCCTGATCGACCTGCGTAACCGTGCGAACGCCGTAATCCTCTGCCAGGTTTTTATTCGGCAAAAAATTCAGCGAGGGATCTATCGGAGTAATCGGGTAACGGCGAGTTAATGCGCCGGTGATATTGCCATAGTTGCCGTATAACGTCGTGTCAGTCCAAACGTCGTCGTACCTGGTCTTAAAACCGTTGACGACGCTCGGATCGTCGCTGAAGAACCAGGCTCCATCAACGTAATTAACATACGGGTCATAGGGAGCAACATCGGCATCGCCGAAGTTTGAGCCTGTGAATACAACCTTCCTTTGCCCGGCAAAGATTGCCAACTTCACGTGCACAATACCGTCGCCCAGTTTGTAACGCATCGGAATCCCCGCAGCCTTGAACTTATCGAGCAGTGGTTGATTCATCG
>Ga0207689_10001822_pt1 | contig 20138 bp, 23 predicted proteins | sample KBSMisM52_FD_184312 | JGI IMG/M metagenome (GOLD analysis project Ga0207689, IMG submission 184312) | Miscanthus rhizosphere microbial communities from Kellogg Biological Station, Michigan, USA - KBS Miscanthus M5-2 (SPAdes) (version 2) | ecosystem: Host-associated > Plants > Roots >... | reverse complement strand
AGATTTGCTGATAAGTCGCCTTGCCGTCCACCTTGGCGGACGCGGCGTCACTCTTGGCAGCAGTGTCGGCCGCTGCTACCTGTACTGGCGCGGCGGCCGTGGCACCCTGCTTGGATTTTTGTTCCGCCACCCACTGTTTGTAGTCTTCCTCGCTGACCGCCTTGACCACGATCGGCATGAAGCCGTGTTCTTTGCCGCATAGCTCGGCGCATTGACCGCGGTAAACGCCGGGGCTCTCGACCTTGAACCAGGTATCGCGGATGAAGCCCGGCACCGCATCTTGCTTGACGTACAGAGCAGGGACGAACCACGCATGCAGCACATCACCCGCGGTTACGATCACGCGCACCTTCTTGCCGATGGGAACCACGACTGGATTGTCGACTTCCAGCAGATAGTTCTCACCCTTCGGTGCGAGATTCTCGATCTGATCACGCGGGGTTGCGAGGGTGCTATAGAAGCTGACACCGTCCTGCAAATAATCGTAGTGCCATTTCCACTGGTAACCGGTAACCTTGATGGTCATGTCCGGTACGGAGGTATCGCGTTCCGCCAGCAACGTCTTGGTCGCGGGGACAGCCATGCCGATCAGGATAAAGAACGGGATGATCGTCCAGATGATTTCGACAGTCGTATTCTCGTGGAAATGCGCGGCTTTGTGCCCGACCGACTTGCGGTGCTTCCAGATGGCGTAGAACATCGCGCCGAATACGAGCACGAAAATGATCAGGCAGATGATCAGGATCAGTGTATGCAGACCATAGATGGTGTGCCCCAGCGCCGTCTGCGGGGTTTGCAGGTTCAGCGCCATTTCCGCATGAACCGATTGAACCCAGCCGAAAAGCAGGGCGGCGCCTAGAGAGCTGCGCACGGTGCCTATCTTCATACGATCGCTTCCCCCCGATGAAGTACCTGACTATCTGTAGTGAACATTCAGCTGCGCCTTGATCGCACGCGCTACTTCGCGGCGTTGCTCTTCAGTGAGATACCGCCCAAATTCAACTTGCCGTCCGTGAGAACGCAGCGCCAGCATATCGCTGCCGCGACCCGCCACAGGCTGCATTACGAGCCGTGCCCAGTACCGATTGAATTCGAAACGACTGACTTTACCCATCTCCCAGCGTTCGATCGTCACGCGTTCCGCATCGATCGAGATGCTCTCGAAGTCGCTCGCATGCCGTGCAACATAACGAAACGCACAATACACCACCAGCATTTCCGCTCCTGCGAATGGCAGGACCATCCATGCGCCAAGAGAAGCGAAGCCCAAGGAAATGATGGTGGATATGAGGACGAGTGAGCCTACGACAAAATTCCGGCCGACACGCGTAAGGGAATTGTTGCGACGCGCGACGAGCACGAAGCTGCCCGATTCCCCTGCGTTGACGCATTCCATCTGTAAACGGCTCTGACAGCTCCCGACAACGAGGTCTCCCCCTGCCCAACCGGGCTGAAATGTAGCATGAGCCTGCTAACCAAGGCAAGGAATCGGACCGCGTAAATCACGCCGATCGGACCGCGATCATCAGCGAGAGTGATTGAGTTGCGAACCATTCGCGGCTTGTCCGCGAATTCCGGAGGATGTGGATCCACCTTAAGTCAACATTCCCGGTGGCCAGCATTCCCGGAGACCCCGCTAACGCTTGGGCTGAAACTGGATAATGGCGCGCCCGTCCGCCGCGACGCGCGGCCCCTGCTCGGCCTTCCATGCGTGCCCATAGACGATCTCGAACGTTGCGGGCAGGCGCCCGTCCTGCAGGAATGCCGCGTAGTGTTGCGCCAGGAGCGCGGGCCAGGTCCTGCCATGCAAGCCCCGATGCGCCGAGGCGAGGGCGCACTGGCAACCGCTCGCGCGCAAATCGGCGAATAATGCGGTCAGGTCGGCGTAAGTCAGCGTGAGTCGCTCCATGTCCATGACCGGATCGGCAAAGCCGCTGCTTACCAGAAGATCTCCGATGTCGTGCATGTCGGCAAACGGATGTACGGCGGGCGCTGAACCGGAGGTCGAAAAAACTGCACGAAGCTCCCGCAGCGTATCCGGTCCCAGTGTCGTGAACATGAGTAACCCACCGCGTCTCAGAACACGGTTGAACTCCCGCAGCGCCTCGGCGGGTCGCTCGCACCACTCCAGAGCCAGGTTGGAGCACACCAGATCCACCATTGCACTGCGCAGCGGTAGCTTCTCCATATCGCCACATACACGCGCAGGCGTTCTCGCCAATCGCATGAGCTGACGCCAGAAGGAGCCGGCAGCAGTTGCTTCGCGCAGCATCCGCAAGGACAGATCGAGTTGCACAATGCCTGCGTCGGGATAGCGGCGCCCAAGCGTACGTGTGACGAGTCCGGTGCCACTGCCGGCGTCGAGAATCCGAGCGGGCTGCAATTTGATCAAATCGAGGCGCTCGAGCATGCGCGCGGCGACTTCCCGCTGCAGTGCAGCCGCACGCTCATAGGTGGGGGCAGCGCGATCGAAGTGGCGTCTGATCGTACGCTTGTCGAGAAGCGGGGTTGGGTTCATCCTGAGGCTAGCTTCAATCGTGGAGCAATGGCCGTCCAGTGGTTCAGGTAGCTTAACGCATGCAAACCTCATTCAGGGCCGCGCCCATGCTCGCAGGTATCCGCGACTGGTTGCGTCGAGCGCTCCCGTCGCGCTGCATCTTCTGCGGCGCGGCCGGAGCACGCGACGGGACTTGCCTGGATTGCGTTGGAGAGCTGCCGGGTCGCGACGATGAGCGCTGTCCAGTTTGCGCAATACCAATGCTGGCCGCCGAGATATGCGGCGAATGCCTGCGCAAGCCTCCCGCGTTCGCGCGTGTGCTGACTGCGGCCTCCTATCAGTTCCCTCTGGACGCCGCGATACAGCGGCTGAAGTATGGGCACGATCTCACGCTGGTCGCGCCGCTCGCGGCTCTGCTTGCCGGTCAATTGATGGAACACGCCCGACCGGATCTCTTGGTACCCATGCCATTGGCGAGGGCTCGCTTGCGCGAGCGTGGCTTCAATCAAGCGGCGGAACTCGCGCGCTGGCTGGCAGGTTCGATGGGGCTGCAGCTGTCGCTCGACGCCACAACGCGAACGCGCGAGACGGTACCGCAGGCTTTCCTGCCATTCGACGAACGAGCGCGCAACATTCGCAACGCGTTCGCTGCATCATCGAAAGTAGCCGGGTTGCGCGTGGCCGTGGTGGACGATGTGCTCACGACTGGGGCGACTCTCCACGAACTCGCGAAAGCCCTGCGCCGTGCCGGTGCGCGCGAAGTCACCGGCTGGGTGCTGGCCCGCACGCCACGCGGCTAAGAAAGTCCACCCAAGAAAACAACTCACAAAACTGACCAGCAAATGTTCGACGTGGTCCTCTTCGAGCCCGAGATTCCGCCCAATACGGGTAATGTCATTCGGCTGTGCGCCAACAGCGGCTCCCGTCTCCATCTGATCGAACCTTTGGGGTTCAGATTGGACGATCGGGACTTGAAGCGCGCAGGCTTGGACTACCACGAATACGCAAGCGTCCGGGTGCACCGCGATTGGGCCACGTGCAAGTCGGTGCTATCGGGACAACGCATGTTCGCATTCTCCACCCGTGGCACTCAGCGCTACGACCAGAGCAGCTTCGCATCAGGGGATGTGTTCGTCTTCGGTCCCGAAACGCGCGGATTGCCGATCGACCTGCTTCAGGGAGTGGCGCCCGCGCAGCGCCTGCGGCTGCCGATGATGCCGGGCAACCGTAGTCTCAATTTGTCGAACACCGTGGCGGTGGTGGTGTACGAGGCGTGGCGGCAAGTCGGGTTTGTCGGCGGATCGTAGGCAAACCTTCGACGCAAAGGCGCAAAGACGCGAAGGAATCAATAGAGAAACCGGGAATGGAGTGGTGGCGATCCGTGCTACCCAGAATGGGTTTTCTTATTTATTCCTTCGACTTTGCGTCTTCGCGCCTTTGCGTCGAAGATTTACGGAGACTACGTCCGATGCTCCGGTTTGGGATCGCGTGCGAGCAACAACTCGACGGCTGCTTGCGGTGCGAGCCCTTCGTGCAGCATCTTGCACACGGCCTCCACGATGGGGGTGTCCACGCCGAGTCGCTGCCCGAGCTTGAGAACTTCAGCGGCGGTGTGAACACCCTCGGCAACGTGACCGAGTTCCTGCAGGATCGCTGCAAGTGGTTTTCCGGTTGCCAGACGCAACCCCACTTGGCGATTGCGCGAAAGGCTGCTGGTACACGTCAACACGAGATCGCCCAAGCCGGCGAGTCCCATGAAAGTCTCCAGACGCCCACCGAGCTTCACTCCCAAACGGGTGATCTCGGCCAGTCCGCGAGTGATAAGCGCCGCCCGGGCGCTTTCGCCGAACCCCAACCCGTCCGACACACCGGATGCGATGGCGATGACGTTTTTGACTGCGCCACCGACTTCGACACCGGTCAGGTCGTCGCTCGAGTAGATGCGCAGTCGGGGGCTATGCAGTTCGCGCGCCATTGTTGTCGCGAAAGCAGGCTCCGCGGCGGCCAGGGTCACAGCGGCGGGCACGCCGCGTGCAATCTCTTGCGCGAAGCTCGGTCCGGACAGCACGCCCCGAGAGATACCGGCGGGCAACTCTTCCGCTGCCACTTGGTGAGGCAGGTGCGCGGTTCCCGCTTCGAAGCCTTTGCACAACCAGATCGTCGCCCCCGGCTCGCCGCTGGCGGCGACGATGCGCAGCGTGGCGCGTAGACCCGCAACAGTCACGCCGAGGATGGCAACGTCGCAACCACTAAGCGCAGTTGTGGCCTCACCTACCAAGCGCAAATTTTCGGGCAGAGGGATGTCACGCAGATACCGTTGGTTGACATGATCGCGCTGCATCTGCGCCAATTGCTGGGCGTCGCGGACCCATAAGCGCGTTTCATGGCGCGCAGCCAGAGCAACGGCAAGCGCAGTGCCCCAGGCGCCGGCGCCAAGGACGGCTACTCTCATAGACCCCAGACCTGAGTGACGCGCACGTAGCCAATTACGCCATCGGGATGCCGCACTTTGGCGAAGTTGCCTGCCATGTCCAGCAGTTCCAGCACGACATCCTGTTCCGCCTCGTACACGAGCGGGGCTTTCTCATCGGGAGCCTGACGCACTTCCGCCCGCTGCACCTTGATCATCAGCATGCGCACGGGCGACAGATCCTTCGTCTCCACCCAGGCGAGTTCGCCGGTCGCGTCGCGCACCTTGACCCAGCCTTCGAGCACGACCAATACCTCTACCGGATAGCCGTGTCCGAGGATGGAGAGCTTGCGTCCCTTTGCAGAGGGGGAATCGTATGCGACGGCGGCGGCGGTTCCGACAGAGCGAAAGTCGAGTGCCCAGGCGATCGACGAAGACAGTATCAATGTCGTCGTGATGATCAGCGTGACAGACCTCGCAGCAACCCTGCGCAGGCCATGCATCAGACTGCCAACCGCGGTCCCAGCCGGCTTCATCGACGTGATCAGTGAGTCGTTGGCGCCGGCTGTCCTTGCGCCTGTTGCTGTATACGCTGCTGGTACAAGAGCTCGAAGTTCACCGGCGCGAGCAGGAACGGCGGGAAGCCGGCACGAGTGACCGCATCCGAGATTGTCTCCCGGGCATAGGGGAACAGGATGTTGGGGCACGTGATGCTCAAAACCGGGTCGACGCTTTCCTTGGGCAGGTTGCGCACCTGGAATATGCCCGCCTGGTGTGCCTCCACAAGAAAAACAGTCTTATCGTTCAGCGTGGCAGTAACGGTAACCGACAGGACGACGTCGTAATGGCTATCGTCCACTGAGTTTGCCTGTGTGCTGAGCGACACATCCACCCGGGGCGTGTCGCGCTCCAGGAATACCTTGGGGGCGCCGGGCACTTCGAGCGAGAGATCCTTTACGTAGATCTTCTCGATCGTGAACACCGTCTGTTGTGCTTGCTGCTCTTCAGCCATGGTCGCCTCGCAGGAAAAGGGGGAATTCTAGCAGTTGCCGCCACCATCTCCGTCCAGATTGCACCGACCGCGCAGAAGCCTCCTTTAGAGTGTGCGGTCGGACAGCCAGGCGCGCAGACGAGCTGCGTCGAGGGCCCCAACCGCCCGATCGACTTCAGCACCGCCGCGAAACAGGAGCAGACTGGGGATGCTGCGAATGGCATAGCGCTGCGATATGCCCGGCGCGGCGTCGGTATCGATTTTCGCGAAACGCACGCGTGCACCCTGTTCCCGAGCTGCCTGTGCGAAAACCGGCGCCATCATCTTGCAGGGCGCACACCAGTCCGCCCAGAAATCTACAACTACGGGGAGTTCGTTGCGTTCAATGAACGCAGCGAAAGTCTGCTCCGTCAGCTCGGTGGGAGGCCCCTTCAGCAGCGACGCCTTGCACTTGCCGCACTTGGGATCTTCCTCGATGCGCGCCCTCGGCACCCGGTTGACGCCTCCGCAGTTGCCGCACACCACATGCACGCCGTCGCTCACGTAGCCGCTTCCCCCGTCAACAGAGAATCGAGTCTTCCAGCGCGTTCCAACGCTGATAGATCGTCGAAGCCACCCACGTGCACCTCGCCGATGTAGATCTGTGGCACCGTGCGACGCTGAGTCCGCTCCATCATTTCCGCGCGCCGCAGCGGTTCCAGGTCTACGCGAATCTTCTCGATCTGCTGGACGCCTTTGCGTTCGAGCAATCGCTCGGCCATGACGCAGTAAGGGCAATAGCCGGTTGAATACATGATCACCCGTGCGGCCATACTCAGTCCTTCTCCACCGGCATAGAGGCTTGCAGCCAAGCGTTCATCCCCCCACTCAGGCTGTATACGTTGGCGAATCCTGCCTTCTGCAAAGCGTTAGAGGCCGATGCAGAACGCTGCCCAGTCCCACAACTTATGAGAATAGGTTTGGATTTGAATTTCTCAAGCTCTTTGAGGCGCTCGCCGATCTGCCCGTGCGGAATGTTGCGCGCGTGCGGAATATGTCCGGCTTTGAACTCGGCCGTCTCGCGCACGTCGACGATCACGGCATCCTGACGATTGATGAGTTGGACAGCTTCGACCACCCCCAGCTCCTTGCCGCGCAGGAAACGCTTGGCAATCAGGGGCCAGATCAACATTGCGCCGCTCGCCACGGCGATCATGACCAGCCAGATGTTCTTTTGAATGAATTCAATGGGCACTGTCTTAAGATCCTTTCTGTGCGTATTCCAGCAACGGCTGCAGGGCAGCCAAACCATCTTCGACTCTTCGGTGCAGCACCCGCAGGGCAATATAGCGTTGTTCCGGGAAGGCGGCCACCGCCCGCTCCCACTGCAGGCGCGCCGCTGCATCGTCGCCCGCCAGGGCCAGCAGCATGGCTTGGCGATACACTACGTCATCGATCGGAAAAACGCGCATCGCGCGTCCATTCACGGCCAGCTTGTCGGACAATTTGTCGCTGCTAATATGTATCGTTCGCGCCAGTCCCAGTTCGACCCAAGGCGACAACAACGAGCTACGTGGGACCTCCGTCAGCATTTCGTTCGCCTGGGCGGCGACCTCTTCGGTGGCGTGCATGTACCGGTAACGAAATGCCAGGAAACTCTCGAGGACACTGTAATCGCGAACGATCTGCAGCAACACGATCCAACCCAGCAGCAACATCGCCAACAGCGCCAAATGCAGTCTGCCAAGTCGGCCCGCCACGTCTCGCAATTCTAGCGTGCGGATCTCGCAGGCACCAAGGACAATGGCAGCAACCCCCAGGAAGAACGTGTACCACAGCGGGTACTCCAACAGGCTGTGAATCGTCAGCACGGCCGTCAGTGAAAGGAGCCACCACATGGCTGGCGTGCGCGGCTGACGCCATAGTCCGGATAGCCAGGGGATTGCGCCAGCCAATAGCACGACCAGGCCGACCAGGCCAAATTCGGCAATCACGTTCAACAGCAGGTTGTGCGCGTGATCGTTGAATCCAATCACTCGCGGCAGCGGCAGGGTTTCGTTGAGGATGAAATACTCCAATCCGAAATGCCGATAACCCAGGCCCAGCCATGGCGCCTCGCGAAACATCAACCACGCCGCATACCACAGCCGCGGACGTTCCTCGGCGAACTGCCCAGAGATCACCCGCATCGCCGCTGTGCTGCCTGAGCCCGCGATATGCAGCGCATCCACCAGCACCGGTAGTAGATACAGCGCAACCAGCGCTATGGCGGAAAACATGAGCAGACGCCAGTTCACCGCGTTGCGCTCGTTCAGAAGGAAACCCGCCGACAATGCCAACATCGCTGCGAGATAGAACCAGGCGCCGCGCGAGCCGGTCAGCGCGAGTATGTAAGCGATGAGACTGGCGGCAACCATTGTGTAGATAAGGCGCAAGCGGCCAATTGCATACAGGAAGGCGGTCGACGCGAGACCCAGGCTAAGATAATCGGCAAGGTGGTTGGCTTGGGCAAGATTGCCCCAAACGCGATTGCCTGAGGCAATGGTTATGAAGCGCCCCAGCGCGCCATAGCTTTCCAGGAGCTGCGCCAGTCCGATAGCTGCGCTGAGCAATCCACCGGCGAACAGGAACCAGGCCAGCGTGACCGCAATGCGCATGAGACCTAGCTCCCGCCGGAACACGCCCCCGAGCACGATGAGCGCGCAAGCCCAGAGCAGGTAGAGCGCAGCCAGAATTGCCTGCTGGTAGTAGGCGACGCGACCGAGGAACAGCTGCAATATCAGCAGCGCAACAAAACTCAGCGGCAGCCATGCCACCCGAGGGAACACCAACCCTCGAGCGCAGAGCGCCCATGCGCTCAGCGCTACCAGGCCCAGCCCAACCGCGGCTGCTTCGGCCCAAAAACTGGGCACGGGCGGGGCCTTGAAGGGAAGCAGGAAAGGCAGGACCCACATAAATCCCACTGCCCACAGACTCACGATCAGCATCTGTTGCGCGGAAGGGGCACGCGTAGCGGCCAACATATGCGGTTGCGGCGCTACGGGCGATTGTTCGGCGCCCTTGGGTGCGGTAAGCATTAGGTGGGCGGGAAAAAACGATGGTCACTGGAAACAGCAAGGACGGTGCCACTAGAATACGGTACTTCCACCCCGGAAACGGTGAGGCCCCATGCACAGGATCGTATTGCTCCGTCACGGCGAGAGCGTCTGGAACAAAGAGAATCGCTTTACCGGCTGGACTGACGTCGACCTGTCCGATCGTGGCCGCGAGGAAGCAAAAGAGGCTGGCAGCCTCCTGAAACAAGAGGGCTTCACCTTCGACTTGGCATTCACCTCAGTGCTCAAGCGCGCCATCCGTACTCTTTGGATCACGCTGGATGAGATGGACCGGATGTGGATTCCCGTGCGTAACTCCTGGAGGTTGAACGAACGACATTACGGCGCGCTGCAGGGGCTGAACAAGGCCGAGACAGCCGCCAAATTCGGCGACCAGCAGGTAAAGATATGGCGTCGCAGCTACGATATCCCGCCGCCCGTGCTGGAAGCATCCGATCCGCGCGCTCCCGGCAACGACCCCCGTTACCGGGATTTGAGCCCGGCGGAGCGCCCGCTTACCGAGTGTCTGAAGGATACTGTGGCAAGGTTCCTGCCACTGTGGAACAACAGCATCGCGCCAGAGGTAAAAAGCGGCAAGCGCGTAATTATTGCCGCGCATGGAAACTCCTTGCGTGCGCTGATCAAATATCTCGACGGCATCTCCGACCAGGACATCGTGGAGCTCAACATTCCCACCGGCATCCCGCAGGTCTACGAACTGGATGCAGACTTGAAACCGCTGCAGCACTATTACCTCGGGGACCCGGCTCGCCTCGAGGCCGCGGTACAAGCGGTATCGTCGCAGGGAAAGGCGGCGGGTTAAATGTCTTACCCCGTCTGAATGCGGGCATCGACCCTGCGTTGGTTGGTGCTGTTCGCGCTGCTGGCAGCACCGGGCGTACGCGCGGGGCCGGCGGACGAATTGAAGGAGTTGCGCGCCCGCATCGAGGCCCTGCAAAAGCAACTCGCCGAGTCGGAAGAGTCCCGGTCCTGGGCAGCAGACGCGCTCAAAGAATCGGAGCGTGCGATCAGTGGAACAAATCGCCGTCTGTTCGAGCTGGCCAACGAGAATCGAGACGTGCGCACCTCTTTGCAGGATATCGGTGCGCGCAAAGCGCAGCTCGCAGCCAGCGTGGAAAGCCATCAACAACTGCTCGCCAATCTCCTCTATCGGCAATACCTGGCCGGACAACCTGAACCGCTGCGTCTGCTGCTCAATCGCCAGGACCCCAACCAGCTTGGACGCCAGATGCACTACCTCAGCTATATATCGAAGGCACGCGCGCAACTCATCGAAGCTTTGCGGCAGGATCTGGCCAGCGTGGAAACGCTGTCTAAGGAAACCGAAGCCAAGCTGAACCAACTCGCAAGACTCCAGGCGGAGCAGGCGCAGCAGCGCGCGCAACTGGAAAGGGATAAACGTGCGCGGCAAGCCGTTTTGGCCAAGGTGTCGAACGAGATCGAGCGGCAGCGGCGCGAGATCACGAATTACAAACGTAACGAAGAGCGTCTGACCCAGCTGGTGGAAAAACTCGCTAAGGAACTCGAAGCGCGTCGCCGCGCACGAGCTGCAAAGCGGCCCGGAACGCTGCGCAACGAGGCGTTGCCGGAAGCAAGTGCGGAGGCTGCCGCTTTCCGAGAGCTCAAGGGCAAGCTGAAATTGCCCGTTATCGGGGAACTCGCCAACCGATTCGGCAGTCCACGTGAGGACAGCGGGCTATCCTGGAAAGGACTGTTCATCCTTGCCGCGTCTGGCGTGGAGGTACGGGCGGTGGCTCCTGGGCGAGTGGTCTTCGCCGATTGGTTACGCGGTTTTGGCAATTTGCTGATTCTTGACCATGGTGGCGGATACATGAGCCTCTATGGCAATAATGAGTCCCTTTATCGTCAAGTCGGCGACTCCGTCAAAACCGCCGACTCCATTGCGGCAGTAGGCAGCAGCGGCGGGAACACGCAATCCGGTTTATACTTCGAGTTGCGTTTTCAGGGAAAACCCATAGATCCCTTGGGCTGGGTCAGCCTTAAATAGTCAACGTCAAACAGGCGGCCAGCCTCGGCCGGAAAGGCAAAGCCGGGCACCAGACCTCGGACCGACAGGTCCTCCTTAGAAGCAGACTCGGCAACAGGCAGTAGATCAGGAGAAAGCCATGCGCACCAAACTGCAGCAAGTCGCACTCATTGCCCTCGGGGCGGTGCTCGGCGTACTCATCAGTCTGAACTTCTCGGCCGTCGCGCAGCGCAACCCCGGCCCGCTGCCCGTCGAGGATCTGCGCGCGTTCACGGAAGTCTTCGGCCGCATCAAATCGGACTATGTCGAGTCCGTCGACGACAAGAAACTCATCACCGAGGCCATCAATGGAATGCTCACCGGTCTGGATCCGCATTCGGCCTACTTGGACGCCGAGGCATTCCGCGAACTGCAGGTCGGCACGCAAGGGGAATTCGGCGGCCTTGGCATCGAGGTCGGGATGGAGGACGGTTTCGTCAAAGTCATTTCCCCGATCGAGGATACCCCCGCCTACCGCGCAGGCATCAAGACAGGTGATCTCATCATCAAGCTGGACGACACCAACGTAAAAGGCATGTCGCTCAACGATGCGGTCAAGCGCATGCGTGGCAAGCCCAACACCGATATCACGCTGACGGTTGTCCGCAAAGGTGAAACCAAACCTCGCATCATTACTCTGACGCGCGCGGTGATCCAGATTCAGAGCGTCAAGTCCAAGCTGCTGGATGATGGTTACGCATACGTGCGCGTGACGCAGTTCCAGGAGCATACCCCCGAGAAGATGGCCGCCGCGCTGGAGAAGATGTACAAGGAAAACCAGGGCAACATCAAGGGCGTGATTCTGGACTTGCGCAACGACCCCGGTGGTCTGCTGAATGCGGCCGTCGCCGTTGCAGCCGCTTTCCTGCCGCAAAACGCGCTGGTCGTATACACCGACGGACGTACCGACGATTCGAAGATGCGTCTGTATGCCAGCCCCGAGTACTACCTGCGCGGGAACAAGGACGACTATATGAAGAAGCTGCCGGCGGCGCTGAAAACCGTGCCGATGGTAGTACTGGTCAATGGCGGATCGGCTTCGGCCTCCGAGATCGTGGCCGGTGCCCTGCAGGACCACAAACGCGCCATTGTCATGGGTACCCAGAGCTTCGGCAAAGGGTCGGTGCAGACCATTCTGCCGCTCGGAAACAATACCGCGATCAAGCTCACCACCGCGCGGTATTTCACGCCGAACGGCCGCTCGATCCAGGCCAAAGGCATAACGCCTGACATCGTGGTCGAGGAAGCCACCATCGCGGAGGCGGATCCCGCCCTGCGGATGCGCGAGGCGGATCTGGAACGCCATCTTAGCAACCCGACCGACAAGGACGACGATACTCAGGCAAAGAAGCCGGCTGCCCCTGCGCAACCGCGCGATCAAGGCGCCGACAAGGGCACGGAGAAAAAGGCCGAACCAGTGGAAATGGGCTCCAAGGGCGATTATCAGCTCAATCAAGCGCTCAACCTGCTCAAGGGTCTGCAGATCATCAGCAAGAAGTAGCAGCCGTATTCCAGTAAAGGCCGGCAGGTGCGATCCTGCCGGCCTTTTTACTTTATCGAAGGCGTAGAAAGTAAACCTTCGACGCAAAGGCGCGAAGGGCGCAAAGGGAGGCAAGAAAAGTTGATTCAGCCTTTGCGCTGCACTCATCTGCACCCATCCGATCCTCCCCTTTGCGCTCCAAACGGAATTTCTCTATCTTTCTTTCCTTTGCGCCTTCGCGTCTTTGCGTCGACGGTTTGCTGAGGTAGGCACGTAAGAAATGATCGACCTGAACGACGAGCAGCTGCTGCGCTACAGCCGGCACATCCTGTTGCCGGAGATCGGTATCGACGGTCAGCAGAAGCTGCTTGCATCCCACGCGCTGGTGGTCGGTGCCGGCGGACTGGGTTCGCCCATCTCGCTATATCTCGCGGCTAGTGGGGTCGGTCGCATCACCTTGTGCGATCACGACACGGTAGATCTCACCAACCTGCAGCGACAGATCGTCCACAACACCGACAGCATCGGCCAGCCCAAAGTCGCCTCAGCGCGCGAGGCATTGGCACGCATCAACCCTGAGGTCGCAGTTGACGTCGTTCAGGAACGAGTAGAAGGGGCGCGCCTCGAAGCGCTGGTGAGTGACGCCGATGTAGTGATCGACGCGACAGACAATTTTGCGACTCGTCACGCCATCAACCGCGCGTGCGTGAAATTCCACAAACCGCTGGTGTCCGGCGCGGGTGTCCGTTTCGACGGCCAGGTTGCCGTGTTCGACCTGCGCGATGCGGCGAGCCCTTGCTACAACTGTCTCTTCCCCGAGGAGGGCGATCTGGAAGAGATGCGTTGTGCGGTAATGGGCGTGTTCGCGCCGTTGGTAGGAATCATCGGATCGGTGCAGGCCGCGGAAGCTCTGAAGCTTTTGATGGGCGTGGGGCAACCTCTGGCTGGCCGATTGCTGCTGCTGGACGCACTCAGCATGCAATGGCGACCGGTAAAGCTGAGCAAAGACGTGGCGTGCAAAGTATGCGGAGTGGCCGGCTAGGGCACGGCAGCGCGTCTATTCAGAGCGCAAACGGCTCGCTATGCGCGACCGCGCTTGGATCATCCTGCCAGATGTGCGGATCCTCGTCGACATAGAGTTCGATCGTGTTGCCGTCGGGATCCGAGATGTACAGAGACCGGGACACTCGGTGATCGACTGTGCGTTCGATCCGAACGCCCCTTTCTTCCAGCCAAGTCTGCGCGGCGCGCAAATCGTTCAGGTCGTTGCCGATCTTCAGCGCAAGATGCGCAAGGCCGGGCGCCGACTCCGGCGCAGCGGGCGCGTCTGCACCGGTCTCCACCAGAGCAAGATCGTGGTGATTGCCAGCAATCGAGAAAAACGCCATCGGCTGATCTCTGATGACGGTCCGCGCAACCAGTCTCAGGCCCAACACGTCGGTGCAAAATGGCACGGAACGCTCCAGGCTTCTCACTTTGAGCACCACATGACCGAGTGCCGCGACGCGCATACGTTCCTCCTAAGTCGCCCCCTACGTCTCCGCGGGCTTCGACGCATAGCCGGGGATCGCAAGCAGGAGCAGTCCCACAGCGATGAAAAGCATGCCCAGGGCATCCTGGCCGCTGGGCCGCTCGCCAAAGTGAACCCACGCGGCGGCGACTCCGATTACCGGCGTCGCCAAGGTGCCCAGCCCCGCCATTCCAGCCGGCAGCCGTGCCAGCGCATAGTAGAACAACATCCAGGAGAACGCAGAGCCGAGGATGGCGCTGAAGCCGATGGAGCCCGTAAACGCCCAAGTCCACTGAATGGAGGGCGTACCGATGGCCATACCGCACAACCAAAGTACCGCCGCGCAGCACGCCATCTGCCACACCGTCAGGGTCATCAAGTGGGTCTTGATCTTCCCTTGGATGGACTTGATGAAAACGACCGACGCCGCCCAGGAGAGACCGGCCAACACCGCGAGAAAGCTCGGCAACCAGCCGCGCAAGTGCGTCACGTCCACTAAAACCAGCAATCCGACCAATGCCAGGATCACGGCCACCCACTGCAGATTGCGCATCCTCTCCTTCAGCAAGATGCGCGCGAAGAGCACGACCCAGAACGGCATGGTGTAGACGAGCACCGCAGTCTTGCCCACTCCGCCCAGGTCCAGCGCGGTGAGGGTAAACGCGAAGTTTGCCGCCAAGGAGACGGACAAGATCGCGACCAGGCGCCACTCCTTGCGCGGGATCAATAAACCGTATCCCATTAGATGCGCCGCGGGCAACAGCGCTAACGCGCCCAGCGCAAAACGCGTCGCGGCAGCATCGATCGGCGTGGCATACGCCAGGGCCACTTTCATGGCGATCCAGTTGTAGCCCCAGATCAGAGACAAAACCGTCAGAGCGATGGTGGCACGGCGCAGCTCGGCAGGACTGCCGGGTGGAGGCTTGGTCATCCTGCCATTGCGTACTCATTCGCAGCAGAGGACATGTCATGTCCCCCCGGCCTTCCGCTGCTCAAGATACGGCTCTGGCGCTAATCTCGAGCGCCTTGCATAGGCACCCTGCTATGCCGGTATGAGTTGCTTCCATTGCTCCGCCCACAGCTCGAGTGGATCTCGTTTGAAGCCGCTTTTGGCGAATTGGTGCCAGCGTCCAACGACGAAGCACAACAGCAGATTGGCGTGGGCAGCCGCGTCAACATGCTCGGGAATCTGCTTCTCGGTTGCCGCAAAGCGCAGGCATTGCTTGAGCGTCGTTTCCAGCCGGTCGTGCAACTGGTTGATGCGCGCCTGCAGCCGCTCGTTCTCGTTGACCAAGGCGTCGCCGATGAGAACCCGGGTCATGCCAGGATTCTTCTTGGCGAAACCCAACAGCATGGAAAGGATGGCTTCGAGCTGCGCCAAGCCGCTGGCGTGCTCGGTGCCGATCTTGTTCACCAGCCCGAAGATCGTCTCTTCGATGAAACCGATGAGGCCCTCGAACATCTGCGCCTTGCTGGCGAAATGTCGGTAGAGCGCCGCCTCGGACACGTCCAGTTTGGCCGCCAGCGCCGCCGTGGTAATGCGTTCAGCCGCTGGCGTCTGCAGCATTTCCGCCAGGATCTGGAGGATCTGCAGCTTGCGTTCGCCTGGTTTAGTCGAACGCATGGGGTCAGCCGACGTGCAGATGGCGCAGCATGGCGGGCAAGCGCGGCAGATCGCGGATGTTCACATCCACGTAAGCGGGGGCCTTGCTGGAGGGGTCGACCCACACGGTCTTCATGCCGAGACGCTTTGCGGTCCTCAGGTTGGGTAGGCTGTCTTCGACCATTATGCAACGGCGCGGGTGCAACCGGTGCTTTCTCATAAGACGAATGAAACCCGCCGGATCGGGCTTGGGCCGGAAGCCGGTATGCTCGATGGAAAAGACGTCATCGAAAAGATCAGCCACCCGCAGGGTCTCCAGGACGGCACGAGAATAATGCACCGGCGAATTGGAAAAGACCAGCTTGCGCCCCGGTAGCCGGTTCAATACCGATCGCAGCAGGGGGTGGCGCAAGACCACTCGGCCGAGGTCGGGAAACTGATGCGTTTCCCATAGAAAGTGATGAGGGTCCACGTTGTGATGCCGCATCAGCCCCAACAAAGTGGCCCCGTACCTTCGCCAGTACTGCATGCGCAACTGGTTGGCGGCGGCCAGATCCAGGCCGAGGTGTGCCTCCACGTATGCCGTCATGGAACGGTTGAGGTGCGGGAAAATGTGCGGACTGGCATCGTGCAGGGTGTTGTCGAGATCGAACACCCAAGTCGGCCCCGAGCGGCGCACCTGCAAGCCGCTCATCGGTTCCGAATCAGAGTACCCACGCCTTCGTCGGTCAGGACCTCCAGCAGCAACGCATGTTCGACGCGGCCGTCGATGATATGCACGCTCTTGACCCCGCCCTTGGCGGCGTCTAGCGCCGAAGAAATCTTGGGTAGCATGCCGCCGTGAATCGTGCCGTCGGCGAACAACCCGTCGACTTGCTTGGGGGTAAGACCCGTGAGGAGCTTGCCGTCCTTATCCAAGACGCCGGGGGTGTTGGTCAGCAGGACAAGCTTCTCGGCGCGCAGGACCTCCGCCAGTTTACCTGCCACGAGATCGGCATTGATGTTGTAGCTGAGGCCGTCGGACCCCACGCCGATAGGAGCAACCACCGGGATAAATTCGCGCGTCTCCAACAACGCGATGATCTCTGGATCGATGCTGGCGACCTCACCAACCTGACCGATGTCCAACATTTCGGACTCGCTATCCTTGACCGGCAGCAGCATCTTACGCGCCCGGATGAATGAGCCGTCCTTGCCCGTCAAGCCGATGGCACGGCCGCCGTGCTGATTGATGAGTGTGACGATCTCCTTGTTAACGAGGCCGCCCAGCACCATTTCCACCACGTCCATGGTCTCAGCATCGGTCACCCGCATTCCTTGTACGAACTCGCCTTTCTTCCCCACACGCTTGAGCAGGTCGTCGATCTGCGGGCCGCCGCCATGCACGACCACGGGGTTCATTCCGACAAGCTTCAACAGCACCACGTCGCGGGCAAAGGAGTGCTTGAGCCTCTCATCGGTCATGGCGTTGCCGCCATACTTGATGACGATAGTCTTGCCGGAGAAGCGGCGGATGTAGGGCAGCGCTTCGGCCAGGATTTTTGCGCGCTGGCCGCCAGTGGAGTCGGTCAATGCCATCGGAGGAGCTTGAGTGAAGAAGTCGGGTATAGGCGTGATTTTACAGGCCCAGCTGCTCCCGCGCGAATGAATATCTACGTAACGGGTGGCGAGTCACAAACAACGCCTCCGAATAGAAAAAGGCGACCCTGGGGTCGCCTTTCGAACATTCCGCCAGGATTACTGAACGGTCAATTTCCTGGTGGCAGAAGCAGCCTTCTTGGGTAGAGTCAGCTCCAGTACGCCATTGTCGTATTTTGCCTTGGCGTTTTCCTGATCCACGTCCTGCGCCAACGTAAAGCTGCGATAGACCTTGCCGTAGTAGCGCTCGCTGCGTAGAACCTTTTCGCCTTGCTTGTCTTCTTTCTCTCGCTTGACTTCAGCGCTTACCGAGACTTGATTCCCATCGATGGAAATCTGGATGTCTTCCTTCTTCACGCCGGGAATTTCGGCATGGACCAAGTACGCTTTGTCGTCCTCGCGAACGTCCATCTTGACACGCACTTGCGTGTCCGGTGCCTCCAGCCGCATCGGTCGCAGGAATACGCCTTTGAACAGATCATCGATATCTTCGAACGGGTCCCAACGGGTGATATTCGCCATGCTTGCCTCCTGTCGATTCAATTCTCACGTGCTTCGGTTAAGGCCCCCAGCACTCAGAGTCTGCCGAGTCTGTCCTGGTGGCCGCCCTCCTAATATTGGAGTCCTCCGTCCGCGATTCAAGGGCCACAAAACATATTCGGTCTAGGCGGGTACGCCGCAGCGACGGTGAGTACGGGAACGAGCAATAGGATTCCAGTACGATTGCACGTCGGTCTAGTTACGGATCGAACAAGTGTCCGGGGGGACCAGTAATGGACGCACGTGAAACCAATGTCAGTGACGCGCTGGCAGGGCAGGACCAATTGGCGGCGCACCGCGACTACTTATATAGATTTGCCCTTCTGCACTTGCGCGACGACTCGCGCGCTCAGGACGTCGTTCAGGAAACTCTGCTCGCTGGCATGGAGAGTCGATCCGGCTTTTCCGGGCGCGCCCAATTGCGCACTTGGCTGACCGGGATCCTCAAGCACAAGATCATCGATGTGTTCCGCCGGCAAAGTCGTGAGGCACCGCTCCAAACTGAGGCAGAAGCAGAGTCCGAGGAGGATTTCGCGGACCTGTACTTCAACCCGAAGGATCGGGACCACTGGCACACTTTTCCCACTACTTGGGGTAACCCGGAGAAATCGCTCGAGCAGAAGCGGTTCTGGGAGATCTTCGATGCGTGCAGCAAGGAGATGCCTCCCCAGATTGCGCGCGTCTTCACGATGCGCGAGCTGATGGGACTGGAAACCGACGAAATTTGTAAGGAACTGGGCATCACCGCGAATAACTGTTGGGTGATGCTCTACAGGGCGCGTATGAATCTGCGCCAGTGTCTGGAGACCCGCTGGTTCGGCAATTCCAGTTGAGTTATGGCGACTCTGCATCGGAGCGCGCTGCCATTGCCCGCATTTCTAACGTCACCTCATGCAAAAGTTGAACTGCAAGGAAGTATCCGTCCTGCTCTCTCAGACAGAGGATCGTCGAATCAGTCTACTGGAGCGGTTGCGTCTGCGCGCACACTTGAAGGTATGCGTCGGTTGCATGAATTTCCAGAGCCAGCTTAATTTTCTGCGCAGAGCCATCCGTCAGCATCCGGCGTTGAAGGACGAAGACGAATAGCAACCAAGAGCGCTACTGGGCTTTGACCCGTACTCGTTCCCGCAAAGCCTTATAAAGGCCTTCAAGGCGACCTTGTTTTACCCAGCGGGCACGGGACTCTCAGTGCGTCGACGTCGATGCCGGAGGACTGCGCAGACCGAGCGTCAACCGCTCCTGCTCCAGGAGCCTGCGTTCCAACTCGATGCTCGCGCGCAAGGCAAAGATCTTGAGAATGGCTTGGTGGGGCAGTTCGGGTGACATCGCGCCAGGATCGGCGCAGGCGATGTGGCCGATTACCTGACCTTGACTGTCGTGGCATGGAATTCCCAGGTAAGAGTCCCGCTCGAAGGTACGCTCCAACGGCCAGCGCTCACCGGCACCGCGCGGCAAGAACACCGTCTCCCCAGCGCCGATCACTTCTTCGCATGCAGTGCCAGCAAGATCGAATTCGACGCAGCGCGCGAAATCTTCTCCTTTCCAGCGCGCTAACATCCGCACTCGCGTAGCGGGATAGTCGCTGCACTCGCACACGAAAGCCTCGCGCACCTCGAGCACCGCGGCGAAACTGCGCACCAGCGTGCGCAGACACTGCTCTCCGCTCGACGCGGAGAGGCCGTCCGCGATCGCCACCAACGTATGCTCCACATGCTTGCGTGCAGAGATATCGCTGACCAAGCCCACTAGTCGGCTGGCTCCGCCATACACGTCTCGGACGGCGGTGGCGCGTGCAAAGACCCAGCGCCAGCTACCGTCGCGATGTCGCAAGCGATGTTCGCTTTGGAGCCGCGCAGTCCGGCCCTCCAGATGATCTCTGAGGTCATGCAGGACACGCTCGGAGTCATCGGGATGGATGCGTTGACACCACTCGTCGATGCGATCGGAGATCTCATGGTCGGCGTACCCGAGGAAGCTCTTCCATCGTTCGGAAAAATAGACCCGATCCGCCCGCAGGTCCCACTCCCACACCGCGTCGTCCGCACATCGGACCGCAAGCCGGTACCGTTCTTCCAGAGTTCGCAAGTTGGCCTGGACAGCAAGGCGCTGAGCAGACTCCTCGGATCGAGCGTTCTCGGCGTATTCCAGCAACTCCCGATAGCTGGAAAGGCTGGCGGCAATAGTTTGAAGTGGGCTACGACTCGCAACGGAAGCTGGATGCCTGGTCGGAAGTCCGGCTGGACGGAAACTGGCAGCGAGGCGTCTGACTTGGCGCCGCAGTGCCGTCTGGCGCACGACGAGGGCTATGGCGAGCAGAGCGAGCAGCGACGCTAGTAGAGACAGTCCCA
>Ga0207689_10001821_pt1 | contig 20138 bp, 14 predicted proteins | sample KBSMisM52_FD_184312 | JGI IMG/M metagenome (GOLD analysis project Ga0207689, IMG submission 184312) | Miscanthus rhizosphere microbial communities from Kellogg Biological Station, Michigan, USA - KBS Miscanthus M5-2 (SPAdes) (version 2) | ecosystem: Host-associated > Plants > Roots >... | reverse complement strand
GTGATGACCACGTCTCGATGGCTTGGTCCCGGAGCCCGCTGGTTGCTGCCCGCAGTCGGCTTTGTCCTGGTTAGTGCCTCATGCGGCATGCGCCCGGCAGCAACCAGCCCGGCTCAGCAGCCTGGTTCAACCGCCTTCATCTTCGGCGTTGTGGAAGCCAGCCCGGGATGCCCGGTCGAGCGGCCAGACCGCGATTGCCAGCCCCGCTTGCTGGGTGGTGTCCGGGTCGAGGCCCGGCCGCTGGCCGCCGGGACGACCGCGACCACCCGCACCGGGACTGGCGGCCGCTACTCCTTCAGGCTCGCCAAGGGCCGGTATGTGCTGGTCGCCACCACGGGGCAGGTCGTCCCGCACTGCCCTCACATCGTCGTCTCGGTCACATCACCGGCGCCCGTTCATGCCGACATCAGTTGCGATAGCGGCATCCGCTGACACCGCGCAGCCAACGTCGGCTCCGACCGTGCGGCCAGAAAGCCCGCGGATACACACTCACCGCCTCGGCCAATGACGCGACAGCAACACCTCACCGGGCTCATCCACGAGCTGGGCGCGAGTCCCCGGGACGGCGACGGGTGCCGCTTGATCCTCAGCCGAGCGGGACCTCGAAGACACGCGTCCCCCAGTTGCGCGCCCCGGTCGTGGTCTGGCTCGACTTAGGCGGGATGTACTCGGTAGCGAGCCACGCAGAGTCCGACGCGTCGTCCGGAACCGCGAAGGAGTAGTCACCCCAGCGCGTCGCATTCGGGTCGTACGGCCCGGTCCCCGACGCTGCTACGACCGCCGGCCCGAAGTTGCTGCGGCCGGCCTTCAGGATGGCGTAGGCGGCGCTCGGGAACTGCGTCTTGCTGGTCTGGGTGAAGACGACCGCGGCGTTTCCGGCCGCGTCGGGCTGCACTGCCGGGTAGATGTCGTACTGGCCGGCGGAGGCGATGTAGCCCTGGCGGACGATCGACGCACCGGTGATCCCGGCCGCGCCGAGCGTCGGCTGCACCTGGAACCAGGCGCCGCCCGCGCGCACCGAACTGTCGCCGGCGGGTTGCACCGCGGTCGTCAGCTCACCCCAGACGGTGCCGCCGGCGAAAGACGCCTGCTGCATCCGGTCGTCGCCGGAATCCAGCGTGCTCTTGGCGCCCTTCTGCAAAGCCGGCGGCGGGATGGCGTAAGCCTCGGAGCTGATGACGACGCTAGACAGCACCGGCGTACCGCCCGCGCCGACCTGATTCCGCTTGGTCATCGCCCACACACCGATGCGGTTGTCACCGGTGCCGTTGAAGTCCAGCGAGCTGAGGAAGAACTCTGCGTCCGGCTTCCCCGTAGACAACGCGGGCTGCGGCGCCAGCGTTAGCTGGCCGTCGATCGTCAGGTTGGCGAACTGCACGAAGTGCGGGCTCGCGGCGCCGGCGACCAGGTCGGATTTGTCGATGACCCACATCTCCGCACCGTTGAACTCCGGCCCGAGGATGGAGAACTCGTCAGCGGTGACGTACAAGTTGGTCTGGTCGATTCCCAGCCTCGGCTGGTCGCCGAAGCACGGGCAGCCGTTCCCGCCCGGATCCGTCGTGTCGATCGAGTACTCGTTCCACAGCCCGCGCGGGTCCGGGTTATGCCGGACGGCGATGAGCAGCGAAGACGCGGTGGACGAGTCGTTGATGAACAAGATGGTCGCGAACCAGGTCTGGGTCGAGGGATCGAACCAGCAGCGCGGGTCGCTGGTGAACTCCTTGCCGCCCACGTTGAACAGGTCGTTGATGTTGAACGGCCCGCGCAGCGACTTCCCGGTCGTGCGGTAGATGCGGTACGCCGAGTTGACCGGCTCGAGCACGAAGCCGTTGCCCTCGCACAACCCTTGGTCCGGCGGTTCGAACGTCTGCTCGAAGTTGGTGAACTGGCTGTCCCGGCTGCTCACGCCGTCGAAGTTGACCATGGGAGAGCTCGTAGCCGCTGCCGCTACAGCCGCGGACGCCGGCGCGCCGGGCATCGTCTCCGTCGATGAGAAGTGGCCAGACGGCAGCCGACGGGCCCCTCTCGGATCTGGCGCCGACGGCGCCCCGGCGGCAGGCGCCGTTCTGGGCATCAGTCGCGCCACCCCCGGTGTGCCGGTGTAGTTCGTCACAGCGGGCGCCGGGCTACCCACCGGAGCAGACGCCCGGGCCGCCGTCGGCACCAAACCGGCTGCGATCGTTGCCAGGCCCACGGCCACAACCAGCCCACCCATGCGAGACAGGTTCACCTGATTACCCTTCGCCCGAAGGTCGTTCCCGCCCGAACCCTCCAGACAGACAGCATCCGCGCCCGAGCCTGCGCATCCCGGGCTCGCCGGTGCCATTGCTCCGTGGGGTTACCCGCTCCCGGCGGGCAGGACAGATTAACTGGGCCAGGCTAGCTTTCCTGCATCTCGTCGTGGCAGTTGTTCATCAAATTGGCGGGACTACTGTAACCAAGAGCAGTGTGCAACCCGGTGCCGTTGCGCAGCCAGGGACGAACATTCGGACCGATCGGGCGGGTGCAGCACGTCAAGCGGCCGCGGCGAGCAAACCGGACCACGCTGTGATGGCCGCGGCGATGCCCGGAATGATGCGCCGGATGAGGGCACCCGCGCGCACGGCTGATCGTGAACGCGGCCAGTGTCCAGGCTGCGAAGTCGGTGCCGCGCAGGCCGGATATCTGCGGGGCCAGCGGGCTGCTCTGGCCGAACTGGAGCATCGGCTGGTGGTACCGGAGAACATGACGCTGACCAGGGCCGACCCGGGCGGTCACGGCCCCGGCGAGGAGCGCGAGCCTGGCACGCTATTTGCTCTTTGTGACTACTTGATGCTATTTGATCTTTTCTGATCAGTATTGAGATGGCAGACTCAGGATGGTCAGCAGGCGGGGTCTGGTCGGCTGGTGGCAAGGCACAGCCGGCCGTCCCGCCGCACCAGGGAGGACGGCAACGATGCGTGGTCCCCGCCGCCGGCTAGGCGCGATTCGGATTTCCACAGGATTCACCGCACTGGTCACAGCGGCGGCGCTGCTCTCGCTGCCAGCGGCCAGCGCCAGGCCGGCGGCCCCGAAGGCCGCAGCCGCCCCGGCCGCCCCGCGGGGCCTGGCTGCCATCTCCGGCCAGGTCGATTCGCTGATCGGCAAGATGACCCTGGCCGAGAAGATCGGCCAACTGGAGATGTCCGGCCCCACCGGCCCGAACGGCACGCCGGGCCAGACCCTGCTCGATGAGGTCCGCAGCGGCCAGGTCGGCTCGGTGCTGGACTTGGTGGGCGTGGACAACATCAACCAGGTCCAGCGAGCCGCTCTCCAGTCGCGCCTGCACATCCCGGTGATCTTCAGTCTCGATGTGATCCACGGCTACAAGACAATCTTCCCGGTGCCGCTGGGCGAGGCCAGCAGCTGGGACCCCGCGGCGGTGGGGAACGACGCGTCGGTCTCGGCCAGTGAGGCCACGGCGGACGGCATCAAGTGGACGTTCAACCCGATGGTGGACATCAGCCGCGACCCGCGCTGGGGGCGCGTGGTCGAAGGGGCGGGAGAGGATCCCTTCCTGGGGTCCGCCATGGCCGCCGCGAAGGTCAAGGGCTACCAGGGCAGCGACTTCAGCGTGGCGGACAAGATGGCCGCGACCGTCAAGCACTTCGGAGCGTACGGCGCCGTGCAGGCCGGCCGGGAGTACAACACCACCGACATGTCCGAACAGCAGCTCCGCAACGTCTACCTGCCGCCGTACAAGGCCGCCATCGACGCGGGCGCCGCGACCGTGATGAGCGCCTTCACCTCGCTCAACGGGGTGCCGGCCACCGCGAACCCGTACCTGCTCACCACGATCTTGCGCAACGAGTGGAAGTTCGGCGGCACCGTGGTCAGCGACTACCAGGCGATCCAGGAGCTCGAGGCGTTCGGCTACGCGACCAGCGGCGCGCAGGCCGCGCAGCTCGCGATCACCGCCGGGGTGGACATCGAGATGGGCGTGCAGGTGCCCAGCCAGTTCTCCACCTACACGCAATACCTGGCCGGCCTGGTCAAAAGCGGCAAGGTCAGCATGAAGACCATCGACAGCGACGTGCGGCACGTGCTGAACCTCAAGCTCCTCGCGGGCCTGTTCGCCCACCCGCTCACCGACCCGAACCGGGTGAAGACCGCCGAGCTCACCCCGGCGAACCTGGCCGCCGCGCGGACCATGGCCGACCGCTCCATGGTCCTGCTCAACAACCAGGACCACGCGCTCCCGCTGGACGCTGGCGTCCCGTCGATCGCCGTGGTCGGCCCGCTCGCCGACAACCCGTCCGATCAGCTCGGCCCGGACGTGCCCATCGGCTACTCAGCCGACGACCTCAAGTCCGTGGTCTCGGTGCTCAACGGCGTCAAGGCGGCAGCGCCGCACGCGACGGTCACATACGCCCAGGGCTGCGACACTGCGTGCACGTCGACGTCGGGGTTCGGCGCCGCGGTGAGCGCCGCCAAGGCGGCGGCGGTGACCGTGGTGGTGGCCGGCGAGCCAGCCGCCGATTCCGGTGAGGCGTCCTCGCGCAGCGACATCGGCCTGCCCGGGCAGCAGACCGCGCTCATCCAGGCGATCGCCGCCACCGGCAAGCCCTACGTCGTGGTGCTGATGAACGGCCGCCCGCTGACCCTCGGCTGGGTCGCCGACAACGCGCCCGCGCTGCTCGAGGCCTGGTACCCCGGCACCGAGGGCGGCAATGCCGTGGCCGACGTGCTGTTCGGCAAGACGAACCCGGGCGGGAAGCTGCCAATGAGCTTCCCGCGCAACGTCGGGCAGATCCCGCTGTCCTACAACGAGCTGCCCACCGGCCGCCCCGCCGACCCGGCCAACAAGTACACATCCAAGTACCTCGACGTGCCGAACACGCCGCAGTACGCGTTCGGGTACGGACTGTCCTACACCACGTTCTCGCTGTCAGACCTGCACATCTCCGGTACGAGCGTCTCCAGGTCCGGCAGGATCACCGTCACCGCGGACCTCACCAACACCGGATCCGTCGCCGGCGATGACGTCGCCCAGCTCTACATCCACCAGGACGGCACGTCCATCCTGCAGCCCGTCCGCAGGCTCGACGGATTCCAGCGGGTCACGCTGAACCCAGGCCAGACCAAGACGGTCACGTTCACGCTCGGCCCGGCCGAAATCGGCTTCTACACCAACACCCCGGGACAGTTCGCGGTCGAGCCCGGACCCGTCGACGTCTACGTCGGCGACAACTCATCCGGCGGACTGCACGGCCAGTTCACGGTGTCCGCATGAAGGCTGCGGCCCGCAGACGGCAGCGAGACCATCGCCGGCAGGGGAGGTAGCCTAACTGGCTGCCAACGACCACCGTCACTTAGCCATACCGCGCTACATCCAGCCTTGTAATGCCTGCTCAGACGGCATATCCGGCCACGTTGGGCATCATCTAGCGACCCTGGGAGATCGACTGATACTCAAACAGATCCACTCTCAGTCCCTACTGTTTTCGCTGCTCATAGAGCGCCATGGTGCCGACCCCACGGTCCGCCTCGGGCCAGCGCAGGCCGCGGGCTTTCCCGGTGCGGATGCCGCCGAGCATACTCACGGCGACTTAGGGCCACAGCGGAGCGCCTCGCGGCCGCGCCGGCGGTAGTGTGCGCTTCGCCCCGACGAAGATGGATCACGCAGCGCGGCATCCGGCGAGCCCACTCCAGGCACTGAGCCGGTTAATGGCAGTACAACGCCGACGGCAGCGTCTCACCGGGGCCAGTGCCTGGCTGGCCGACCCTGCCCGGCTGGGACATGACCACCGGGTTCGGCTCCCAGCGGGCAGCGGCGTTCGTCGCTGCCATCCGGGCGGCCAGAAACACACCATGACCTCCTGACCTCACCCCGGCTATGCAGCCTGAGGCCCCAATCTCATTAGCTTAGTTAAGGAGATTGGGGCCATCGGGCGGCGATATCAGATCGGTCTTAAGCCGGCCGCACGGCGGACGATCGCGCAGCAGCTCACAGCCCGGTTTTCCGGCGCAGCCGCATTCACCCGAACCTTCGGACCACCCGGCTGACAGTGTGCTTGATGCGTTTTATGGGTTTCGTTCTGCCCAATGGACGTGGAGGTTACAGGTGCCCTACAGTGCCCCTAACACTCGTCTTGTGGGGTGACATGAGCGCAATTTCGCCTGGCAGCAACGGGGCCTACGATGTAGAGCTGCGTGCCGTGACGAAGCGCTTCGGCGCTCTCACCGCGGTCGACGCTGTCAGCCTGAAGGTCCGCAAGGGCGAGTTCCTGTCGCTCCTCGGGCCGTCCGGCTGCGGTAAGACTACGTCGCTGCGGCTGATCGCCGGCTTCGAGCAACCGGACGAGGGCGAGATCCTGATCGGCGGAACGGATGCGGTGGGCACGCCCCCGTACCGGCGTGACGTCAACACCGTCTTCCAGCAGTACGCGCTATTCCCGCACCTGTCCGTGCTGGACAACGTCGCCTACGGGCTCAAGCAGCGCAAGGTCGGCAAGCCCGAGCGTCATGCGAGGGCCCGTGAGGCGCTTGAGCTGGTGCGGATGACCGGCCGGGAGACGAACCGGCCCACGATGCTCTCCGGCGGCCAGCAGCAGAGGGTCGCGCTCGCCCGGGCGCTGGTGATGAGGCCGCGAGTGCTGCTCCTGGACGAGCCCCTGGGTGCACTTGACCTAAAGCTCCGCAAGGAGATGCAGATAGAGCTCAAGCGCATCCAGGAACAGGTCGGGATCACTTTCGTCTACGTCACCCACGACCAGGGCGAGGCACTGTCCATGTCGGACCGGGTGGCCGTGATGTCCAATGGCGTGATCGAGCAGATCGACGAGCCGCGCGCGATCTACGACCGGCCGCTGACACCGTTCGTGGCTGACTTCATCGGAGACATGAACTTCCTCGCCGGGGAGGTAGTCGAGGCCGCGGACGACGGTTTCGCCATCGACGCCGGCGCGGGGATTGTCGTGCGCGGCCGGGGCCAGGCGGCCAAGGGCACGCGGGTGCGTGTCGGCATCAGGCCCGAACGCATCGTGGCCGTGGCCGGCGCTTCTGCGGGGACCGCGAACTCGGCGGACGCCGAGGTCGTCGCCAAGATGTACCTAGGCGACCAGCTGCAGATCGTGGCCAGGCTGCCCGGCATCGACGACGTCGTGGTGCGCGAGCAGCGGGCCAGCGCCGACCCGGCGCTCGACACCATTCACCCGGGCGACCGGATCGCTCTCAGCTGGGACGAAAGCTCCCCGCTGCTTCTGGGTGAAGCCGTGCCAGCCACCACGGATGGCGAGCAGGAGGAATCATGAACGCAGATCACGATCGACTCAATATTCTCGCGCCGCGTGCGATAAAGCCCAAGTTCAACTACCTGCATCGCGAGGTGCAGCGCGCAGCCGGCCGACCGGTCACCCGGCGGCAAGCCCTCGGTCTGGGCGGGATGGCGCTGTTCGCGGCGGCGTGCGGCAGCACGGCCACCACGCAATCCGGCTCCTCGACGAGCAGCTCGAGCAGCTCGGCGAACGCCCTGGCCGGCAAGCCGCTCGAGAACCACCTCGAAATCTACAACTGGTCGGAGTACGACGATCCCTCGACGTACACGAAGTTCAAGAAGCTGCCGGCCGAGGCCAAGGCCGGGCTGACCCTGCACGAGACGTACTACTCCAGCAACGACGAACTGCTGGCCAAGCTGCACGCGGGCGGCACGTCCTACGACATCATCGTGCCCAGCCAGAACGCCGTGGCCGAGCTGATCGAGGAAAAGAACCTCATGCGCCTGGACAAGGCGCTGCTGCCCAACCTCAAGAACCTCGATCCGTCGTTCCTCAAGCCGTCGTACGACCCGACCGGCGACTACCACGTGATCAAGGACTTCGGCATCACGATGTTCTTCTTCAACAACAAGATCGTGACAGACGAGCTCAAGACCATGCACGACTTCTACATGGCCCTGCCGAAGTACAAGAGCAAGGGACGCACCAACCTGCTAGACGGCGCCGAGGAGGTGGTGCCGCTGGCGCTGATGGCGCTCGGTCTGGATCCCAACACCACGAGCGAGTCGGATTTCAGCCAGGTGAAGTCGTTCCTGCTGTCCGTCCGCAAGGGAGTGACCACCATCGACGCGTCCGCCTATATCGATGACGCCATCGCGGGCAAGATCATCCTTGGCCAGGGCTGGAACGGCGACGTGCGCCGGATCGTGCAGGGTCGGGCCAAGCAGGGCGACATGACGGGGGTCATCCCGACCGAGGCCTCGGAGATCTGGGCGGACAACTGGTGCATCCCGGCGACCGCGCCGCATCCGGTAGCCGCGCACGCCTGGATCAACTGGCTGCTCACCCCCAGCACTGCCGTGACCGAGATGAATTACCACAACTACCCGATCCCGATGCCAAGCGCGCTGAACCAGGTGCCCGCGGCGCTGCGCAACGATCCCATGTTCAACGTGCCCAAGACCTACACGGACAACTACCACTACATCCTCAACGTCAGCCCGCAGGTCGTGCAGGCCCGGACCCAGATCTACACGGAGTTCAAGGCCGCCTGATGGCGGTGGCGGAGAAAACGCCGGACGTGGCGGCCGCGCCGGCCGCCACCCGGCGCAGACGCTCGTTCCGGCCGCGCTACCCGGCGTGGCTGCTCGCGCCGTCGCTGCTGTACTACGTGGTCTTCTTCCTGGGCCCGATGGCCATCCTGGTGGCGTTCTCACTCGCCACCCAGCAGGGCTTCGGCAGCCTCAGGTACGGATTCGACACCTCGCAGTACCGGCAGATCGGTACATCCCTGTACCTCACCATCTTCGAGCGCACGCTGCTCATGGCGGCGCTCGGCACCCTGCTCACGATCGCGGTCGGGTACCCGGTGGCGTACTGGATGGCCCGCTACCTGAGCACGTACAAGATGCTGGCGCTGCTCCTCATCGTGGTGCCGTTCTGGACGTCGTTCCTCATCCGCACCTACGCGCTGAAGATCATCCTCGACCCCCACGGCTACCTGGCCAGGGACCTGGGCATCAACATCCTCTACACCAAGTACGCCGTGGCCGTCGGCCTGGTGTACAACTACCTGCCGTTGTTCATCCTTCCGGTGTTCGCCTCCCTGGAGCGGATGGACTGGACGCTGATCGAGGCCGCCACCGACCTGGGAGCACGCCCGTTCACCGCGTTCCGCGAGATCACGCTGCGGCTGACCCTGCCCGGCGTGGTCACCGGGGCGCTGCTGGTGTTCATCCCGATGACCGGCGAGTACATCATCCCCAACATCCTGGGCGGGGGGAACTACGAGTTCGTCGGGAACCTGATCGGCGACCAGTTCAACCAGGCCCAGAACCAGCCGTTCGGCTCGGCCCTGTCGATCGGCCTGATGGCAGCGCTGTCGGTGTTCGTCATCGCGTACATCCTGGTCGCCACCAAAGAGGAGCGGTTCGGTGCGTAAGCGGCGGCTGACGGCCAAGCACGCGTTCACGGCGTGGGCGGCGGTGGTGTACGCGTTCCTGTTCCTGCCGATCCTGGTCATGGCGGTCTTCGCCTTCAACAAACCGTCGCCCGCCGCCCTGGCCGGCTTCCACGGGTCGAACATCTGCGGCATCCCGCCCGCGCAGATCGGGAACATCACCGTCTGGAACGGCTTCACCGCCTGCTGGTTCAGCGCGGGCCTGCACGATCCCACCTACATCCCGGCGATCGTCACCAGCCTGCAGATCGCCGCGGTGGCGGCGATCATCTCCACCGTGCTCGGGCTGTGCGCGGCCCTGGCCCTGGCCCGGATGAAGCCGCGGCTGCGCGCGCCCTTCGACGCGCTCGTCTACCTGACCCTCGTGGTGCCGGAGATCGTGATCGCGGTGGCCTCGCTCATTTTCTTCGTGCAGGCCCGCAACTACTTCCACGCGTTCCCGTCCCTCGGGAAGGTGACCATCCTGATCGGGCAGGTGGTGTTCAACGCGTCCGTGTCGATGCTGATCATCCGGGCCAGGTTCGTGGGGATGGGCGACGTGCTCGAGGAAGCCGCCTACGATCTCGGTTCGGGGCCGCTGGCCACCTTCCGCCAGGTCACCCTGCCCCGGCTCATGCCCGCGATCGTGGCCGCGGCCCTGCTGTCGTTCACCTTCTCCTTCGACGATTACGTCGTGCCGGCGTTCACGAACGGCACCACCAACACCTGGCCGATCGTGCTGTACTCGGCCGTCCGCTTCGGCCTCACCCCCGCGGTCAACGCCCTGGCCACAATCATGCTCGGCATCACCCTGGCGGCGGTGATAGGCACCGGGGTGGTGCTGCGCCGTAGCCGGGTGCGCGTTGGCCCCCAGGATGCGACCGTCCTGCCGGTCTGAACTGGATAACGGCGCTGCTCACGTCACAGCTGAATCGCGGCGGTGCGCAAGTCCGACATGCCCAGCAGCGTGTGCTTGCCACCGATCCGGCCCCAGCCAGTGCCACGCCCGCCGGCGCCGCCGAACGGCATGTTGATGTCCCACCAGCAGGTGCTGGCGTTGACGACCACCTGTCCCACCGCGAGTTCCTCGACGAACCGGTAGGCCTTGCTGATGTCTCGGGTGAACACTGCTGCCTGCAAGCCGAGCGGGTCGCTGTTGGCGATAGCCAGCAACTCTTCCTCGGTGTCAGCGGTGATGATCGGTATGACGGGGCCGAACGACTCTTCGGTCGCGAACAGGCTGTCGAGCGGGACCTGGTCGGCGACGGTGAACTCGTAGTACAGGTCCGTCGGCTGCCCGGCCCGGCGCTGGCCGCCTCGAAGAAGGTCAGCCCCGCGGTGGTGACCGTCCGCCACGTGCCGGTCCATCTTCGCGGCGACCGCTTCGTTGTTCAGCGGACCGAGCGTGGTCCGCGCGTCAAACGGGTCGCCGAGACGTACAGCGTCGGTTGCGGTGAGCACAGCATCCACGAATGCATCGTGTGCGCCGTGCTCGACCAGCACTCGTTCGGTAGCGCAGCAGACCTGACCAGAGCACAGTGCTGCCCCGTATACGGCGGCCTCGGCCGCGGCCTGGAGGTCGGCATCGGGCAGTACGATCAGCGGTCCGTTGCCCGAGCATTCCATGATCGAGCGCTTGAGACCGGCCTTGGCCTGGATCTTTGCGCCTGTGGCCGAGGAGCCGATGAAACCGATCGCGTCAATGCCCGGGTGCGTGATCAGGGCTTCGCCGGTGGCACCCTCGCCGGGCAGGATATTCACCAGGCCCTCGGGCAATCCGGCTTCTCGCATCACCTCCATCGCCGCCAGCACGGTGAACGCCGTGTGCGTCGGTGGCTTGACGACATGGGCATTGCCCGTGGCCAGGCCGGGAGCGACGAACTCAGCGAACATCAACAGCGGGTAGTTCCACGGAGTGATGATCGCCCAGGTGCCGACCGGTCGGTAGAACGTCCACATCCGCTTGTTAGCGTCGGTTGAGGGAATCGTCTCGCCGGTCAGGCGCACCGCGTCCTCGGCATGCAGGTGAAACAGCGTCGCCGCCTCAGCGATGTCATCACGCGACTCTTGCAGCGGCTTGCCCTGCTCCAAGGTCTGTAGACGGGCAAGCTGCTCGCACCGCGCCATAAGCGCGTCGCCGATCGCATGGCAGACCTTCGCCCGTTCCCACACTCCGACCCGGCCCCAGCGCCCTTGCGCCGCGGTGGCTGCCGCGACCGCGGCGTCGATGTCAGCTCGGCTCGGAACCGGTACCGATCCGATCACGTCGCCAATGACCGGACTACGCACCTGCTGGCGCTCTTCGCTCGCGCCGTCGACGTAGGACCCGTTAATGAACAGCTGAACGTCGCCCGGATACTCGCCCATCGCGTCTCCATTCGATCCGCAGGAACAGCAAGACCTTGCTGACTCGCCAACAGCCCGCGCAAGAGACCGGTTTAAGGACCGTCGGCGATCCTTGGCCGGCATGGCCACGCTCGCTCTGGTCGCTGGACCGCTCCCATGCCGACAGCGCGGGTTATCAGAGCTCATCACCATACGGCCGTCTTTCATGATCAGCATCGTATTGTCTCGACGGATCGCCCTTGTGTCGGCGCGCACCGGACAGGCGCTCAGCCGCGCCGGCGGCGACTAGCCTCGCTCACGCCGGGCGCGCCGGGTCGTTCGGGTGCGGCGATAGCGGAGTGACCTCATCGGTGCGCCATATCCGCAGCGGCATCGAGGCCAGGACCTCCTCGAGCTGACCGTCGTCGGCGGCGGCGAACAGTCCCAGGGTTCGCCATTCACCGGGCTGCAGCGGCGGGCGCCACAGTCGCAGCAGGTGCCCCTGCGCCGCGAGCTCGCGCGACCGGGCGGCCTCGCGAGCGCGGATGTCGTCGACAGCCTCGGCCGGTGTTCCGTCCGGAACGTGCGTGGTCATGGTGACCAGGTATTCCATCGTCGGCACTCCTTGGCGCGGAAAGCGAGAGACCCCGGTCCGTTCGGTAATAAGTCTTCCGAACGGACCGTAGCGTACGTTCCCGGGCCAGGTAACCGCCGGGGGCGCTGGCGGCTCCGTGCCGTTAATTCATTTCGGCCTGAGCTGGAGATTTTGACGGAGGGTTCGAGGCTAGTTTCCGGTCGCTGCTTTGAACTTGACGACCAGCTCGGCGGGTACCCGGCCGCGGTCCTTTACGTCCATACCCTGGGCCTTAGCCCACTCGCGGACCTCAGTCGTATTCACCCCGTTCGCCGATGCCTTGCGCCCGCCGCGGGCCGGCCGCCGGGCCGCGCCGCTGGCCCGGCGGGCACTGCCAATGTAGGGCGCGAGTGCGTCCCGCAATGCCTGAGCGTGTTCGGTGTTCAGGTCGATCTCGTAGTCGGTGCCGTCAAGGCCGAAGCGGATGGTCCCTTCGGCAGCGCTGCCATCGATGTCGTCAACAAACAGGGTCTGCACTTTCTGCGCCACGGATGCTCCATTTCTCGTACTGATGGAACCAATCGTAGGCAATTCCAGCGGCACGAGCACGCAGCCGCACCGGAACGCTGTTCAGACGAGGTATAGGAAAGTTTCTGAGCAGTAGCGATACATGTGTGCTATGAGAAAAGCTGGCCGCGCCATATCGGCGTAACACAGCGTTTACTTCCCGGCGTAATCGAGAAATTACCGTTCAGTGCCTGAGTTGGCGCCTAGGCCTGAACGATGCCTTAGGCCTGGGTCGGGGTTACCTCGTGGCCGAACTTTTCCCGGACCCAGGCGACGATCTCGGTGGTGGGCGCGCCCGGCGTGAAGATCCTGGCCACCCCCATCCGGGTCAGTTCCTCGATGTCCTCGTCCGGGATGATGCCGCCGCCGAACACCACGATGTCGGCCGCGTCCCGCTCCTTGAGCAACTCGATCACGCGGCCGAACAGCGTCATATGCGCGCCGGAGAGAATGGAGAGGCCGACCGCGTCCACGTCCTCCTGGATGGCGGCCGCCACGATCTGCTCCGGCGTCTGGTGCAGCCCGGTGTAGATGACCTCCACGCCGGCGTCGCGCAGCGCGCGGGCCACGACCTTGGCTCCGCGGTCATGGCCGTCAAGCCCGGCCTTCGCGACGATCACCCGGATCTTGCCCATGACCGTAAGCGTATCCGGAACGTCGCGCGGACCGGCGGACCGGTTAGTCCACGCAGGGGATGCCGTTCTTGGCGATGACCGCGCCGCCCTGAGCTCCCGTGGTGGGCAGGGCGGTCGCGGAGTTCGAGGGGGACGCCGACGCGCCCGACGCGCCGGGGACGCGTGCGGTCGCGCCCAGGTTCACCTGGACGTGCCCGGGCGCCACCGTTGCGCTCACCGTCGCGGAGACGCCGAACAGCGACGCGATCTTGGCGCCGCTCGCCGCCGCGCCGGTGCCGTAGAGCACCTGGGTCGCGGGCAGGGCCGTGGTGTTCGAGACCTGCCCGGCCTTGAACCCGTCCTTGACCAGGGCGGCCGAGACGTCTCCGGCCAGCCCCGGGATGCTGCCCCCGTTGTACACGTCGACCGTGGTCGCGGCGGCCTCGGCCGCGCTGACCGTGGCCGTGGCCTTGGGCCGCGGCCCGGACGAACCGGAGGGACGGGGGGCCGGGTAGAAGGTGTTGTGAATGAGCTGCTGGATGTACGGAACGTCGACCTGGTTGGCGGACTGGCCCTCGATGGTGATGTAACTCTGGATCGGCAGCGTGTTGAAGCTCAGGCTGCCGCTGGTCAGGCTGCGCATCTGGGTGGCGAAGTCGAGCAGGTTCCAGCCCGAGTCGGTGATCACGTACTGCTTGGCCACCGACAGCAGCGAGTTGATCTTGGTCAGGTCGCCGAGCACGCCCTCGGTGCGCAGCTGCTGCATGACCGAGGCGAGGAAGGCCTGCTGGCGGTGGGTACGGTCGAGGTCGCCGTTGAGCAGGCCGTGCCGCTGGCGGACGAAGGCCAGCGCCATCTTGGCGTTCAGGTGCTGGTAGCCGGCCTTCTTGGCGTAGAAGCCCGAGTAGGTGTCGAGCGCGACCGGGTGCTTGAGGCAGACCTGCACGCCGCCGAGCACCTTGGCCAGCTCGTAGAACCCGTCCAGGTTGATCTCGGCGAAGTGGTCGATGTGCACCCCGGTGAAGGACTCCACCGTGGCCACCGTGGCCGCCCGGCCCGCCTCGTTGCCCTGGAAGGCCACCTGGTTCTGGCTCATCTTCGGGTGCTGCTGGCGGAGCTCGGACTCCTTCTCGGCGAGGGCGTCTCCGTAGGCCTGGTCGATCTTGCCCGTGTGCTGCCCGTCGTAGGTTTCCGGGAACGTGACCCAGTCGTCGCGCGGGATCGAGAACCCGATCGCCTTCTTGCCGCCGGCCGGGATGTGGATCAGGATCAGGGTGTTCGTGGCGTTCCCGCCGACGCCCTCGTACAGGACGCCCTGTCTGCTCCCGGCGTGCAGGGCGTTCAGGATGTCGTTCGGCAGTACGTTGCCGTTCCAGTCGGTGCGGCTTTCCAGCCCCATCAGCAGGATGTTCTGCGCGCCGATGGACGGGCCGCTGTTGATCGCGTGCGAGCCGCCGATGCTGCTCACGTCGCGCACGACAAAGTAGGAGAAACCGCTCACCGCCAGGACCAGGGCAGCGGCCACGCAGCTCAGGGCATACCCGGCCTTACCGGCAGCGCCCCACAACGGGGTCGGAGAGCCCGGCCTAACCATGGCACCTTTCCTCAGCAGTCCCAGCTCTGGATCGTTACCGTCCGATGAAGCCTACCGTCGCGTTCCCGTTACCAGGCCGCAACGACTAACATCCGAAGCACCTATGAGCGACCCACGATGGCGCGAAACACGCCCGAACAGGCCGAACGGCGGCGAGCCTGGAGCCAGGCCGCGCGGCCGAGTTCCCGGGCCGCCTCCGACGCCCGGGCGTGTCCCGGGCAGACCCCCGGGCGCCGTCCCCCCCAGAACCGGGCCTGCCGCAGGCGGCCAGAACAGCCGCCCCGCCGCAGGCGGCCAGGGCAGCCCCGCCGCCGCGGGCGGCCAGGGCAGTAGGGTCGTCCCTCCCCGAGGGGGGTCCGGGGGGATGGGTCCCCCCGGAGAAGGGGCCAGCCGGGCGCCCAGGCGTGAGGCCGGCCGGGGCGTGCCCGACCCGCGGGATCCCGGGCCGCGCGGACGTGAGGCCGGCTGGGACGGCCGTGCCCCCGGCGGGCGCGGCGTCGGCGGGCCGAACGGGCCGGGTGGCGGCGGGCCGAACGGGCGGGGTGCCACCGGGCGCGCCGCGGCTGACGGACCGCCGACCCGGCGGATGCCGGCCCAGCCCGACGAGCCCCAGCCAGCCAGGACACGGCAGGCTACGGGCCCGGGCGAGGTCCGCGGGCGGCGAAACCCCCGGCGATCGCCTGGGGCGGGCCGGTGGGGTGCGCTGCAGGGCGGCCTCGGGGTCTGCATCATCGTCGCCAGCGCGGCCGTCGGCACCATCGCGACGATGGTGACCAGGAGCGCACCAGGTTTCCTGCTCGGGCTCTTCGTGGAGGCCGGGACGGTGGTCGCAGCGCTGGCGGTCCGGCCCCGGGCCGGCCGGATGATCTTCCCCGTCCCGGTGCTCTCCTATCTAGTGGGCGCGCTGATCAGCGGGTTCGTGTTCAACCGGTCCGGCACGTCGAAGACGGCGCTGGCCATCGGCGCGGCGCAGTGGGTCGCCAACGGCTTCTTCGCGATGGCGCTGGCCACCGTGCTGGCGGTCGCGATCGTCGCCGTCCGCTGGTTCCTCTGGCGCCGGAGCAGGCGGCCAGCACGTCAGGTGCGGCGGTCACGGACGGACTGGGAGGCGCGGGACTCCTGGGACGACGCGGACCCGCGCGGTGGCGGGCGGCCGGGAAGGACTCAGCCGGGGCCGCGGCCGGGAACCGGTCCCTACAACTTCTCCAGAGGGGCGTAGCGGAGCACCAGGTGCTTGACGCCGTACTCGGCACCGAAATCGATCTTCGCCTCGGCCTGGTCTCCGTAGCCGTCCGTCGATACCACCGTACCCAGGCCGAACTTGTCGTGGGTCACCATGTCCCCCGGTGACAGCGCGGGCACCTGGCGGTTCCCCGGTGACCGGGTCCCCGCCCGCTGCGCCATCCGCTCCTGGGCGGGCATGACCGACGACTGGGCGGCGGAGACGTCCCGGCGCCACTCGATCAGGCCGGCCGGGATCTCGGTGAGGAACCTCGACTGCTTGTGGAAGGAGGGGCGGCCCCACCAGTTCCTCGCCAGCGCCCGGGTCAGGTAGAGACGCTGCTCGGCCCGGGTGATCCCGACGTAGGCCAGCCGGCGCTCCTCCTCCAGTTCCTTCGCGTTGGTCAGCGAGCGCTGGTGCGGGAACACCTCTTCTTCCATCCCGGTGAGGAACACCACGGGGAACTCCAGGCCCTTGGCGGTGTGCAGGGTCATCATCGTGACCAGGCCGCCGTGCTCCTCCCCGTCGGGGATCTGGTCGGCGTCGGCGACCAGGGACACCTGCTCGAGGAAGTCGGCTAGCGTCCCGTCCTCGTGAATCCCGTCGTATTCGCGGGCCACCGACACCAGCTCTTCCAGGTTCTCGACCCGGCTGGCATCCTGCAGGTCGGACGACTCCTCCAGCGCTTCGATGTACCCGGTGCGGTCGAGCACGGCCTCGGTGAGGTCGGCGACGGGCACGGTCTGCGAGAGTTCCCGCAGCCCGGTGATGAGCGTGTTGAACCCCTCGATCGCGCGGGCCGACCGGGCCGCCAGGCCCGGCACGTCGGCCGGGCGGGCCAGCGCCTCGGCGAACGTGCTGCGCTCCCGCTGCGCGAACGCGGCCACGTAGTCCTCCGCCCGGTCGCCGATGCCGCGCTTGGGCACGTTCAGCACCCGCCGCAGCGACACCTCGTCCGCCGGGTTGGCGATCAGCCGGAGGTAGGCGAGCAGGTCACGGACCTCGCGCCGCTCGTAGAACCGCACCCCGCCGACCACCCGGTAGGGCAGCCCGACCCGGATGAACACTTCCTCGAAGACACGGGACTGCGCGTTGGTCCGGTAGAACACCGCCACCTGACCCGGCGTGGCCTGGCCTGCGTCGGTGAGCCGGTCCACCTCCTCGGCCACGAACGCGGCCTCGTCGTGCTCGTTGTCGGCCACGTAGCCGATGATGGGCGGCCCCGCGCCCTGGTCGGACCACAGGTTCTTGGGCTTGCGGCCCCGGTTCTGCGAGACCACCGCGTTGGCCGCGGCCAGGATGTTCTGGGTGGAGCGGTAGTTCTGCTCGAGCAGGATGACCTTCGCGTCCGGGTAGTCCTGCTCGAACTCCTCGATGTTGCGGATGGTGGCACCGCGGAAAGCGTAGATGGACTGGTCCGCGTCGCCGACCACGCACAGTTCGGCCGGCGGGATAGGGTCACCGGGGCGATCAGCCCCGGCCGTTCGGGAGGAAAAGAGCGGGGCACCACCCGAGACCAGTTCCCTGATCAGGATGTACTGCGCGTGGTTGGTGTCCTGGTACTCGTCCACCAGCACCTGCCTGAACCGGCGGCGGTACTGCTCGGCCACCTCGGGCAGGGCCTGGAAGAGGTTGACCGTGACCATGATCAGGTCGTCGAAGTCCATCGCGCCGGCCGCGACCAGCCGGCGCTGGTATTCGGCGTAGGCCTCGGCCAGGGCCTTCTCCCGGGCGGTCTGCGCGCGGGAGGCGAACGTCTCGTAGTCGATCAGCTCGTTCTTCAGGTTCGACACCTGGGCGGCCATCGCCTTCGGCGGGTACTGCTTGGCGTCGAGCTCGAGCTCGCGGCAGGTGAGCGCCATCAGCCGCTGCGAGTCGGCCTGGTCGTAGATGGAGAACGAGGACGGGTAGCCGAACCTTTTCGCCTCCCGGCGCAGGATGCGCACGCAGGCCGAATGGAACGTCATGACCCACATGGACCGCGCCCGCGGGCCGACCAGCGCGGCGACGCGGGCGGCCATCTCGCCGGCCGCCTTGTTGGTGAAGGTGATGGCCAGGATCTCGTGCGGCGCGACGTCGCGCGCGGCGAGCAGGTACGCGATCCGGTGGGTGAGCACCCGGGTCTTCCCCGAGCCCGCGCCGGCCACGATGAGCAGCGGGCTGCCCTCGTGCACGACGGCAGCACGCTGCTCCGGATTGAGTCCGTCGAGGAGGGCATCTATCGCGAGGGCGGCCACGTCAATAGGGTAGGCGGTCGCGCCGACAAAAGCTCCGGACGCGGAGCGCCGCGTCCGCGGCACCGCGAGTAGTCATTCGCCACTACCTGCGATAACGCGTACATATTGACGCTTATGAGGATGCGCCGGGCTATCAACGGACATATCTTCTTTTGGCACCGGACGATGCCTGTTATGGGCTATTCTGGCCGTCTTGACCGTTAGTTGGATGCGGCGGGGGGGCCACTCGCGTCCACGCGTCTGAATAGTGAGGGATCCATGGGATCGCGTGGTCGATCCATAAGGCTCCGAATATATTTTCTGGTGGCGATCCCGCTCATCGCCATGGTCGGGCTGCTCGGGTACGTGGTCACCACGACCGTGGACAGCGCCATCAGCCTCGACCGCGCGCCCAACCTGGTCAACGCGACCGCGGTACCGGCCGCCAAGTTCGGCACCTTCGTGGAGGCCGAGCGCACCGCCGCCGTCGTCTACCTCTTCCAGCCCAGCCCGGCTAACCTGCAGGCGTACCAGGCGGCGATCGCGGCGACCGACAAGGCCAAGCCGGCCTTCACGGCCGCGATGACCTCCGAGGCCACGGTCAAGACCGAGACCGCCGACGCGGCCAAGATAGTCCACGGCATCGTCACCGGCATGAACCAGCTCCCCAAGCTCCGCGACGCGGTCAAGGGGCGGGCCATCACGCCGATCGACGCATTGGGCTTCTACAGCTCGGGCTTCGGGGATCAGGTCAAGCTGTTCCTCACCCAGACCGTGAGCGTGGTCACCAACGACCAGCAGAGCCAGGCCATCGGGCTGATCGCCACCGTCCAGGCCAGGGAGCAACTCGGGCAGGAGGACGCGCTGCTCGCCGGGATGCTGGCCGGGCACAGGATGACGCAGAAGGACCGCGTCGCGTTCACGAACATGGCCGCCACCAGGCAGGCCGACATGGCCTACGCGAACTACATCCTGACCCCGGCGTACCTGGCCACGTACAACGGGGGGCTGGCCGGGTCCGGCACCATGCAGCAGGATCTGGCCGGCATCGAGCAGGCCATCGTCGCGGGCACTCCGGTCGCCAAGCTGCCCATCAACCAGGCCCAGTGGCAGCACCTGGCCGGCACGCTGCTGCAGGACGAGTACAACGGGGGCGTCGCGGTCGCGGGCGCCATCCTGGACGCCGACCACCGGATCAGCCATTCGGCCTGGACCAAGGTCGCGGTCACCAGCGCCATCGGCCTGATCGGACTGCTCCTCACCATCACGGTGACCATCCTGGTCGCGCGCAGCATCATCCGCCGCCTCGGTGGCCTGGAGCGCAATGCCCTCCAGCTCGCCGAGAACCAGCTGCCGGACGTGGTCGGCAGGCTCAGGCGCGGCGAGAACGTCGACGTGAACGCCGAGGCGCCGGCGTTGCGGATCGGCCGTGACGAGATCGGCCGGGTGGGGCAGGCGTTCGACCTGGTCCGGCAGACCGCCATCCGGGCCGCGGTGGAAGAGGCCCGGCTGCGGCAGGGGCTCAACGACGTGTTCCGCAGCCTGGCCCGCCGCAGCCAGTCGCTGCTGCACCGGCAGCTCGCCCTGCTGGACCAGATGGAGCGGCGGGCCACCGACCCGGAGGCGCTGGACG
>Ga0207689_10001820_pt1 | contig 20146 bp, 16 predicted proteins | sample KBSMisM52_FD_184312 | JGI IMG/M metagenome (GOLD analysis project Ga0207689, IMG submission 184312) | Miscanthus rhizosphere microbial communities from Kellogg Biological Station, Michigan, USA - KBS Miscanthus M5-2 (SPAdes) (version 2) | ecosystem: Host-associated > Plants > Roots >... | reverse complement strand
TCATGCGGAGCGCCGTCTGACGCCGCGCTGCAAGGCGATCATGCCGGTCCACTTTGCCGGGTTCCCCTGCGACATGACCAAAGTACTGGCGTTCGCGCGCCGCCACGGCCTCAAGGTCATCGAGGATGCCGCGCATGCGATGCCCGCCCGTCGCGACGGTCGCCTGATCGGCTCCTGGGAGTCAGATGCCTGTGTGTTCAGCTTCTATGCCTGCAAGCCGATCACCACCGGCGAAGGCGGTATGATCGTTACGCGTACCGCCGAAATCGCCACCCGTGCGCGCGTGATGCGCACGCACGGGCTCAATCGAGACGCTTTCGACCGCTTCCGTAACGTTGGCGCTTCGTGGGCTTACGATGTCGTGGCGCCGGGCTTCAAATATAACCTCACCGATGTCGCAGCGGCCATCGGGGTCGTCCAGCTCTCGCGGGTCGACACCTTGCAAGCGTCACGGCAGAGGGCGGCCGAATGCTACCTCAGGAAATTGGCGGACTTGCCGCTCGACTGTCCGGCTGCCGCACCTCCCGGCGGCCTTCATGCCTGGCATATGTTTCCAATACGGGTCCATCAGAATGCGCGCGCCGACCGCGATGACTTGATCGCGGGCCTTACAGCGGAGGGCATCGGCACATCGGTTCACTATCGGCCATTGCATGAGATGACCTACTGGAAAGGGCGCTATCATTGCGAGCAGAGTGAGTTTCCGGTCGCCAGCCGCTACTTCGAGGGCGCGGTTACGTTGCCGCTATTTGCCGGCATGACCGACGCTGAAGTCGATCGTGTGGCCACCGCCGTGCGCGCGATCCTGGGGTGACGCGCCATGCGATCCGGCTACAATCGCCGCTTACCGGCGTTGGCATCGCATAGGACGATGGCAATGAAACGCATATTGGACATTGTGGGATCGGCGCTCGGTCTGCTCCTGCTGCTGCCAGTGCTGGTTGTCGTTGCGGTCGCCATCAAGCTCGACAGTCCCGGCCCGATTTTCTTCCGTCAGGAACGGGTCGGATTGAGAGGCGGCTCGTTCCGCATCTTCAAGTTTCGTTCCATGGTAGTAGGTGCGGCGCGCGCTGGCACCGCAATTACGGTGCGCGGCGACTCGAGGATCACGCGGGTCGGAAAGTTCCTCAGGAGCAGCAAGGTGGACGAACTCCCTCAGCTCATCAATGTCCTGGCTGGCGATATGTCAATCGTCGGCCCGCGACCCGAAGTGCCGGAATTCATGAAATTCTACACGCCGGATCAACGCGCGATCATCCTCTCGATGCGACCGGGAATCACCGACTACGCAGCCATTCTGTTTCGCGACGAGAGTTCGCTCCTAGACCGGGAACGCGATCCTATCGACGTCTATCGGCATGAGATCATGCCGGTCAAATTCGCTTATTACGAACGCTACAGTCGCGAAATCGGCGTACTGAACGATTTGCGTATTATCCTGGCGACGATGTTGCTGCTAATTGTGGGTAGGGTACCCCCGCGACTCGGAATCGAATGCAACTGGCAGCCGCCGCTGCAAAAGAACGCAGCGGAGGCAAGCATGTGAATTCTCCCCCACCAATTGCTGGCGGAAGGAACGGTGTCGGAAAGAGCCTCTCGCGGTTCGTTGATGCATCAAGCCGAAGGTAAAGCGAAGCCAGGCTGCAGTTGCTGATTGCGCCAATCGACCGGATATTTCAGTAGCTCGTGGTGCATACGATAGCAGAAGTGGTCACGTCCGCGCAGCACTCGCTATCATCGTACCGCGTGAGGCCGTGAACTTCAGTCACCGGCTTTTTCCCGACGTGGGCGCCAGTAAGTCATGCGAGAAAGCAAAAAGCGTCGTTGGTGCATCGCGATCGACGGGAGCTACGCGACTTGTCGGCCAAAATTCCTTCCCGGCCGAAAGAGCAGTCTGATTCACTTCTAAGAGGCCACAAACGCGCGGTCATGAGCCCGTCTGGCGGCGACCATGACCAAGAGACCGATCCACGCGCCAATCGCACTGGTGGCAAAATCGAGAGCGCTTGCGGTCCTGCCTGGAATCCACAATTGAACGAACTCCAATAAGCCGGCGCAGATAGCGAGCAGAAGGCCGCTTGAGAGCAACTTCATAGGACGCCGATTTCCAACAGCCCACAGGCTGGCTGTGACAAAATACGCGGCGAAATGTTCGAGACGATCATTTCCCAATATGTGAGGTCGCATGTTGCCTGGCACTAGTGAGAGAAGAGTGATGATCAGCACGGTTAGGCCGGCGCCCATGCGGGTCAGCATGGTGAGCTTCGTCAACCCGTCTTTCCTTTCCTCAGGTAAGCTTCAAAGGAGCGTTGCTGCCTGCAATCCCGTCGTCGGCGGGTCTTGAGAACATCACGTCCAAGATCCCGGCCTCTGGTGCGCCTTTAAGGCGCGGGAGACTTTTTCGGACCATATCGTCCGCGGCCTTGGGGGGCGCCTGATCGTGGCGCAAGGACCCCGTCGTGGAACAGGACTGGAGTCTGAGGCGGCACCAGCCGCGAATGCTCGCTCCCTGGCGATCTTGGCGGCGGTTTTTGGGAAGCCAATTTTCGGTCTGGCAGCCCTTTAAGCAGGGGCAACGCCTCTTCGGGAGCCTCCAACAATGCCGCTGCGGCATTGGGCGCTGGGGCCGGCGCGCTCTCAGCTCGCCCGTTGGCCGTAACAGTCGCGTTTCCGGTTGGCGCGGCAGCAGCAGCTTCCATCACTTGATCGGAAGAAGCGTCGTCCGTTGCCGAGATGAACGGGCCTTTGCACATCGCCCAAATAGCGGCCTGCGTGCGGTTGTGGACCCGAATTTTCCGAAGGATCGCTTTGACATGAACCTTCACGGTAGCCTCGGCGATGGCCATCTCGCGTGCTATCGCCTTGTTGGAATCACCTTGAGTCAAGCAGCGCAGGATGGATTGTTGCCGAATCGACAGCCGCGGCGTGAAGCTGGTCTTGGCCTGTGGTACAAGTTCATCCGTTTCGACTTTGGTCTCGATCATTTCGCCACCGTCACCACCGTCGTCTGCGCGTCCGTCGTCAGCGTCATCCTTGTGGTGAGCTGCAGGCCCAGTGTGACCGGCTGCGCGGCCGCTGCGGCCGTGGTCCTCCCGGTGAGCGAGGAAACTCAGTATTTCTGGAGGGAAGAGCGTCACGCCGAGTATGACCAATTCAAGGGATTTGATGAATGTTTCGCACGCGGCGACCTTGACCAAATACGCGTTGGCGCCCGCTCGAAACGCCGACACCATTTCAGCCAGCTTGTGCTGATGAGCCAGCACAGCGACCCGCCCCGCCGGATACCGTTGCTTGAAAGACTTGATTCGTGCCAATGCCGTATCGAAATCATCGCCATCTTCGATGATGAGCAAGATGGGATGCTCTTGAGGGAGCGAGCTCCAGATGGGGCCGTCAATGTCGGACGCTGAAGCGAGGATGCGAAAACCAGCCGCGCTCAAAATCCGAGCTAGCCCTTCCCTCAGCAACGCATTTGGCCCGACAAGAACGGTTGCAGTAGTTCCCCGCTTCATGGTGGTCCTCGCTGATCTGGGACGGCCTGACTACCCGCCCGTGTTGCTCTCCCGTCCTCTTCAGCGAAACGCCACCCACGCTCCGATTAGCCGATTTTCACCCTCCCGGACCCGCCTCACCATGCGCCCGCGACAACGTAAGATGGAAGCCCACTTCAATCAAACGTTCAATGTGGTTACCCCTTTTTAGACTTCTGCTCCTCGAACAATAAGGCTGGCGGTGCGCGCCGCCTCACCCGATCTGCTCCGCGCTGTGCGCGGCGAACTCGCCTCGGGACGGTTTCTGGACAGCAGGTATTCTACTCGCGGCGACCGTGTCGCGGTGCTCGGCCCCGATGCCGCGCGCCGCTTGGGCATCGGGGGAGTCGAGTGGTTGCCCGCGATTTACGTCGGCGATCACCTCTATCTGGTGATCGGCATTCTCCGCGACGTGGTGCGAAAGCCCGAACTGCTTGGCTCGGTCATCATTCCAGAGGGCCATGGAGCGACGGGATTTTGGCCTCTTTGGGCCCGGTCTCGTGGTCGTGGAGACGAAGATCGGCGCTGCCTCCCTGATCGCGCTTCAGGCGCGGCCGGCGCTGCGGCCCGATGACCCACCCCCAAAGCTCTGCATAGGGCCGGCTATCGCGGTAGCGGATTCGAAAGATCTGCTACAAACTTCGCCGCATCGCTTCCTGGGGCAGCCGAAGCGAGCGCAGCACCTCGGCGAGTTGCGTGCCGGTCTGTTGGACAGCCAGAGCTGAGCATCTTTGAGCGCGCGCGCAGGGGGCGTGCCGGAATGCAGTTCGCGCATGAGCCTCGCCATAAGAAACAGGGTAGGGCCGTCGCTCGCGGGCCACAGAGAGGAAACGGCTCCGTTTGCCCCGATGCTCATGAAGGCAGCCGGAAGTCCAACAAATTCGTTTGCCATGTGGCAGGTTCGACGAAGCGGAGCAGTACAAGCCGGTCTTTGATCGGCGCTTTTCGATGCTGCAGGTAAAGATCTACGATGCGCAAGCCAATACAGACCGGGAGATAGGCGCCTTCCAAATATCTGCGTTGCAATTGAGGCGCGCCGCGGGTCCATGTGGAGCGGTGTGCAAGTTTGCACTTCCATCTGCCCAGTTCACCACGATATATCGTCGGCTGGAGAGCATGGCGATGGTGGGACGGCGGAATAAAAAATCTCGCGCGAGCGATGTGCGACAGGCCCAGCAACGGTATGCGCGCAATGAGAGCTCTGGCAGGGACGTTCAGGCTCGCATCGCTGAGCTGAGAAGCGTACCGCGTGAAAAGCTTGCGGACACGGTGTTCCTGCTCTCGATGGCGGCAAAGCAGCAGAGTGAGCGGATACGACAATCAATCAAGGAGCGCGCGGAGGCCGAGGTTGAGTTCGACCCGCCACCGAACGGAGATCTAGCCGCCTATCTCGCGGAGGAGGCAGTCTCGATCTTGCGCCATCATGAGACGGATGTGCCGACATTCATGGATATCTTGTCTAACCGATCGTGTGACGTTGGCTTCACCGTGGAACAAAGAGACGCGGTTTCAATGCTCGCTGCGATGATCCGGGAACAGCGGCTCGAAGGTATTCTGGAGGGTCTCCGGCTTGCCGGCCTCCTGAACAAGTCCCCCAAGAATCGTCACGACGACCTGGGTTCGTAGGGACGGCTGCCGCTGTTCAACATAATTCGCGAAATTGGAATCAGAGCGTCGGCTTGCAGCCGCCTGTGTTCTCGAATTGACGATGGATGTTCCGTGTGGAAAACCATAAAAGCCCGCGCCGCCAGCGCGTTGAAGATGAGCAAGGGTTCACCGCGTTCTGCGGTCTCCTCTTCTTCGCCACTCGGCATGTTGGCGCTCCATCTCCTCGAACAATGGAGGAAGTCCGGCCGCGACGGCATCGTTTTCCTTGCCGAAGACGAGAACAGGGCAGAGCGGCTCGGTAGCGTGCTCCATTCGCTCGACCCCTCGCTCGACGTGCTGGTATTTCCGAGGCTGAACACCCTGCCATTTGATGGAATGGAGCCGTCCCGAGAGATCGCCGGCAGACGGAGCTCGGTATTACGGCGCCTCGCCAAGACGAAGAAACCTGTCTTGTTGGTGTCGACGGCGGAGGCGATCATGGAGCGGCTGCCGTTGCCGACCAGTTGGGGGCGCCTCAGCATAAGCCTGAAGGTGGGGGCGACATATGCCGAGCAGGATCTCCAGACCCGTCTGGAGGCTCTGGGATACGATCTCGACGAAGAGGCGGAATATCCGGGCACGGTACTTTTTCACGGCAAGACTTTCGAGATCTTTCCGGCGGGCGCCCTTGGTCCGTTCCGAATCGAACATTCCGGTGGGGCGATCCGTAAAATCCTGGCCGTCGACCCGGCAGAGCACGACGTCTTATTCGAGGCCAAGGAGCTGCTCGTCGATCCGATGTCCGAGCGCCTTGCATTGGGAGGCAAGCGGGGACAGCGGGCGACGCTGTCGGACTACTGCGATCGAACGCGATGGATCGCGGACGCAGCAATTCCTGTTCATGCCGATAGCTGGCTGAGCACGATCGAGGAGGCGGCCGGTCGCAAGGAAGCGGAACGCGAGTATTTGGGACGTGGGGACTGGAAAAAGCTGGCGAAGCGTATGACCGTGCTGCCTCGCAAGGCGGGTTTCACGGCTGCGCCCGACTTCTCGAAGGTAGCGGCGCCAAGGAAGGCTCTCCGCGCGTTCGTCGTCGACACGCAACGCGCCGGATCGCGGCTGCTTTTCATCGCGGCGGTTGACGACGACCTGCGCGCGATGGAGCGTATGAGCGGGATCAAGGCGGAGCGTTTCGCCAACTGGGACGAGGCGGCGGCAGGACGAAGTCGCGAGTGTGCGCTTCTGGCCGACTTCGACGCCGGCTTCGTCGGTTCTGGCCGGAAGCCTCTCGTCGTCGTGACAGCGTCCGATGTGCTCGGCAGCAGGGCCCATCATCCGCAGCCGATGGCCAGAGCTTGGACCGCGGCTTTCGATCACCCGGATGTGCCGGAGCGGGGTGCGATCGTCGTTCATCTCCAGCGGGGACTGGCTTTGCTGGACGGCTTGCAGACCCTCGACATGGGAAAAGGGGTAGCCCGGGAGATGGTCAGGCTCGAGTTCGCGGGGGACGATGCCGTTCTCGTTCCGCCCGCCGATCTCGCGCTGATCTGGCCTTACGCGACGGAGCGCGGCAAGCTGACGCTGGACAAGGCGGACGGAAGCACGTGGTGGGGAAGACGTGGCGAGGCCGAGCGGGAAATCCAAGCCGCGGCCAAGGAGCTTGCCAAACATATCGCGCAGCGGCGTCGCCGGCGGGCTGCCAAGCTGGTCGCTCCGGGGCCCGCCTACGAGAGGTTCGTCGCGCGCTTTCCATACTTCACGACGATTGACCAGGCGAGAGCGATTCGGGACGTCCTGGACGATCTGGCGTCCGGTCATCCGATGGATCGGGTCGTCTGCGGCGACGTTGGCTTCGGCAAGACCGAGGTGGCCTTGCGCGCGGCCGCGGCCGTAGCGCTGTCGGGGAAACAGGTCGCCATCGCAGTGCCGACCACCGTATTGGCCAGGCAGCACGTCGCGACCTTCCGCAAACGGTTCGGTCCGCTCGGCATCGAAGTTGGAAACCTGTCGCGGGCCACGTCGGCTGCGGAAACGAGGCAGACGAAGGAAGGCCTGCGTCGCGGCAAACTGAAGGTCGTGGTGGGCACCCAGGCGCTCGCCTCGAAGGAGGTGAAGTTCGCTGACCTCGGCCTCGTCATCATCGACGAGGAGCAGCACTTCGGGGCGGCTGAGAAGGCGAAACTTTCGGGCCTGGCGAAAGGCGTCCACACGCTTTGGATGAGTGCTACGCCGATACCGCGCACCCTTGCGGCAGGGCTCGCGGGCTTCAGGGATCTCAGCGTTATTGCGACACCGCCTGTTCATCGGCTGCCCGTCGCCACCAAGGTCGCCCCGCTATCGGACGCTGCCATTATCGCTGCATTGCTGCGCGAGCAGAGACGTCACGGACAAAGCTTCCTGATTTGTCCTCGCATTCAAGATCTGGAGCCGATGCTGGCGCGGGTGCAGGCGGTGGCGGCGGATCTCCGCATCGTCTGCCTTCACGGCAAGTTGCCGGCTGACGAGATCGACGATCGCATGATGAGCTTTGTCGAAGGCGCGGCGGACGTTCTCCTGGCGACCAACATCGTAGAGAGTGGTCTCGACATTCCCCGGGCAAACACCATCGTGGTCTGCTGGCCGGAAAAGTTTGGTCTGTCGCAACTCCATCAGCTCAGGGGCCGGGTAGGTCGAGGCGGGACGCGGGCCTTCGCATATTTGCTGACCGAATCGAATTCGGAACATTCCGAAAGGCGTCTGGCCGTTCTGGAAGAGTTCAGCAGGCCGGGCGCGGGCTTCGCCATCAGCGAGCGAGATCTCGACCTCAGAGGCGCGGGGGACCTCTTCTCGGAACGGCAGTCCGGCCATGTGCAGGTTTTCGGACCGGTGCTTTACAGCCACCTTCTGAAGCGGGCCTCGGAGAAGACCGACGACAGGGCTGCCGATCTGTGGGTGCCCGATCTGAATCTGCCGCTCGCGGATATGCTGCCAACGAGCTACGTGCAGTCGGACCCGGTCCGGCTCGAAATCTATGGTCGCGTCGCCAGGTGTCGGAGCGAAGACGATCTGGACGATTTGGAAGAAGAAACCGCGCGCCGTTTCGGCCGGCTGCCGCCGGCGGCGTGCGATTTCTTCGCGGCGGCGAGGCTCAGGCTCGATTGCAAGCGTCGGGGTATCGTGAGACTCGACGTCGGACCGGAGGCGGTCGCTGCGACGTTCCTGCCCGGCCGACTGCGCAAATCCAAGTCGAAATCGCTCGAGCGCGATGGCGATCGCGTGGTCTACGCCAACAAGGGGCATGAGAAGCCATTCGAGCGGATCGAAGAGCTTCTGGAGATCTTGGACGAGTAGAGGGTGCTCCCGGGGCAGGAGATCGCCTCAACGCCGCTGAGTCATCTTTACTGTTCCGGGTCCAGTGCGTCCAGATATGTAGCTGAGGTTACATTTTGACCGAGTCGCCTCCATAGAGGGCCACGACTCGACAATTCCATGCACGGTTCGCAATCGAATCTAGCAGCGTCGTATGATGCGAGGGCAAATCCGTGATGACATTCTTCACGCCAACGGCAATTCGCGTTGAAAGATCGCTTTCGCCTGACAAGGCCAATCAACTGCGCTGGCCCGGTCCGAGCGACTCAGCTTAAACAGTCGTCGTTGATCAAAAATACCTCAAAGGAATAAGATGGTCGTAGCCACTCGTGAATTGCCTGCTTCTGGTTATGCGCTCGAAGTTGATGGTCGGTTCAAAACCGAGTTTGCAACCAGAGACGGCGCGCGCGCAGGAGCGGAAGAGCTGAAAAGGCGTTTTCCCATGCTTCAGGTCAGGATCTACGACGCTTTGGCCAAGGCCCGAGAGGATGTCTAGCTCCCACGAGCTTGAGCTTCCCCTCAGATTCATGTTTCTGCGCGTTCGGCTGTCGCCGCACCGGCCTCTCGTGAATCGAGCCGCGCAGCGTCTCGGCCATCCGGCTTCGATCCCTTCTGTAATCCGAGTTGCGAGGTCAACCCCCTTTCTTCGGGGGCGGATGTCCGGTTTCGGGGGTAGAAGCGGCCATCCCGAGAGCAAGCGCGGAAGTCACACTTTGACCCATAACGGGCATGGTCCACGCCGCGGCCGATGTCGGCTTGCGACCCTAGGCGGGAGCAAATAGCTGATTAGTTTTTGCGTAGCTTGCCCAACTGCTTCACGGCGAACTCGTCGCCGGGCTTCAATGTTAGGACAGCCTCGTAATCTCGAGATGCTCGATCCACGTTGCCCGTCGCCTCGAAGGCGATCCCTCGGTACCTCAGGGCAGTCGTGGAGTCGGGCCTGAGATCGACAGCCGCATCAAGGCTTTCGATCGATGCCTTGTAATTCCTCAGCTTGAGATGTGCGCTTCCCATGCCGACGCGAAGTCGGTAGGTATCGCTTCGCGTCAGATGCCCGAGCGCCAGCGCCCTGTCGTAATCCTCCAAAGCCCTTTCCGCTCGACCCGAGCGATTGTAAGCTTCGGCTCTTCCAAGCATGAAAAGGCCAGACGCTGGATCAAGCTTTGTCGCTTCTTCAGCCCGGCTAATGGCTTCATCAAATCTGCCCAGATCACAGAGGACCATTCCTTGGCGATTTGGGAACATCCAGTTGTCGGGAAAGAACTGGGCCCCGGCGGCATAGTCCGCCAGCGCGCGTTCGAGGCGACCCTCGCTGTAGTAGAAGAACCCGCGCTCGCGGTAAGCACAGGGGTCGGTATTGCCGATCATTTTCACGACAGCGGTGAAGTCTGCTTCTGCCTGGCCAGCCCGCTGCAAGCACACAGAGCGACCAGTTATTTTCAGCGTGCTTTGCAACGCGATTGATCGCTATTTCCTGCACGTTATGACAGCCGGGCTGCTTTCTCACTTCTGACAACGCTCGACGCTGCAATTCCGGCATTGAAACGCGGACCTTGGGCATATGGTTGGCTCGACTGGTTGGGGGCCGCTCGGCCTATATACCTAACAGAACAAGAGCAATTCGGGTTCCAACCTTGCGAGAAGGCGCGACCTTCGATCTAGGCTGGGCCGCACGGCAAAATCCTTAGGGAATCGGGGCGCGCTGCGAATCCTTAGTAGCAGTACGACCTTGCCGCCGAGCCCGCCCGGCAACGGGGCCCCAACCGCTTAGGCGGCTGCTGTTCGGCCCAACCGTCTGTTCTGTCCAAAGCGGCTCAACGGCGACGCTTGTCCCGAGGCTCAGCAAAGCGGGCGCACCAGACGAGGGGCGTTAAAGCCGAAGCGAATCGTCAACGTCTGTTCGGCAAATAGATGATGGCCTTGTGTCTTAGACTGTCCGCTTGGTGCTTAACTCAGCCATCTCTTTCGTGTACTGACCGAACATGGCGATCCGCTTAGCGGTGCTCGGTGCGACTTGTTGAGCCATGGCAACTCGTCAGAAAATGTATTCCACGCCTCTTTCTGACTTTGCGTTTTCATGAACTTCGGTGGGGCCCCTAATCGGGAATGTTGTTGCAACTCTGGCATAGGTGAGCCAAATTCGAAATCATCCTTTTTGGAGCGCCCGGACTGCTGGACGGTAGTCGGGGCAATGAAGGTGAGCACGGGACGAACTTGGCCGGATGCCTCCGACTGAAAAATTACTTTCTTTCCCGCTGAGCTAAAGAGGCGCTTTAAAGTTGGATGCGCTCACACAACAGCTCCTGGACAGCTTCGAGGGCGTCATCGGAAAGTTTGTCGCCTTCATCGGTCAACGTCCACGGTGAGGTGTCTTGAACCAGCCCCCGATCGCACAGGTCGTTGAAGGCTGCCCTTAAGATGGCCTCACTCTCCGCGGTTTCAGCCACGGCCTCTTCGAATGTATAGCCGCCTTCGGCAGCCAGGATGAAAACCGTGGTGTGGATCGCCTGCGCTTCGGGGAACGGATCGGCTAGCACCCTATTGACCGCGTACTCCAGCAGGGCGTCGGGGTCTGTCAGGTCTGTCTCGTTTGCCATTCGTCCAGCCTTTTCATAGACGCACCTTAGCGGATGAGGGGCCACCGTACAGGGCTGGAAGGTGTTTCCCCAACTACCCGCGGGGCATTTCCTGATTCAAATTATGGCGGTTGCAGGAATGCTTTTCTCGTTACAGCTGCTGAAGAACCTCGCGGGTTTGCAAATGACGGATCAGGAGTATCTCCGATCATCATCACAAGTCGGCAGGCCAGATCCGGGCGGAGTGTGGTCTTAAACGGACCTTGCGTGTCATCAGCAAGTGTTTGTGGACTTTTTAGCTAACGGACCTAAAGGAGCAAGAAGGAGGCTGCCAACAAAGGTAGCCTTCACTGAGGCCGCAGTTATCCGTTCGCCTTCAGATAGCAAAGCGAACTTGAGTTCGGCCCGCCTCCGTGTAACATCATGGCATGCCATTATTTCATTATCATGATTTGCATTTAGCTTAGCGCGCTCTGTCGGCCGCAGACGAATCGCCCGATCGGCGCAGGCCAGGAGTTTTCGTCATGCCGCCTATTCTGTCTCGCCCAGGGTCACGCCGGCCATCGCGTAGCGACCACCTGCTGCGCGTCGGAGAGGTGGCACTTCGTTTTGGCGCGGAGGCGTGCGTCCAATGGTGGACTATAGCCAGTCGCAGTTGGGGATACGAGGTCGACCGCTTAGTGCGGGGCGCGATGGCATCCGTGCCGCCGGAGGTGTTGCTGCGGCGCATGGCCAGCGGCTACATGAATTGCCTGGGCGAGTTGGCGGCAATAGCGCCGTCGGTTGCCGAAAAGGCGGCGATGGAATTGACGCGACGATCGGATGCCGGTCTGGAGCCCTACATCGGTGACGAGCACGCCGGGCCTGAACCGGATGGAGAGATTTTCGAGGTGGACGGCAAACCGTTCGCGATGCCGGCGCGGGTTCTGGACGCTTCGCAGGGATGGGCGATGTTTTTCGTGGACACCAAGGCGGCTAACGATGCGCTTGGCGCAGAAGTGCGCAAGATCCTGTCGGCGTTCGATGCCGGCGGCGGGCGGACGCCGCTCATGATTGTCGGAGTGGATTATCGCAACAGCGATTTTGGCGTTTATCCGGAGTTCGTCGTTGCGTTGACAGTGACCGTGAAGGACGATCCCGCAAGGCAGTTGTTCACCCATTACTTGGCGATTGTCGTCACGCCGGAGTTCACCAAGGAGGCCGCCCGCATAGTTTGGGGGTTAGAAAAGATCGTCTCACCCAAGCTCGCGGTTCGTTACGCCGCGGACAACGTGCTGTTCGGCGTTCCGAACACGAAGGGCAAGGCGTTGTCGATCCGATTTCCGCGATTCGGCGATGCACGGTCTTCCGATCTGCCGACCTTCTCCATCTCTCAACGTGGAGCGGGTCCGGAACGGCGGACTTATTGGGCAATGACGACGAAAAGCGGCAGTGGGGAGGGGATGCAGATCGGCGGCTCGGTGGTCCTTGAACTGGGTATGCCGGGGGACGGCTTGTGTCTGTGTGCGGACGGCAAGTCGGCTTGTTTGTGCGAGACGCTGCGCAGCTTCGACATCGCCGACAGGTTGCCGGCTTCGAATGGCTGGACGGAGCGGCAGACCGCAGTTTACGGTCCGCCTCGATTGTTGGATTTTCCTCAATGAGTCGCAGTGTCCAAAGATTACCCGTTGGGAAAAATCCGGGAGAAATTTGTACGCATCATGGAATCTGCCATTGAGACGGCCTTTGCGGCGAAGGCCGCAGGGCGTAGAGCCGCCGCGAGCGCGGCGGGAAGAAACGCCGGATAGGAATCCGGCCGGATGATATCGATCGGAGCGCCAATCTTGTGCTTGCGGCGCAAAGCCTCGGCCGCCAACAGACCGCTGACCACGGCTCCTTCGACCGTGACGACATCGACGAAGTTCTGGCAGAAGTCGCCGGCCAGAAAGAGGTTGGGAATCTCGCAACTCGCCTTTGGGCGATTGTCCCAGCTGCCGACCTGGTTGACGAAAAGTTCTTCGCCGACATTGGTTTGAACATGGCAGCGGTCGTAGTCCACATCCTCGAGCTTGAAGTCGAGGAAGCGTTGCAGTTCCTTGAGCATGATGTCCAAAATGACATCCTTCGGATAGTCGGCGATCAAGTCGGCATTTGAGGAGATGACGTTAAGTGCGGTGCCTCCTCCCTTGGGCCAGTCCTTCCAGACCTGCGAAATGTCGAGCAGACTTAGGTTGTATTTCGACTCCAGAAGTAGCGTGATGCTGCTGGTCAAGCCCGGGATCCTGCACGTGAAATATGCATCAAGGGAGATCATGGGCTCCGATCGCAGTTCGCGAACCGTTTCAAGCTTGGGTGCGCAAGCGGCGACCTCCGGGCTAACGAGGCGACCGAGCGGGCCTGGCGGTACGGCGAGCACCAGATCGCCGGGAACGCTGACCCTCCACGTTTTGCTTGGCGTCGGATCGACGTTGCGGTCGGTGGTCGGCTCCTCCGGCATCTCGCCGAGTGTCAATTCGCGCGCCTCGCCACCCGTCAGGTGAAGGCTTTCGACCCGTGTCCGGAAGTGAATCTTGAAGCGGCGCCTAAGCGCCTCTGCACGCGCTTCGAGGTGTCGCATCCACGGCTCGAAAATGCCGTCGTTGGTGTTCTGCGTGAGCAGCCACAAGGACGGTGTCGGGTCGCGATAGCCATACTGTACCAGGCTCTGATAGCTTCGCGCCGAGGAAAGGTAACTTGGCGAGGCGAAAGCCTCCGCCAAGGTGCGGGCGGAAGCCGCTAGCGAACCTTTAGTGCTGTAGCCCCTGGATCGAAAGAAATTGCTGACCGAGGTTTGCTCCAGCACAGCCCCTGACATCCATTGCGTGCCGATGAGGTCGAGCAACGAATACGCCGAGATGAATTGGTCGGCAGGGGACGCGACGCCGTTCAGCATGTTGGTCAAAACGGTCGCGGGCGATCCGGGATTGGTGAGATATGGCCGCGTCTGCTTGTCTCCCGGAAAGCGGCAGCCGATGACAGAGCTTGGTGTGAATTTGTCGACCGCACCGATTTCGCTCATAAATTGCCAGAAATTATTGTACCAGTTCAGGTACATGTGGTAACAATGTTCGTGCGGATCGGGTGTGTGGCTGTCCCTATGGGCGCCAAGCTTGCCGCCGAGAAAGTTGTTCTGCTCATATAATGTTATGTCGAAGCCCTGCTCCATCAATCGGGTGGCTGCGGACATACCGGCTAAACCGGAACCGACTATTATTACTTCTGGCATCTCGCCCTCGAGTTGCACTAAATAATATCTAGGATTGTCGCCTCTCGCTGATTGCAAATCAATGGAATACTACCGGATGCAGGCAAACTATCGAGCAATCTTCACCGAAATGCTTGTTGCCCAATCGGCCGCGGCGGGCGCGTTCGCAGATGCCACTGGCCGCTATGCCCAGCTAATGGGCCAGGCGTATCAGGAAGCGCTCCTGACGCTTGCTGCGGAAACACAGCCCAAAGGCGGGGCTGCCGGGTCGGCGCATCCGGTCGATGGGGCCGGGATCGCCGGAGCATCTCGGCCGGGGTTGGCGAACGTCTGTCGTGCCCTCGCTGGCCTGCCGCGGGTTTCAATGATGGGATTTCTTTCGCGATATGACAATTTGCGTGGACGGCGCGCCGTGGTTCGGGATTGACCGGCGTCTACATTACCGGGAAATGAAGTGCTGGTTGTGCTCCGCAACCGCGCACGCCGCCCAGCGCGATGCAGGGTCGGGGTAACAGCGCGGCGCACAGGTTTCAGAATGTCAAAGGGAGAAGGCATGTTTGGTTCTGGTCCCGGTCGATCGGCGCACGACCCTCTCACCGGCATTTTCATGGCAATGCGTGACGCCTGGTTGGCGGGTGTTGGCCTTCGGGAAAACATGACCGTGCAATCCGCGGGCGGCAATCCGGGGGCGGGCTTGCTCGGGGCAACGCTGCTGGGGCCCATGATCGGCATGCTCGGCGCGATGGCTGATTTGGCGGCCGCCAATCGCCAGCGATTCGACCAGTCGAGCGCCGAGGGGGCGATTGGTTCGCCGCCGGGCGGCCAGGAGAATTCGGTCGCCACTGATTTCGTGCTGCCAATGGGCCACGCCATGATGATCGCCGCGAACAGGTCGGCCAGTTACTGGTTCGGGCTGGCTCAAATACTCGCGAGTCATCAAGCGAGCTTGGCTCAGGGCGTTGGCGTCAACGCGGCCGACGGCCGCGCGCCGGGATCTGAGCGCCTCCTTGCGGCCGATGAATTGCGAGCATTGCTGCGTGAGGTGGGGGACCTGGCTGTCAGGGAGGCGCGCATTTTGCAGAGCGAGTTGAATAATTTGGATGAGAACTTGGCGCAGAATTTTCAACAGCCCGACCTGTCCGGATCCTACCGCAGGCGCTGGCGCAGTAAAATCTAGGGCGGCGCGTTTCAATCATGCAAGAGCAAACGACAAAATCCGTCATTGCACGACTTGGTTTCGAGACGGAGATGGCCGCCTTGCGCGAACGCATTGCGCGCTGGATTGACGGCTGCAGCGAGGAGTTGCGCGAACCGCTTGAATGGCAATTCCTGACGGGATCAAAATACTTTCGTCCGTTGACGATCTTCTCCTGTTATCGGGCGTTGCGCGAAGGGCCGATCCCCGAGCAGATCATGCAGTCCGCTCTGGTGATCGAGCTGTTTCACAATGTTTCTTTGATCATTGACGACATTGTAGATCGTTCCCCGACGCGGCGCGGTCGGGCGACCATGCACACCAAGTTCGGCGAACTATCGGCTTTGATGACTTCGGGCTACATCGTGGCGGAGGGTTATCTGCAGCTGAAGGATGACCTGACGGGCATTGCGTTGTTTTCGGAATTGCTGAAACGATTGGGCGTGGCTGAATGCATGCAGTGGCGGCTTCGTCGTCGACCGCTGGGAATTGAGGACTGGCGCAAGATCGCCGGAGAGGACACCGGCTCGATGTTCGAGGTGTGCGCCTGCCTGGGCGACCGGTCGGGCAGGCTGCGAACTTTTGGTGGCCTGCTGGGGCTGCTCTATCACGGTTGCGACGATGTGGGCGATGTGAAGGGGCTGGCCGCACTCGGAGGTGGCGGAGAGGAGGACTTGCGCGACGGCATCCTTACGCTACCTGCGGCCCTGGCGATCCGCGATCCCGCAGCGGCAAAGCTATTTTGCGACCCGGAGGGCGGCGATCTGGCAGAGCTGGGCAGGCACTTCGTCGCCAAGCTGCCGGAAGCAGAGGCCTATCTCGACCAGATTGCCGAAGAGGGGAGAATCGAGGCGCGATCGTTCGCCGTTGATCCCGCCCCCTTGATCGCCCTGATCGAACAAACCCGGCAATTGAGCCGCTACTAGCTGGCGATTCTGGTGTACGGTCGCCAAAGTGGAAGCTCAAGAAGAAGCCTTGATCACATAGCGCGTGCGCCTTTGGATCGACGCTACCCGGACGGCGCCGAGGTGCGACGTCGCGGCGACCAGAGTGGGCTAATGCGCTAGGCTATCAGGGTTCTGGGACATGCAATCTCATGCAAAGTCTGGACGTCGGAGCGTGGCTTGAAGAGCTTGGGCTTGGCCAATACCGGCCCCTCTTCTCCGATCAGGCGATCGACAGCGATGTTCTGCCGGACCTGACAGACGACGATCTGGTGCGTCTTGGTGTACCGCTGGGGCACCGCAAGAAGCTTTTCAAGGCCATCGACGACCTTCTCGGGCGGGAAACGACCGAACAGCACGCGCCTGTCAAACTTGTGCGGGCGCGGCCTGACGCTGAGAGACGGCAGTTGACGGTGCTGATCTGCGACATGGTCGAGTCGACGGACCTTGCATCCAAGCTGGATCCTGAAGAGCTCCGCAAGGTGATGGGTGTCTACTTCGATGCGTGCGTGAATGCTGTGACCTCCCTTGGCGGGTTCATTGCCAGATACACTGGAGACGGACTAGTTGCCTATTTTGGCTATCCAGCCGCGTTGGAGGATGCTGCGGAACGGGCCGTGCGTGCGGGCCTGGAACTTGGTCGGGTTGTACCAAACCTGGCCCCGCTACCAGGTGTAGCGTTGCATGTGCGAACGGGTATCGCGACTGGTCTTGTTGTCGTTGGCGACCTTCTCGGTGAGGGCGCGGCCAGGGAAGAAGCGGTTGTGGGCGAAACCCCGGTGCTGGCCGCTCGGTTGCAGAATCTTGCTCCCCCCGACGGGCTAGCCATTGCCGGCAGCACACGCCGGTTGGTCGAGGGCATGTTCGAGCTTGAATTCCTGGGCATGTGCGACTTGAAGGGGCTGCCCGGCCTAAGACCTGTATGGCGCGTGCTGCACGAGGCAGCGGCCGAAAGCCGTTTCGATGCTACACACCACGCCGATCTGACAGAAGTGGTTGGCCGGGAGGATGAGCTGTCGCTGTTGCTTGGTCGATGGCGGACCGCTTGCGACGGCGAGCGTCAGTTGGTCTTGCTGACGGGCGAAGCAGGAATCGGAAAGTCGCGATTGTGCATGGCCCTTGCCAGCCGGATTGCGACAGAGAACCATTTCATCATCCGCCTGCAGTGCTCGCCGTTCCATACCGATAGTGCACTGCATCCGATCTTCACCTATTTCGAACGCGTGGCCGGACTAACGCTCGGCATGGAGCCGGAGGAGAAACTGAATCGATTGATTGCTGGGATGCAGAAGTCCGGGAATGCGGCGCCCGAGACGATAGCGCTTTTTGCCGACCTGCTGTCGATACCCATTGGCGATCGCTGGCCCCGACACGAGGTTTCACCCGAGCAGATGAAGAGCCTGACACTTGATGCTCTGGACGATTGGGTCGTGAACCGGTCGCGGCTGACGCCAGTGTTATGTATACTGGAAGATGCGCACTGGATTGATCCGACAACGGTCGAGGCGATTAGCCGCGGCTTGGCCCGGACCAACAGCGCTCGCATCCTGACTGTAATAACGCACCGGCCGGAATATGACCCCCCGTGGACAGGACGTAGCCAGGTTGCTTCGTTCAGCCTCAATCGGTTGAGCCGACGGCAGTCGTACGAGTTGGTTCGGCGGGTGGCGCAGAAGGATTTACCCGACACACTTGTTGAGCAAATCGTCGCCAAGGCGGACGGGATGCCGTTGTTCATCGAGGAACTGACGAAGGTCGTGACCGACTCCGGCCCGTTTGAGGCGAGTGTCGGTTCCTATGACGACAAGCGGGGATCTGGTGAGTCGATGATACCGGTAACGCTGCAGGACTCATTGCTTGCCCGTCTTGACCGGCTGACAGAGAGCAAGGTCGTTGCCCAGATTGGTGCGGTCATCGGGCGGGAGTTCTCATTTGAGCTGTTGGCTGCGGTCGCACCGTCCAAGTCCAAGGAACTTGAAGCCGCTTTGGCGCTGCTAGAGGCGGCGGACATGATCAGCGCGCGAGGAAATCCACCGGAGGTGATCTACACATTCAAGCACGCGCTCGTACAGGAGGCTGCCTATTCGACGTTGCTGATTAGTCGTCGCCAGGCGCTACACAAACGCATTTGCGAGACGTTGCAGAACAAGTTTGCTCAGATCGCGGAGGTGCAGCCGGAATTATTGGCGCATCACTTCGCCGAAGCGGGTCTCACCGACCAGGCGATCAATTGGTGGAAGCGGGCTGCTTTGCGCTCGGCGGCCCGATACAACAACATTGAAGCGGTCAGCCAGTTCAACCGGGCTTTGGCGCTACTGACGCAACTTGCGGATGATTCATCAACTCAACGCTGGGAATTCGAACTCCGGATCGCCCTGATCGAGCCGCTATACGCGACGAGCGGCTATTCGGGGACAGAGGTCGAACAGAACTACGCCCGGCTGCTCGAACTTGGTCAGGACCTGGGAGAAACGCCGCAATTGCTGCGCATCCTGTGGGGCCGGGCTGGCGGAGTTCTGGTGCGGTGCGATTTCCCGCGCGCGCATCAGTATGTTGGGAGTTTTCTTGAGCTGGCGCGCCAAGCCGGCGACGCGACATCGGTGGCGCAGGGAGTTCGCATCAGCGCAATGATCGCGCTTGCGAGCGGCGAACTGGTCGTCGCGCGCGAGCGGTTCCTGGAGGTGATCGACGCATTCGAGCGTGAGGGTACGGCCGCGACACTCGGCGACTATCTGACGATTCCGCGTCCGACGACCTTGTCACAGTATTTGATCGCCGCACAACAACTCGGTCATCTGGACGAGGCTGAGGAATTATGCGCGCGCAGTTTGCGTGAGGTTCGAAAAAGCGGGCACCACCTCACAAGCTGCTACGTTATCTATCATTGCGCGATGAAAGCGATGGTTGAGCAGGACGTTGCTACCGTTTTCTCGCTCGCTGAAGAGCTTGTTGAGATCGTGAATCGCCATCATGTTTTCTTTTGGGAATGTTTCACGGAAGCGCTTCTCGGCTGGGCTTCGGCCAGAGCAGGCGCGGTGGATGACGGCTTGGCACGACTGAAGCGCAGCTGGGAAATCCGCGATAGGACGCAAACCAGGATCTGGAGTCCCTATTTCCTGATAAGCGAAGCCGAAATCCTGATGCAGAATCAGAGGAACGATGAGGCTATCGCCTTGTTGGATCGAGCGGCGGCGGAGGCTGATGCAACTGGACAGCATTACAGCGAGGCGGAAGAATTTCGCGTACGAGCCTGCGCCAGACTCTCCCAGGGCGCATCGCTTGCCGAGGTGGAGGCCTTGTTCCAACGCGGATTGGCAACGGCACAAAGGCAGAATGCGCGACTGTTCGAACTGCGGACCGCGACGAGTCTGGCGCGAGTCTGGCGGGATGCCGGACGAATTGATAGCGCGCGCACGCTGCTCGCGGCGAAGTATGGCTGGTTCACGAATGGCCACGACACCACGGATCTGGAAAAGGCTCGCTCAGTGTTGGAGAGTATAAGCTAGTTCTTACCGCGGATGGGTTGTCATTCATCTGGAAATAGTCATCCTCCGGGCTTGCCGACAATCACGAATCGTCCGTCCATCTGGGGATACTCATGCCTTCTGAAATCCGCTCGTCTCGTCTCGCTGTTCGAGCACCTCTTCGCGACGGTGCCCGTGCCGAACGTCGTGTGGGCCGGCTTCTTCGATGAGCACAACGCGATGAAGCGTCTCGTCGTGTGGCTCGCGTCGGGCGGCTCG
>Ga0207689_10001818_pt1 | contig 20157 bp, 14 predicted proteins | sample KBSMisM52_FD_184312 | JGI IMG/M metagenome (GOLD analysis project Ga0207689, IMG submission 184312) | Miscanthus rhizosphere microbial communities from Kellogg Biological Station, Michigan, USA - KBS Miscanthus M5-2 (SPAdes) (version 2) | ecosystem: Host-associated > Plants > Roots >... | reverse complement strand
CATTTCAGCTCCCAATGGTTCTTGGTGAGGACCGGGTAGGTCGCCGCCGTCCCGTCGCTGGGGAAGATGGGGTTGGCAGGACCTTGACCCGCGTATTCCGGGTTGCGGCTGAGCAGGGTCTGGTCCCCCATGCCTGGCACGTACAGATGGGCCCCGTCCCAGAAGGCGTTGTAGGTGTAGGAGAGGAAACCTCCCGCGACGTAAGCGGTGGTCAGCGGCGGGTAGTAGAACTCGCTACAGCGATTGAAATTCGTCTTGCTTCCGGCGCCGTACCAGTTCGGTTCGGCCTGTGTCGCGACGGCGTGCAGGTGCGGGATCTCCAAGTCCCAGTCGCCGAACAGGCCGCCGCCGTTGGTCTGAGGTGCGCCGACGGCGCGATGACGACCGACCGCAACCGGGAGCGCATTGTTTCCCGGCAGCGAGACGTCCATCTGGGTGAACTCGAGCGCGCCGCTGTAGTCGTTGATCGAATCGCCCATGAGATTGGGACCAAGCGCCTCGATCACTTCGCCGGAGCGAACCAGAATGCCCTGTTCGAAGTACGTTTTCGGCGTCGGAGCGTCTGTGCCGCCGCCAGCGACGGACGGAGCTGCACTCGGCGCGGTCAATCTGGACGCTGCGTCCCGTGGCGCCGGTCCGGTCTGCGCGGCCGCGAAGCACGCGACTATCGGCAACAGCGCCGCGACCACCCATCGCGCGTTGATCAATGTGGGCTGTACAAACTCCCACGTGAACGTCGACCTGCCCATGAGGTGCCTCCCGGAACGTTCTGCTCCGGCCGACTTTGAACCGACACCTCACGCACCGACATCCCGTCGTGGGGCCACCCCAAATTCACCCCTACTGGGAATTGACGTAGCTCCGCATGGGCAGCCGCAACGAGCCGAAATCTCTGCCGAAGGGACGCCTTCGCCCCCTCGGCGGCCCCGCGATCTAGAACAGCGCCTGCTGCCGCGCCAGCCGCCACGACAGCGCGCCGTCCTTCGCCGCTGCAAGCATCCACAGCTCGCGAAACGGCACCGCGCCGCGCTCGGTCGACTCGCGGATGAGTCCCGAGAACTCGACGCACGCGAGCCAGGCGGCGCCGAGCTCCTCGACGTCGAGCAGCTCGGCGTGCAGGGTGACGACGTCGGTGCGGCTCGCGCCGCCGGCGCGGCTGGTCAGGATCGGCAGCAGCTCCTGCAGCATGTCGGGCGTCGTGAAGCGGCCGAGCGCCTGCACGTCGCCGGCGTCCCACGCCGCCTGCAGGCCGAGGAAGCGCGCACGCGCCGCCTCGAGGACTTCGCTGCCGTCGAGCGCAGCGGGCAACGGCCGCGGTGTCGCAGACCGCATCGTCGCAACGCTCGCGACCGCGGCATCGCCGGCGCCACCGACGACGAACGCGGCCACCCGCACACCGTTGCGGCGCCAGCCGGCCCACGCGATCGTCAGCAGCGCGCCGAACGCGAGCACCGCCGCCGCACCGGCGAAGTCGTCGGCGCGGCGCGCCTCGAGCAGCGCCGAGAGCGCAGCGGCGACGCCGAGCCACGTCGTCACGCCGCCGACGACGAAGCCCGTCGATCCTGCTGCCGCCGCGGGGGTGCTGCCGAGCAGGAACGGAACGCCGACGCCGAGCGAGAGCGGCGCGCGCCAGCGGCGCGAGAGGCGCGCGACCGGAACCCTCAGCACTTGATCCCCACGTGCAGCGCGACGACGCCTGCGCTCATGTTGTGGACGTCGACGTGGCCGAAGCCGGCCCTCTTCATCATCGCCTTCAGTGCTTCCTGGTCGGGATGGACGCGGATCGACTCGGCGAGGTAGCGGTAGCTGTCGGCGTCGCCAGCGACGAAGCGGCCGATCCGCGGCAGGACGCTGAACGAGTACCAGTCGTACGCCTTCGCGAGCGGCGCCGCGACCTTGGAGAACTCGAGCACGAGCAGCCGCCCGCCCGGCTTCAGCACCCGCGCCATCTCGGCGAGGGCGCTCTCCTTGTGGGTCATGTTGCGCAGGCCGAAGGCGACGCTGACGAGATCGAACGTCGCGTCGGCAAACGGCAGCTTCTCGCCGTCGCACAGCAGCGCCGGGACGATGACGCCGTCGTCGAGCAGGCGGTCGCGGCCCTGGTGGAGCATCGACTCGTTGATGTCGCTGAGGACGACGAGCCCGCGCGGGCCGACGCGGCTCGCGAACGCGCGCGCGAGGTCGCCGGTGCCGCCGGCGACGTCGAGGACGACATCGCCCGGGCGGACGCGCGCGACCGCGACCGTGTACGCCTTCCACGCACGATGCATCCCGAGCGACATCAGGTCGTTCATGACGTCGTAGCGGCGCGCGACCGAGTCGAAGACGCCGCGCACGCGGCCCGCCTTCGCCTCCTCGGCGACGGTCGAATAGCCGAAGTGGGTGTCGCTCATCGCCATAGCTCGCTCAGCGCGCTCAGTGCGAGTGGCCACACGACGACGACGCCTTCGCCGCGACCATCGGCGCGTCGCGGTCGACTCCCGCCTGCGCGAGCCGCTCCTCGTACTGCTGCCAGAGCTCCGCTTGCTGCGAGCCGAGGAAGTAGAGGTAGTCCCACGAATAGATGCCGGTGTCGTGGCCGTCGGAGAAGCGCGGCAGCACCGCGTAGTTGCCGATCGGCTCGAGCGTGGTGACCTCGACCTCGCGCTTGCCGGTCTGCAGCACTTCCTGCCCCGGGCCGTGGCCCTGGACCTCGGCCGAAGGCGAGTAGATGCGCATCAGCTCGAACGGAATGCGAAAGCTCTTGCCGTCGTCGAAGCCGACTTCGAGGATGCGCGATCGCTGGTGCAGCGTGATCGCGGTCGGATGGTGCGGCTCGGTGCGGGTGCTCACGGGGCGCGGTGGGATCGAGGCCGGCGCAGTGTAGCGAAGCGACCCATCCCCGCGCCCGTTGGGGAGAAGCGCCCGGCGTGATGCAGTCGACGGGGAGCGCGCCCGAGCCGCGCCGGCGGCATCGAGACGCGCACGATCCCGTCGTCGCTCAGGTCGTCCGCCGCCTCATCGCGCCGCTTGCCGGTACGCGGCGCGCTCGAACTTCGCGTAGGTGTCGACGAAGCGCTGCTCGACGAACGGCAGCGATTGCGTCATCACCAGCCCGGCGAGGTCGGCCTTCGGATCGAGCCAGAAGTGCGTGTTCAGCACTCCGGCCCAGCCCTGCGAGCCGGCGTTGCGCATGCCGGGGATGTCCTCCTCGATCCGCATGAACGCCAGGCTGTGCGACTTGCGCCGACCCGGGAAGAGCTCGCAGTCGGCGGTGATCGCCGGCGCTGCGGTCTTCAAGAGCGGGATCGGGATGTCGCCGATCTGGTTGGCGAGCATCGATTCGAGCCCCCTCTCGCTCAGGATGCGCGCGCCGTCGAGCGTGCCCTTGTTCAGATACATGCGCAGGAAGCGCATGTAGTCGGGCGCGGTCGAGTAGAGCGAATGCCCCATGCCGTAGAACTCCGGCTTCGACGGTGGCGCGATGTCGAAGTCCCCGAACTTGCCGTCCTCGCCGCGGATCTTCACCGCCGCGAGGCGCGCCTTCATGTGGTCCTCGACCTCGAAGCGGGTGTCGCCCATCTTCAGCGGATCGAAGATTTCCTCCTTGCAGAAGCGATCGATCGAGCGGCCGTCGACCTTCTCGACGATGCGGCCGAGCCAGTCGATGCCGATGCCGTAGTCCCAGCGCTCGCCGGGATCGAACTGGAGCGGGTACTTGAGCGCGACGGCCAGGCCCGAGAGGATCGTCGGGTGCCCGGTCGCCTCCATGTAGCGCGGCACCTCGGTGTTCCAGAACTCGTAGACCAGGCCCGACGTGTGGGTCGCGAGGTGTCGTACCGTCGCCTTGGTGCGCGGCGCGCGCAGCCGCGGCCGCTTGTCGTCGAAGCCCTCGAGCACCTTCAGCTCGGCGAACTCGGGCAGGATCGTCTCGACGACGGTGTCGGCGCTCAGCTTGCCGCGGTCGATGAGGATCATTGCCGCCGTGCTGCCGACGGCCTTGGTCATCGAGAAGATGCGAAACACCGTGTCGACCGTCGCCGGCTGCCCGGGACTGCGCTCGCCAGCGGCGCCCGACCAGACGACGCCGCCGGAGTTGCCCACCATGCCGACGAGAAACGGAACGTCTTCGTTGGCGACGGACTCGCGAATGACCTGGTCGAGCTCGGACATGGTGTGCCTCCGTGAAGTTCGATGCCAGGCGCCTCGCCTGCACCGCTGGATCGGAGACGCTAGGCCGATCGCGGCGGCATCGCAAGCGAATCTCCCCGCGGCCGCATCGGCACGCGAGGGCCAGGACCGCTAGACCAGCACGCGCTCGATGCCACCCTGGTTGGCGTCGGCGACGTAGTCGGCCATCCAGTCCTCGCCGAGGATGCGGCTGGCCATCTCGACGACGATGTAGTCGGCCTCGAGCAGGCCGTTCGCGAGGTCGCCGCGGTAGCGCTGCAGCCCTTGAAGACAGCTCGGGCACGACGTCAGGATCTTGAGATTGCCCTTCTTCTTCGCGCCATCGTCGGCGCCGTCGGCGCCGCCGATCATCGTCCGCAGCGCGGCCTCGTCCTTCCTCAGCTCCTCTTCCTTGCGGAAGCGCACCTGCGTCGCGATGTCGGGGCGATGGATGCCGAACGTGCCGCTCTCGCCGCAGCAGCGGTCGCTTTTTCGCACGTTCTCGCCGACGAGCGCCTTCACGGTGATGAGCGGCTCGCGCAGCTTCATCGGGCTGTGGCACGGGTCGTGGAAGAGATAGCCGGGCGCCGCCGCATCGGGCGAGTCGCCCGGGCCGCCGAGCGTGATCCCCTTCTCGAGCAGGAACTCGTGGATGTCGACGATCCGGCAGCCTGGGAAGATCTGCTCGAACTCGTAGCCCTGCAGCTGGTCGTAGCACGTCCCGCAGCTGACGACGACGGTCTTGATGTCGAGGTAGTTGAGCGTGTTGGCGACGCGGTGGAAGAGAACGCGGTTGTCGGTGATGATCTTCTCGGCCTTGTCGTCGTCGCCTGAGCCGCGCTGCGGATAGCCGCAGCACAGGTACCCGGGCGGCAGCACCGTCTGCACGCCGGCGTGCCAGAGCATGGCCTGCGTCGCCAGCCCCACCTGTGAAAAGAGCCGCTCCGAGCCGCACCCCGGGAAATAGAAGACGGCCTCGCTGTCGGCGTTCGTCGCCTTCGGGTTGCGGATGATCGGCACGTACGCCTTGTCCTCGATGTCGAGGAGTGCGCGCGCGGTCCGCTTCGGCAGGTTGCCGGGCATCTTCTTGTTGATGAAGTGGATCACCTGCTCCTTGAGCGGCGGCGATCCGTGCGTCGACGGCGGCTTTGCGGTCTGCGCGTTGGCGAGGCCTCGCAGCAGGTCGTTGGCCGTGCGCTGCAGGTTGAAGCCGACGTCGACCATGCCCATCCGCATGACCTTGATCGTCTCCGGCGAGGTCGCGTTGAGAAACATCATCGCCGCCTTGCTCGCCGGGCGGAACCGCTTCTTGCCCATCCTGCGCAGCAGGTTACGCATCGCCATCGAGACGTCGCCGAAGTCGATGTCGACCGGGCACGGGCTCAGGCACTTGTGGCAGACCGTGCAGTGGTCGGCGACGTCCTCGAATTCCTCCCAGTGGCGCAGCGACACACCGCGGCGCGTCTGCTCCTCGTAGAGGAACGCCTCGATCAGCAGCGACGTCGCGAGGATCTTGTTGCGCGGGCTGTAGAGCAGGTTGGCGCGCGGCACGTGCGTCGTGCACGGCGGCTTGCACTTGCCGCAGCGCAGGCAATCCTTGATCGAGTTGGCGATCTCGCCGATGTCGCTCTGCTGCATGATCAGCGACTCGTGGCCCATCAGGCCGAAGCTCGGCGTGTACGCGTTGGTGAGGTCGGCCTTCAGCGACGCACCGTCGAAGCGCGCGTCGCGCAGGAGCTTGCCGCGGTTGAAGCGCCCTTCGGGGTCGATGCGCTGCTTGTAGTCGGTGAATGCCGCGAGCTCGTCGTCGCTCAGGAACTCGAGCTTGGTGATGCCGATGCCGTGCTCGCCGGAGATGACGCCGTCGAGGCTCCTCGCCAGCTTCATGATCCGCGCGACCGCGGCGTGCGCGGTCTGCAGCATCTCGTAGTTGTCGCTGTTGACCGGGATGTTGGTGTGGACGTTGCCGTCGCCGGCGTGCATGTGCAGCGCCACCCAGACGCGGCCGCGCAACACCTCGTCGTGGATGCGCTGGCACTCGTCGACGATGGGCTTGAGCGCATTGCCGGCGAAGATCGACTCGAACGGCTTCTTGATCTGCGCCTTCCACGACGCGCGCCAGGTGTGGTCCTGGAGCAGCTGGAAGACGGTGCGTCCCGCGGCGTCGCCTGCGGCAGGACCGTCGAGGCCGTCGAGCCAGCCGCGCCACTGCGCACCGACCTCGCGCAGCAGCGCGAGCGCCTGCTGGACGCGGTCCTCGAGCAGCTCGGCGGTCGCGATCTCGCCGGCGTCGTCGCCCTTCGACAGCGGCAGCTTGCCGCTCGTGAGAAACGCCTCCAGGCGATCGACGAGCGCCAGCTTGTTGGCGAGGCTCAGCTCGATGTTGATCCGCTCGATCCCTTCGGTGTACTCGCCCATGCGGTCGAGCGGGATGACGACGTCCTCGTTGATCTTGAACGCGTTGGTGTGCTTGCTGATCGCTGCGGTGCGCTTGCGGTCGAGCCAGAACTTCTTGCGCGCCTCGGCGCTGACGGCGACGAACCCTTCGCCCGAGCGCGCGTTGGCGATGCGCACGACCTCGCTCGTCGCGCGCGCGACCGCGTCGGCGTCGTCGCCGACGATGTCGCCGAAGAGCGCCATCTTCGGCAACGCGGCGGCCCCTCCGACGCCGCTCGCACTCGCGCGCTTGCTCTTGGTCGCGTAGCCGACCGCCTTCAGGTAACGGTCGTCGAGGTGCTCGAGCCCGGCGAGCAGCACGCGCTGGCCCGGCGCCGACCTCTGCGCGAGGTCGAACAGGTAGTCGCGGATCTCGACGATCGACGGCACCGCGTCCTTGGCGTCGCCGAAGAACTCGAGGCAGACCGTGCGCACGTGCGCCGGCATCCTGTGGACGATCCAGCGCGCCGACGTGATGAGGCCGTCGCAGCCTTCCTTCTGGATGCCGGGGACGCCGGCGAGGAACTTGTCGGTGACGTCCTTGCCGAGGCCTTCCTTGCGAAAGGTCGCGCCCGCGATCTCGAGCCGCTCGGTGCGCTCGAGCTTCTTGCCCGAGGCGTCGAACCAGTTGAGCTCGAAGCGCACCACGGGCGCGTCGTGGATCTTGCCGAGGTTGTGGGCGAGGCGCGTCACCTCGAGCCACTTCGCGTCGGGCGTGACCATTCGCCACGACGCCAGGTTGTCGAGCGCGGTGCCCCAGAGCACCGCCTTCTTGCCGCCGGCGTTCATCGCGATGTTGCCGCCGATGCACGACGCCTCCGCCGACGTCGGATCGACCGCGAAGACGTGGCCGGCGCGCTCGGCCGCCTCGGCGACGCGCTGGGTGACGACGCCGGCCTCGGTCCAGATCGTCGGCACGGTGCCGTCGACGCCGGGCAGCGCCACGTGCTCGACCTCGCCCATCGCCTCGAGCTTCTCGGTGTTGATGACCGCGCTCGCCCACGTCAGCGGCACCGCGCCGCCGGTGTAGCCGGTGCCGCCGCCGCGCGGGATGATCGTTAGGCCGAGCTCGATGCAGCCGGCGACGAGCCCGGCCATCTCCTTCTCGGTGTCGGGCATCAACACGACGAACGGGTACTCGACACGCCAGTCGGTCGCGTCGGTGACGTGCGAGACGCGCGACATGCCGTCGAACTTGATGTTGTCCTTGGCGGTGAACCTGGCGAGCGTTCGCACCGCGCGCTTGCGCAGGTCCCACGTCTCGCGAAAGCGCGCCGCGAACGTCTCGACCGCAGCGCGAGAGAGCTCGAGCAGCTCGCCGACGATCGCGTCGCGCGCCGGGTCGGCCTCGGGCGTGCGGCGCTTCTCGACCTCGGCGAGGCGGTGGTGCAGCGCCTCGATCAGCAACGCGCGACGGCGCGGGTTGTCGAGCAGGTCGTCCTGCAGGTAGGGGTTGCGCTGGACGACCCAGATGTCGCCGAGCACCTCGTAGAGCATGCGCGCCGAGCGGCCGGTGCGGCGCTCGCTGCGCAGCAGCCCGAGCACGTCCCACGCGCGCTCGCCGAGCAGGCGGATGACGATCTCGCGGTCGGAAAACGACGTGTAGTTGTAGGGGATCTCGCGCAGCCGCGGCGCGGCGCCGGCCGCCTCCGCGGCTTCGGCGATCGGGTCCTCGGGCAGGGGGGCGTTCATCGGTGCGCAGGGTGGCGGCCGGGCGCCGCTTTTCGCACCCGGAAGAAATGCTACCGCAGCGCAACAAGGCGACCCTCCCCGACGGTGCGCAACCGCGGCAGCGCGGCGGGTATTCCCGCTTGCCCGCGCGAACGGCGGCAAGGGATAAACGCGGCTGTCATCTGGGGCGGTGAACATCGGCCGCCCGTCGCACGCCCTACGGAGCTCCCATGCAGTCGAAGTCGCTCATCGCCTCGTTGTCTCTCGCCGCCATCGCTTCATTTACGACGCCTGCGCACGCGCAGGTCGAGATCCAGTGGTGGCACGCCATGAGCGGGCCGCTCGGCGAGTGGGTGAACGATCTCGTCAAGGGATACAACGACAGCCAGAAAGACTACAAGGTCGTCGCCACGTACAAGGGCACGTATCCCGAGACGCTGACCGCGGGCATCGCGGCGTTTCGCGCCGGCAACCAGCCCGACATCCTGCAGGTCTTCGAGGTCGGTACGGCGACGATGATGGCGAGCAAGGGCGCGATCGTCCCGGTCGGCAAGGTGATGAAGGATTCCGGCCTCAAGTTCGACCCGAGCGGCTACGTCTCCGCAGTTGCCGGCTACTACACGGCGCCGAACGGTCAGATGCTGAGCATGCCGTTCAACAGCTCGACGACGATCTTCTACTACAACAAGGACGCGTTCAAGGCCGCCGGCCTCGACCCCGAGAAGGCGCCCAAGACGTGGGCGGAAGTGGCGCTCGCGGCGGCCAAGCTGAAGGCGAGCGGCCATGCCTGCCCGTTCACGACGAGCTGGATCAGCTGGACGCAGCTCGAGAGCTTCTCGGCCTGGCACAACGTCGAGTTCGCCACCAAGGGCAACGGCATGGGCGGCAACGACGCGCGCCTCACGTTCAACGGCCCGCTGCAGGTGCGCCACATCCAGGACCTCGAGAACATGGCCAAGCAGGGCCTGTTCGTCTACAAGGGCCGCGAGAACAAGGCCGACACGACGTTCCCGTCGGGCGAGTGCGCGATGCTGACCGGCTCGGCCGGCCTGCTCGGCAACGTCAAGAAGAACGCCAAGTTCAACTACGGCGTCGCGCCGCTGCCCTACTACGAAGACGTCGCGGGCGCGCCGCAGAACACCGTCATCGGCGGCGCGAGCCTGTGGGTGATGTCCGGCAAGCCCGCCGATCACTACAAGGGCGTCGCCTCGTTCTTCAACTATCTGTCGAGCCCCGAGGTGCAGTCGGAAAGCCACAAGCGCACCGGCTACCTGCCGATCACGACGGCGGCGTTCAAGCTGACCGAGCAGAGCGGCTTCTACAAGCAGAACCCGGGCGCCGACGTCGCCGTCAACCAGATGATCCGCAAGACGACCGACAAGTCGCGCGGCATCCGGCTCGGCAACTTCCTGCAGATCCGCACCATCATCGACGAGGAGCTCGAGCAGGTCTGGGCCGGCAAGGCGACCGCCAAGCAAGCGCTCGACAAAGCCGTCGCGCGGGGGAATGAGCAGCTCGAAAAGTTTCAAGCCGCGAACAAGAGCTGAGTGAGGCCGTTGCATGGCGGCCGAGAAGCGGGTCGTCTTCCGGTCGCCTTGGCTGCCGTTGGCGCTGCTCGCGCCGCAGGCGGCGGTGATCGGGGTGTTCTTCTTCTGGCCGGCGGCGCAGACGGTGATGCAGTCGTTCCAGCAGCAGGATGCGTTCGGCACCAGCACGAGCTGGGTCGGCGTCGAGAACTTCGTTCACCTGTTCCAGGATCGCAGCTACATCGAGTCGTTCAAGACGACCGCCATCTTCTCGGTCTCGGTCGCCGTCTTCGGCATCGCGATCTCGCTCCTGCTCGCGTACTTCGCCGACCGCGCGATCCGCGGCGCTCTCGTCTACAAGACGCTCCTGATCTGGCCATACGCCGTCGCGCCGGCGGTGGCGGGAGTGCTCTGGCTCTTCATGTTCGCGCCGAGCATCGGCGTCGTCGCATATGCGCTGCGCAAGAGCGGCATCGACTGGAATCACCTGCTCAACGGCGACCAGGCGATGCTCCTGATCATCATGGCGGCGATCTGGAAGCAGATCTCATACAACTTCCTGTTCTTTCTCGCCGGGCTGAGCTCGATCCCGAAGTCGCTCATCGAGGCGGCAGCGATCGACGGCGCGAAGCCGTGGCGGCGCTTCTGGACGATCGTCTTCCCGCTGCTCTCGCCGACGACGTTCTTCCTTCTCGTCATCAATATCGTCTACGCCTTTTTCGACACCTTCGGCATCGTCGACGCCGCGACCGAGGGCGGCCCGGGCAAGGACACCGCGATCCTCGTCTACAAGGTCTACTACGACGGCTTCAAGGCGCTCGACCTCGGCGGCTCGGCAGCGCAGTCGGTGATCATCATGAGCATCGTCGTCGTGCTGACGGTGCTGCAGTTCAAGTTCGTCGAGAAGAAGGTGAACTACTAGTCCGATCATGGTCGAGCGCCGCCCGCTCCTGACGTTCCTGACGCACACCGTGCTGCTCATCGGCGTGGCGATCGTCGCCTTCCCGGTCTATCTCACTTTCGTCGCCTCGACCCATACCGCGCAGGACATCGTCCAGGCGCCGATGCCGATCGTCCCCGGCGACCAGTTCGTGCACAACTACGTCGCCGCGCTCACCGGCTCGGAAAAAGGCGCCGGGTCGGGTGCGCCCGTCGGCCGCATGATGTGGGTGAGCCTGGTCTCGGCGCTCGTCATCGCGATCGGCAAGATCGCGATCTCGTTGCTGTCGGCGTTCGCGATCGTCTACTTCCGCTTCCCGTTCCGGATGTTCTTCTTCTGGGCGATCTTCATCACCCTCATGCTGCCGGTCGAGGTGCGGATCTTCCCGACCTACAAGGTCATCTCCGACCTGCACATGCTGAACACGTACGCCGGCCTGACGATCCCGCTGATCGCATCGGCGACCGCGACCTTCCTGTTTCGCCAGTTCTTCCTCACCGTTCCCGACGAGCTCGCCGAGGCGGCGCGGGTCGACGGAGCCGGGCCGATGCGGTTCTTCAAGGACGTGCTCGTGCCGCTCTCGGCGACGTCGATCGCCGCGCTCTTCGTCATCCAGTTCATCTACGGCTGGAACCAGTACCTCTGGCCGCTGCTGGTGACGACCGAGGAATCGATGTATCCGGTGGTGATCGGCATCAAGCGGATGATCGCCGGCGGCGACGCGCAGAACGCCTGGAACCTGGTCATGGCGACCGCGATCCTGGCGATGCTGCCGCCGGCGCTGGTCGTCGTGCTGATGCAGAAGTGGTTCGTCAAGGGCCTCGTGGACACCGAGAAGTAAGAGGGACGAGGCACATGGGCGCGATCTCGCTGCGCAACATCGTCAAGCGCTACGGCACGGGGCCGAAGGCGAACCAGGTCATCCACGGCGTCGGCGCCGAGATCGCCGACGGCGAGTTCGTCGTCATCGTCGGGCCGTCGGGCTGCGGCAAGTCCACGCTCCTGCGCATGGTCGCCGGGCTCGAGGAGATCTCCGCCGGCGAGATCTGGATCGCAGGCGTGAAGGTCAACGACAAGGAGCCGTCCGAGCGCGACATCGCGATGGTGTTCCAGAACTACGCGCTCTACCCGCACATGACGGTGTTCGACAACATGGCGTACGGCCTCAGGATCGCCAAGGTGCCGATGAGCGAGATCCGCACCCGCGTCGACCAGGCCGCGAAGATCCTCGAGCTCGGCCCGTTCCTCGCGCGGAAACCCCGTGAACTCTCGGGCGGGCAGCGCCAGCGCGTCGCGATGGGCCGGGCGATCGTGCGCAAGCCGGCGGTCTTCCTCTTCGACGAGCCGCTCTCGAACCTCGACGCCAAGCTGCGCGCGCAGACGCGGCTCGAGATCCAGAAGCTGCACGGCGAGCTGCGCACGACGTCGCTTTTCGTCACCCACGACCAGGTCGAGGCGATGACGCTCGCCGAGCGGATGGTCGTGATGAACGCCGGCCGGATCGAGCAGATCGGCACGCCCGACGAGGTCTACCACCGCCCGGCGACGACCTTCGTCGCCGGCTTCATCGGCTCGCCGCCGATGAACCTCGTCCTCGGCGAGGCGAAAGGCGCGAGCTTCCAGACCGGCGGCCAGCACCTGCCGCTTGCAGCGCCAGCGCCGCGCGACGGCGCGCTCGTGCTCGGCGTTCGTCCCGAGCACGTCGAGATCGTCGAGCAGGCGCCGGGCTGGCCGCTGCGCGTGCAGGCGATCGAGATGCTCGGCGCCGAGCGGCTGATCTACGGCACGCTCGGCGAAACGCTCTTCACGGTGCGGCTCGACGCGACGCTGGCGCATCCGAAGATCGGCGACGTCGTCGGCCTGCGCGCCGACCCGGCGCACCTGCATTGGTTCGACGCGGCAACGTCGGCGCGTGTCGAGGCGCGGCCGGTCGCGACGACCGCCGCGCCGTGACCGCGCCCTGGCCGTATCCGCGCTGGATCGCGCACCGCGGCGCCGGCAAGCTCGCGCCCGAGAACACGCTCGCCGCGTTTCGTGTCGGCGCCGCGCACGGCTTTCGCGCCTTCGAGTGCGACGTCAAGCTGTCGGCCGACGGCGTGCCGTTCCTGCTCCACGATGCGACGCTCGATCGCACGACCTCCGGCCGCGGCGACGCGGCGGCGCTGCCGTGGAGCGAGCTGTCGCGGCTCGACGCCGGCGGCTGGCACGGCCGCACCTGGTCCGGCGAGCCGATTCCGAGCTTGGCCGCGATCGCGCGCTTTTGCCTGCGCAACGCCTTCGCGCTCGACGTCGAGATCAAGCCCTCGCCGGGCGTCGAACGCGCGACCGGGCGCGCGGTCGCGACGATGGCCGCGACGCTCTGGGCAGGCGCGGCGACGCCGCCACTCCTCAGCTCGTTTCGTCCCGACGCGCTCGACGGCGCGCGCGAAGCTGCCGCCGCGCTGCCGCGCGCGCTGTTGCTCGACAGCCTCCGCGACGGCTGGCTCGACGAGGCGCGCGCGCTCGGCTGCGTCGCCGTCGTCTTCAACCACGCCCTCGTCGACGCTGCGCTGCTCGCGTCCGTCCACGGCGCGGGCATGCGCGCGTGCGTCTACACCGTCAACGACCCGGCCGAGGCGCGCCGGCTCGATGCGCTCGGCATCGACGGCATCGTCACCGACGCCGTCGACCGCTTCGCGCCGGCGGCAGCAGCCGCCGACTGAGCGTCGTCTCGACGGCGACGCTCACGCGAGCGGTTCCTCGGCGCCGCGCACGCGCGCATAGATGCGCGTGCTGCGCGGCTCGCCGGCAGGCGTCAGCGAGTCGAAGCGCAGCAGCGCCTCGAGCGTGAAGCCGGCACGCTCGGCGAGCTGCCAGCTCGCGACGTTGCGATCGTCCATGCGGATCTCGACGCGGCGCGCGTCGAGCGCATCGAACGCCATCCGCGCCATCGCGCGCACCGCCTCGGTCATGAAGCCGCGGCCCTCGCATCCGGTCTTGCGCCAGTAGCCGATCTCGAACTTGCGCAGCGCCCAATCGATGCGGTGCAGCCCGGTGGCGCCGACCAGCTCGCCCTCGCTGTCGTCCGCGCCGCGTGCGAAGACGAACATGGCGAAGTCCTCGCGCAACACGAACTTCGCCTGCGCGCGGCGGCAGTGCGCCTCCGATTCGTCGACGCTCGGCAACGTCACCGCCCACGGCATCCACGGCGCGAGCTCGGCGTGCGAGGCGCGCACGGCGGCGTTGACGGCGGCGCCGTCGCCCGCGCGCGGCACGCGGACGATGAGCCGCTCGGTCGCGATGCGCTCGGGAACGTCGATCAGGAGCGGGTCCATGCGCGCCTCACGTCACGACGACGCGCGAGCCGACGTCGGCTTCGCCGCCGACCCATTCGTCGACGCGCTCTGCGACCGGCAGTTCGCGCACGCGCCGGATGACGCCGAGCTGCCAAGCCGCCGCGGCAAGCAGGAGCGACACGCCGCCCGCGAAGGCGAGCGAGGCGCGCAGGCCAACGTGCTCGCCGAGCCAGCCGCCGATCAGCGCACCCGGTCCCGCCGGAATCAGGATCAGCCAGCGCATCGTGCTCGTCATCCGCCCGAGCAGCGGTGCCGGCGTGACCGCCTGCCGCATCGCCAGGAAGTTGATGAAGATGAAGACCGCTCCGGTCGAGAACATCGTCAGCATCACGGCGAACGCGGCGATCCCCCACGCGTTCGCCGGCGCGACCGCGAGCAGGAGCCAGCCGCCGCCGCAGACGGCGAAGCCCACGATCAGCGACGGCCCGGGGCCGATCGCGCGGCTGATGCGGTTGCCGAACACGCTCGCGATCACCGTGCCGATCCCCATCCCCGTATAGGCGAGGCCGACCGAGTGCTCGGAAAGGCCGAGCGTGCGCGTCGCGAACAGGATCTGGACGACGATCGCCGCCTGGTGGCACATCTGCCACGTGCCGACCGCGAACGCGAGCGCGACCAGCAACCGATGGCGCGCGACGAAGCGCACGCCCGCCTTGAGGTCGTCCCAGAAACGGCGGCGACGCGCCGCGCCACCATCCTGCGCCGCCTCGCGCACGGCAACGCCGCGCAGGATCAGCGCCGAGATCGAGACGAGCACGGCGTCGACGAGCAGCGCCAGCGGCGCACCGACGACCTTGATCAGCGCACCGGCGACTCCCGGCCCCGCGACCTCGGCGGCCGACGACGCCAGCGCGTTCTTGGCGTGCGCCTCGACGAGGCGCTCGCGGGCGACGACCTGCGTGAGGACGATCTGCGCCGCGCTGCCGGCGACCGTGTAGACGCTGCCGAGGACGAACCCGCTCGCATACAGCCACTCGATCGACAGCCACTTGAGCCACCAGGCGACCGGCACGCTCACCGCGACGAGCGCGATCGTCAGCTCGCCGGCGATGTAGACCGGGAGCTTTCTGACGCGGTCGAGCCAGACGCCCGCAGGCAGCGAGAACAGCACGAACGGCAGGATCTCGACCGCGCCGAGCAGGCCCATCTGGGTCGGCGTCGCGTGCAGCAGCACCGCTGCGGTGAGCGGCAGCGCGAGCATCGTCACCTGGCCGCCGAACGAGCTGATCGCGATCGACGTCCAAAGGCGCCGGTACGCGCGGTCGCGCAGCAGGTCGTTCGCCGGGAGCTTGGGCCACCAGCGCAGCGCGGCTTTCATTCTTCTCAATCCGGACCACATGGTTCCAACCTGACTTTCCTTCGCGGCCCCCGGTTCGCGGGGAGCGCATGGGCCTTCGGCCCGATGGCGGAAGACACGAAGGGATCGGTCGAATCTTCCGCTGATGTCTCAGCGGACTTCGATCGAAGAGGCTGAGAGTGCTAGCTCGGCGACGCCGGACGACGCCCGGCGGAGCGCTGGCCCATGCCGTCGACGCTGCGCGCCCATTGCCGAGCGGCGCCGAGGGCGCTTTGGGCAATGAGGTGCGTGGTGCGGTTCATGGGACGCTCTTTGAAGTGCGACGGCATCGTACCAGCGCTCTGGCCGCCGCGGCAAGGCAAAAAGTCACCGCCGTTGCCGTCCGCCGGCGCGGCGCGACCGCGCATCCACAGAACGATGGATGTCACGAGCGGTAGTCGGCGTTGATGCGGACGTAGTCGGTGCTGAAGTCGCACGTCCAGATCGTCGCGGTCGCGTCGCCACGGTGCAGGTCGATGCGCACCGTGATCTCGCTTCGCTTCATCACGCGCTGGCCGTCTTCCTCGCGGTAGCTCGGCCGCCGGCCGCCGCCCTCGACGACGTGGACGTCGTCGAGGAAGAGGTCGATCTTCGTCTGGTCGAGGTCGGCGATGCCGGCATAGCCGACCGCCGCGAGGATGCGGCCGAGGTTCGGATCGCTGGCGAAGAACGCGGTCTTGACGAGCGGCGAGTGGCCGATCGCGTACGCGGCCTTGCGACATTCGGCGACATCCCCGCCGCCATCCACCGTCACGGTGATGAATTTGGTCGCGCCCTCGCCGTCGCGGACGATCGCCTGCGCGAGCCGCTGCGCGACCGCGACGACGGCGTCCTTCAGCGCGCGGCCGTCGGGCGAATCGAAGCTCGTCACCGGCGCGTTGCCGGCGCGCCCGGTGGCGACGACGACGAACGAATCGTTGGTCGACGTGTCGCCGTCGATCGTGATGCAGTTGAACGACGCGTCGGCGGCGTCTCTGACGAGGCGCTGCATCAGCGCCGGCGCCACCTTGGCGTCGGTGGCGACGAAACCGAGCATCGTCGCCATGTCGGGGCGGATCATCCCGGCGCCTTTGCTGATGCCGGTGACCGCGACCGCCTGGCCGCCGATCTCGAGCCGTGTCGATGCCGCCTTCGCCACGGTGTCGGTGGTCATGATCGCCTCCGCGGCCTCGGCCCACGCGTCGGGGCGCGCCGCGTCCAGCGCCGTCGGCAGCGCCGCCTCGATCCGCTCGTGCGGCAGCGTTTCCATGATGACGCCGGTCGAGAACGGCAGCACCTGCTCTGCGCCGCAGCCGACGAGGCGCGCGAGCGCGTCGCACGTCGAGCGCGCGCGCGCGAGGCCGTCGGCGCCGGTGCCGGCGTTGGCGTTGCCGGTGTTGACGAGCAGCGCGCGCACCTCGTTGCCGGCGGCGAGATGCTCGCGGCAGAGCTGCACCGGTGCGGCGCAGAAGCGGTTCGACGTGAAAACGCCGGCGACCGCGGCGCCGGGATCGATCGTGACGACGAGGACGTCGCGCCGGTTCGCCTTGCGCACGCCGGCCATCGCGGTGCCGAGCGCGACGCCGGCAACCGGGAACAGCGCTTTCGGGTCGGGAGGTGCGAGATGGACGGCCATGGCGATCGGCGGCGTTGCGGGACGCGCGATTGTCGGCGCTTTCGGCGCGCCCGGCCGCCCGCGCTTGGAGCCGCGACGCGCGTCGTGCAGACTTGCGCCACGGCCTTTCTCCCCCTCGACTCGCGTGGCGTCTTTCCTTCCCAGTCCGGCGCACCTGTTCGACGCCCACACCGCACCGGCGCGTCGCGAGCACGAACTCGCCGGCGCGTGGCCGCGCGTCGCCGGGTGTCTTTGCGTCGCCGCCGTCTGGGGCTACGACCATGCCGTCGGCCGCATCGATGCGGCGCGCGAGACGTTGCTCGCGGTCGACGCGATCTACCTCGCGCTCGCGCTCGCCTATCTGCTGTTGCTGCGCCGGGAGCGCGCGAGCACCGCCGCGCCGCTCTACTTCTTCCTTCTCGGCGACGCGCTCTTCCTGACGACGATCCTAGCGCTCGACCCGCGCAGCTTCGCGTTCACCGATCCGCTCCTTTTCGTCGTCATCCTGCGCAATGGCATCCACTACGGGCTGCGCACCATGTACCTCTCGTGGGCGGCCGCGCTCGCCGCGTCGCTGCTCTTCTTCGCCGACCCGTCGTGGGTCGACCGGATCGAGCTCGTGCTGACGTTCTTCATCACGCTCGCGCTCGTCCCGGTCTTCTTCGCCTCGCTGATCCAGCGGATCCACGCGCTGCGCGCGATCGAGGAGGAACGCGCACAGCTGGCGGCGATCAACGACGCGATCGCGGCGCGCAGCGCCTTTCTCGCCCGCGTCAGCCACGAGCTGCGCTCGCCGCTGCAGGGAATCGTCTCCGCGCTCGACGTCCTCGCGCTGCGCCAGGGGCCGCGCGCGCGCGCCGACGACGAGCTGCTGCAGCGCATCCGCCGCTCGTCGCTGCTGCTCAACACGCACCTGCGCGACCTGCTGACGCTCGCGAAGGGCGAGGCCGGCCACCTCGAGCTGCGTCCCGAGCCGTTCGACGCCTGCGCATTGGTCGAGAGCGTCGCCGCGTCGGCGCTCGACCTCGCGCGCGCGAAAAAGCTCGAGCTCGTCGTCGACGTCCCTCCCGGGGCGGTGTTCATCGTCGCCGACGCCGCGCGCATCGACCAGATCCTCACCAACCTGCTGATCAACTCGATCCGCTACACCGAGAGCGGCCAGGTGCGGATCGCGCTGCGCCGCTACCGCGCGGGCGAGCGCCTCCTCGACTTCGCGGTCTCCGACACCGGGCCGGGCATCCCGGAGGAGATGCTGCCGACGCTGCTCTCGCCCGACCGCACCGTCTCATCGTCGACGCGGCGCGGCGAAGGCTCCGGGATCGGCCTGGCGATCGTGCGCATGCTCGTCGATCGCCTCGGTGGCGAGGTCGAGGTGACGAGCCGGCTCGGCCGCGGCACGACGTTCACCGTCGCGATCCCCGCCGAGCCGGTCGGGGCCGAAGAGCGCGACGTCGGCCACGACAGCCCGACCGGCCGCGTCCTCGTCGTCGACGGCGACGACGACATCGCCGATGCTCTCGCGGGCGTCGTCGACGAGCTCGGCTTCGAGTGCGACCGCGCCAGCTCGGCGGCGATCGCCGCCAACCTGCTCGCGTCGCGGCACTACGACGCCGCGGTCGTCGACGTCGAGATGCCGGTGCGCGGCGGCGCCGACCTCGCCGACGAGACGCGGCGCGCCGAGGGACCGAACGCGCACACGCGCTTCATCGGCATGACCGCGGGCGACCCCGCGGCTGCCATCCGCGCCAAGTTCGACGCGTGCCTCAGAAAGCCGATCGACCACGCCTCGCTTCGCCGCGCGCTGCTCGGCCCCGGCACCGGCGCGCGACCGAGCCAGCCGGGGCTCTGGATCGACGGCTGAGCGCGGCGGCCGGGCCGGCGGCGGGCGCGGACACAATGGCGCCTCCAGCCGAGGAGTCGCCCGTGCCCGCCAACGCCGCCCACCCGCTCGCCAGCCGCATCGACGCCGCCGTCGCCGCCATCGTCCCTCGCCTCGTCGCGTGGCGACGCGACATCCACGAGCACCCCGAGCTCGGCAACCGCGAGGTGCGCACCGCAGCGATCGTCGCCGCGCACCTGCGCGCGCTCGAGTTCGACGAAGTGCGCACCGAGGTCGGCGTCACCGGGGTCGTCGGGCTGCTGCGCGGCACCAAGCCCGGTCCGGTCGTCGCGCTGCGTGCCGACATGGACGCCCTGCCCGTCGAAGAGCGCACCGCGGTGCCGTTCGCGTCGAAGGCGCGAACGACTTGGAACGGCGAGCCGGTGGGCGTCATGCACGCGTGCGGCCACGATGCGCACGTCGCGATCCTGATGGCGGTCGCGTCGGTGCTCGCGGGACTCCGCGCCGAGCTCGCCGGCTCGGTGAAGTTCATCTTCCAGCCCGCCGAGGAGATGCCGCCCGAAGGCGAGGAAGGCGGCGCGGCGCTGATGATCAAGGAAGGCTGTCTCGAGAACCCGGCGCCGGCAGCGATCTTCGGCCTGCACGTGACGTCGATCCTGCAGACCGGCGTGATCGGCTGGCGCGCCGGGCCGGCGATGGCGAGCGCCGACCGCTTCCGCATCACCGTGCAGGGCCGGCAGACGCACGGCGCGATGCCCTGGCGCGGCGTCGACCCGATCGTCACCGCGGCGCAGGTCGTGCTCGGCCTGCAGACGATCGTCAGCCGCCAGGTCGACCTCACCCACGAGCCCGCGGTCGTCACCGTCGGCGCGATCAAGGGCGGCAACCGCGAGAACATCATCCCCGACACGGTCGAGATGCGCGGCACGATCCGCAGCTTCGACGAGGCGATGCGCGACGACATCCACGGCCGCATCAAGGACACCGCCGAGCACATCGCGATGGCGGCGCGCGCCGGCTGCGAGGTGTGCATCCACAAGAACTACCCGGTCACGATCAACGACGCCGAGCTCACGCACGCGACGCTGCCGACGCTCGAGCGCGTCGCCGGCGCGAGCGACGTCATCCCCATGCCGAAGGTCTCCGGCTCCGAGGACTTCTCCTTCTATCAGCATGTCGTTCCAGGATTCTTCTTCTTCCTCGGAGTCACGCCGCGCACGCAGGATGCGAAGACCGCGGCGCCGAACCACTCGCCGCTCTTCTACATCGACGAGGACGGCCTGCCGCTCGGCGTGCGCGCGCTCGCGAACGCCGCCGTCGACTGGCTTCA